>WNFI01249798.1_pt1 | contig 20614 bp, 19 predicted proteins | sample 5400471 | NCBI WGS metagenome assembly WNFI01 (sample SAMN13153348, study PRJNA577476) | soil metagenome | isolation source: 100 cm saprolite on Douglas fir-dominated hillslope | place: USA:California | collected 2013-09-17
GGGAACGCTGGCGGTGATTGCATCGACACTAGACAAGATCGCAACCGAGATTCGGCACTTGCAACGCACGGAAGTACGCGAAGCGGAAGAATTCTTCAGCGAAAAGCAGAAGGGTTCGTCAGCCATGCCACACAAACGGAATCCCGTGACTTGCGAGCAAATCAGCGGCCTGGCACGGGTCGTGCGCAGCAACGCCCAGGCTGGCCTGGAAAACGTCGCCCTGTGGCACGAGCGGGATATCTCCCATTCTTCCGCTGAGCGCGTGATCATACCCGATTCAACCACGCTGATCGATTACCTGCTCAACAAGACCACAAATCTGATCGAGACCATGTTTGTCTATCCCGAACGCATGCGCATCAACCTGGAGAGCACTCGTGGCTTGATTTTCAGCGGACAATTGCTGCTCGATCTGGTGGAGCACGGCGTCTCCCGCGAGGATGCATACCGTGTGGTGCAAGGGCACGCTATGAAAGCGTGGCGCGAGGGGTTGGATTTTCGTCAGCTCGTGCTCGCGGATAAGACGATCACCGGGCATGTTCCGCGTAAGCAAATTGAATATGCCTTCGACCTGCCGCGTCAGCTCAAGAATGTGGATAAGATTTTCGCCCGCGTATTTGGAAAGAGCCGGGCAAGAGGTGCCCGAAAGGTTTCAACTAAATCCAGTCGTTCCCGACCTTAGGCCTAACCTGCACTTTTGCTCGATGCGCTGCCAGCCACCGAGCCGTATTAGCCGCTCACTTAAGGCTCAACCGTTTCTCTTTACGGGGCATCTTACGTTTGCACGTCGGCGCTCGGCTGCAATCTTGCGCTTTTCGCCGGGGAGGTTTTTTGTCTTTCGACTCTTGGCTTCGCGTCGTAACGAGGATCATTGTCCTCTCCGCGTGCGTATTTCCAGCGTATGCGGTCACTGGCAAAGAAAAAGCCTGGGCAATGTTCGACGCAGCGGCAAAATCGACCAGCACCAGCGATCGCGCCGCCGGAATTCGCGCCCTGGGTCTTCTGCACGAAGATTCTCATGCCCGTGCTCTGGCGGAAGCAGCCTTAGACGACGCGAAGTCTGAAGTACGCATCGCAGCCGCAACCGCGCTCGGCCAGATGCACGCTACACAGTCGATTCCGAAACTCCAAAAGCTACTCTCCGATGGCAAGGTCGCTGTTGTTATGGCTGCCGCACATTCTCTGCGCGACCTTAAGGACAACACTTCAGCCTACGCCGTGTACTACGATGTGCTGACAGGTGCCAGAAAAGCTGACGGACTTATTGCGAAGCAGCTGGATACGCTACGCAATCCACGAGAAATGGCGAAGATCGGATTCGAACAGGGCATTGGCTACATCCCTTTTGCCGGGATCGGTTGGGATGCATGGCGCTACACCCACAAGAAAGATCCCAATCCGGTGCGCGCGGTAGCAGCAACCTTCCTGGCACATGATCCTGACCCAGCGACAAGCGTGGCTCTAACAGACGCGATGAAAGATAAGGATTGGATCGTTCGGGCGGCGGCGATCGAGGCTCTGGCACAGCGCGGCGATCCAACCGTCGAGGGCAAGATTGAATTCAAGTTGTTCGACGACAATGCGCACGTTCGCTACACGGCTGCTGCTGCGATCATTCGCCTGTCGGCGGTCAACGAGCGCAAAGAAGCCGCGAACCACAAGATTAAGGACTAAAGACAAAAGTGGTTCAGCCGGTCGTTTCTTCCAGATTCACAAACCCCACACATCGATAAAAGTTGCGCTGAACGCCACGATTTTATTGTGTTTAAGCGCTCCTGCGCACATGCATCTTGCGCTGTTCCCGCCGCATCCAAATATTTAACCAGGCAGTTAATTGGTCGAGTTGGACAGGTCGGAGGTGACCTTGGTGACAAATACGACAAGGACATTCAAAGCACGATTGGCAAAATGGGCAGGCACTCTGCTCGCAGTAGGACTCTTTAGCGCGACGCTTCTGGCTCAAACCCCGGCAGCGTCTCGCTACGACAATCAAATTCAAACCGCAGTAACGCAGAAGCTGGAAGCGAAGAGCCCATTTGGCGACATCAAGGCGAGTGTGGAAGATGGCATCGTCACTCTTACGGGAACGGTCGATCTCTACCAACGCAAGTTGGACGCGGCCAAACTCGCGCGCAAAACCGCGAATGTCGCGGGCGTGCGTAACCTTGTGACAGTGGCTGGCCCGAATGTAACCGATGCTCAACTGGAAGAAAAACTGTCAAAGAAGCTGCGTTATGTTCGCGTTGGCTATGACAACACGTTCGATTATTTCGCGCTTGGAGTGCAGGATGGCGTGGTTACAGTTGAAGGCCAAGATCGGACTGGTGTTGGCCGCGACGAGGCCTTCGCTGATATCGCCAACATGCCGGGAGTGAAAGATGTGGTCGACAAAATTTCCGTCGAGCCTGTGTCCATCTTCGACGACGGCCTGCGGATTCGCGCGCTGCGTGCCATCTATCGCGACTCGGTGCTGAGCAAGTATGCCATGGACCCTGCGCGTCCGATTCGCATCATCGTGGCGAACGGTCACGTGACCCTCTACGGTTCGGTCGACAGCGTGATGGACAAAGAGGTTGCCGGAATCCGAGCCAACCAGCTACCCGGCGCTTTTAGTGTCGAGAACAAGCTGGTGGTAGAAGGAAAGTCGGGTCAGCAAGGGTTGTAAGCTTTGTGGTTGTGGGTTGGGCGCGGGACTGCCGCGCCCTTTTTATTTCGGTGGGGTATGTTCGAAGGGCAGCTTCATGTAGCGCTCTTTCTCAACTGCGACGACTAGGGCAACACGGCCTTCATAGCCGCGCATCGGGAAGGGTTTGCCGATGTACTTATGCGAGGTAGCATCCAATATCTTGAGGTCAGGATCGGGACGGTGTTCCACCACGCGGCCGCGAATCTGGAGCTCCTCGTAGGGATTATGAAAGTCTACGATGGATAGTGCGACTCGCGGATCGCGCCGGGTATTTTTCGCCTTGAGCGAACCATCGGATGTTCCGATTACAATATGCTCTCCTTCCCGTCCCACCCAAACCGGCGTGGAATGCGGCGAGCCGTCGGGCATGAGCGTGGCCAGGTGAGCGAAGTTAGGGCGATCAATTAGGTTCTTAGCTGCTGGTGACAATGCAATGGACATAGCGCTCCTTTGTTCAGTGGTCAGGAAAGCCGGTTGATTAACGACGCCACGTACCCGGCACCAAAGCCATTATCGATATTTACCACGCTCACGTTGGAGGCACAGGAATTCAACATGCCTAGCAGCGCGGTCAACCCTTTGAACGATGCGCCATAACCCACGCTGGTAGGCACGGCGATCACGGGAACTCCGACCAATCCTCCAACCACGCTGGGTAACGCCCCTTCCATGCCGGCGCACACAATCACCACGCGGGCCTTGGTCAGAGCCTCGCGATTCGCCAGTAACCGATGGATTCCTGCAACGCCGACATCATAAAAATGCTCAACGCTGTTGCCCATCATCTCTGCCGTCACCAGGGCTTCTTCGGCGACTGGGATGTCGCTGGTTCCAGCCGAGACAATCGCAATCGTGCCCTTGCCGTATTCTTTCTGGTCACGCTTCAACACGATCGCACGCGCGAGTTCGCGATATTCCACGCCACGGACTTTTTTCTTCACCGCGGCAAATTGTTTCTTATCAGCGCGTGTCGCGAGAATGTTGCCGTCCTGTTCAGCCAGCCGGGCGAAGATTTGCGTTATCTGCGATGGTGTCTTGCGCTCTCCGAAAATTACTTCGGGCATTCCCGCGCGCAATGCGCGATGATGATCGACTTTGGCAAATCCCAAATCTTCAAAAGGCAAGTGTCGTAGGTGCTGCACCGCGTGGTCGGGCGTGATCTTCCCGCTTCGGACCTGCTCGAAAAGTTTGCGAATGGAATCTGCGTTCACGGGGCAATCGTCCGTTGCGCTTGGCATTCAGCGGCGCACGACTTCTAGAGTAGCACTCGAGGTAAAGAACTATGGGACGAAGAATTGTCAGGATCGCGCCTGGCGGGAAATTTCACGCAGCCGCGCAATCACCGCGGTGCAGACTTTACGCGCCACGCCGGGCTCGACGAGATGGGCAAGAAAAAGCCGGCGTAAGTCTCTCCGCGAGACTTTCCCCGCTAAATAAACACGGTAGATCTCGTTGCCTATGCGGTAGCCCAAATCTTGTGCAGTTGCACAGACCTTGCTGCTGCCGGCACGAACGGCCGCTTGCCCTGCCTTTTCGCATGCAGAGCGGGATAGCGGAATCGCATCTGCGGCGTCCGGATCAGGCCGCGACGGATAGAGCACGCGCGAACCGAAGAAAGCCACGGCGTGTTCCACCATGGCAGCGTAGAAGCCGTCGAGCGTGTCCGTAGTACTGCTTTCGTTCGAATTCTGCCCATTTTGCCGCAGCGGCAGCCCCATGCAGGCATGGTGCAGAAATCGGGCCGCATCCTCGGCGGCGTGCATCATCTGAAATTCTCGCACGTAAAATGCATTTACCTGCGGCAAGTAGGCGCTGCCCCACTCGTCCACGGTCTTGAGCATCGCCTCGCGCTCCTGCTCGTCAATGCCTTTACGCGAGAGCAGGCGGCGCAACATGGCATCGGACGAGCCACCGTAAACTTCCGGTAGCATATCAACGAGAAACTTTGGTTGCGTGCCATTGTGCGACGAATAGCGGTTGATTTCCAGGAAGTCAGCCAGACTGTCAATCAGGTTATAGATGGTCGGCGCAAAGTCGGGACCTTCGTCACAGCGGCTGCACTGATCGAGATACAACCGGTAGCTCTCATATTTCTCCAGCGGCGTCGCGTTGAAGACGCACAGCACGTCGTCGCTCACGCTGACGGCCTCAACTTTGTCGGCGCGCTCTCCAGCAGCCCGCCAGTAAAGAGCGTCGACATTCTGCAAAACAGTTAGGATCTTTGCGCCCGGCATGACTGGTTGCAGAACACGCGGCAAATGTCCCGGCGCAAGATGCGACTCACCAAATAACACACAAATAACCGCATCCGTATGTCGCTCGCGAATCTCGACGATCTTGTCGGCCGCGTGACGATCGCGCGCTCCAATTTTTCGCAGATTATCCCGCGGCATGCAGTCAAGACCATAAACCGCTTCCGCGTGATCGCGCGCCATGACTAGCAATTCATGAAAAGGCGCCCAATCGTAGCCCCAATCCAGATCGAAGCGGACGCGTTGACGCAATTCGCTCTCATCAATCTCGCGTCGCCACCATTCCTCGAGAATGTGCTGGTCGCGGGCAAAAATAGTTTCAACTCCAAGCACGACCGGACGATCCCCCGCCATCGCACGCTGTTCCAGGAGCTTAGCGGCATATCGTTGCGCCGCCGGCAGGGCATGATAGTCGCCGATAAGGACGACGTCCGCAGCTTGCAATGCATTTTGAATTTGCTGCGAATCGAGCACAGAATTGTAGTTGCGGAAGGCCTGATTGAACTCGCGAAGATATTTGCGGCGGCCATGCGAATCCTGAGCGCGGATCTCACGCTCCACCCCCACCAGCGCTCGCAATTGTCCTGCGCTTCGGCGATCTCGAAGATTCGTCGTGGATGCCATAATGTCAGCTTCTCGCAGCTAGCTCCCGACTTCTAACCGCCGCGTGTCAAACGGCGCCGGTGCTCTACCTTGACTTCTGCGCTGCGGCGTCCCTATGCTTGAGCGCGACGATCGCTTCACGTCGCTTCGCTGGAGCTTCTGCTTGCCCAACCATCCGCCGCAAAATCTCACCATCGCGACCACCGGTGCCAGCGGCTCCATCTTCCTTAGGCACTTTCTTCTGGCCGCCGGGCGCGACCCACGCGTTCAGGCAATCAACTTCATCGCCTCCGACAGTGCCTTGCGCGTCATGGCCGAAGAACTCGGACTGAAAGGCCGCGCCAACCTGGTCGGCCAAATTCTCGGCTTCCCCGGGGGACGCACCGCCCGCAAAATCCAAATCCAGGCCAACGCCGATATCGGTGCCAACGTGGCCAGCGGTTCTTATCCCGCCGACGCCATGATCATCCTCCCCTGTAGCGTGGGCACCCTGGCCCGCATCGCCAACGGCATCGCATCGCAATTGATTGAGCGCGCCGCTGATGTCTCGCTTAAAGAGAAGCGTCCGCTGGTACTCTGCGTACGCGAAACGCCGCTCAACAAAATCCACCTTCGCAATCTTTACCGTGCCGCCGATGCCGGAGCGACCATCTTTCCGCTCATCCCCGCCTACTACTACCGTCCTGCTAACTTAGATGATCTTGCCCGCGAGTTCGCCCATCGTGTCCTGGCCCATATCGGCTTGCCGCAGCCCACCGCGTTCCGCTGGAAAGGCTGAGACCTCAATCACTTAGCGGCATAAAGCAAAAAAGATCGACGCCTAAGATGTCGGCACCGCTCCGAGGCCGGATTTCAGTGTAGAGAGCCGCAGGTGAGCCAGGCAGATGCCCGCCGGACATGTACGCCGGCTTTCGCGCGACTCAGATCAGAACACCAAAGTAACCAAGACCTGCTTACGGAAGGTTCAGATTCCGGGAATCTCCCTGCCTCGGTGCTGCAAGCGTCACTCCCAGTGACGTTCCTTGAGAGATAGGCTGTGACAAAGCTGGAACGGAGAGAAAACCAAAAATGCGCCACCTAACTCGTCTGGTCGCTCCTTGTCTGATCCTCACCTGCGCCGTGTGCTTCGCCGCCGATGACACAACGTCGCCATCGCTTACCATCTACAACCAGAATTTCGCTGTGGTGCGTCAGGATATTCCACTCGACCTGAAGGCGGGCGTCACCAGCATCCGCGTCACCGACATCACCATGCACCTGGAGCCGGACTCCGTAATCCTGCGTGATCCCACCGGCAAACGCCCCGTGCAAGTGCTGGAACAGAACTATCGTGCCGACCCGGTTTCAGAGGCGCTGCTGCTCTCGCTTTACGAAGGAAAGACGATCGACTTCCTCGTGCAGCGCGGAGAGAAACAGGAAGCTTTGCCAGGAAAGATCATCCGCAGCGGTTACGTGCCGCGCAGCACCTACGGACAGCAATACAACCAGGGCGAAGTCGGCCAACCCATCATTGAGATTGAAGGCAAAGTGCGCTTCGGCCTGCCCGGCACTCCTCTGTTTCCGGCGCTTGCCGATGACACGATCCTCAAACCCACGCTTCAGTGGCAGCTCGCCTCGGACAAGGCAGGCCCGCTGCGTGCCGAGTTTTCCTACGTCACGGGCGGCATGACATGGGAAGCCGACTACAACATCATCGCGCCAGAAAAAGGCGACGTTGTCGATCTCGTCGGCTGGGTCACTATGGGCAATCAGAGCGGGAAAGACTTCGAGAATGCGCGCATCAAGCTGATGGCCGGGGATGTGAACAAGATTCAGCCGGGACAGGCGTTCGACCGTGTCCAACGGTATGCAAGTTTAGCGTCCGCGGGGATGGCAGTCGAGCCGCCGGTAACGGAAAAAGCTTTCGACGAATATCACCTCTACACCTTGGCGCGCCCGGCCACTTTGCACGACCGCGAAACTAAGCAAGTCGAGTTCGTGCGTGCTGCGAATGTCCTCAGCAAGCAGCTCTACATTTACGACGGGCTGAAGATAGATCCCAACCGTTACGGCGGCATTTAGGGATGCCTCTGCCGAAAGGCCGCGTGCGCTTTTACCGCCGCAACGACGACGGGCAGATCGAATTCACCGGCGAAAACGTGATCGATCACACGCCTCGCAATGAACCGGTTCGCGTCTATACCGGCAATTCTTTTGACTTGACGGGCGAGCGGCGCCGCATCGATTACAAGCTCGACCGCAACAAACACACGGTGGATGAATCTTTCGAAATCAAAGTTCGCAATCACAAGAAAGAAGCCGTAGACGTGCGCGTGGTCGAACATCTCTATCGCTGGTTGACCTGGGACGTTCCGACGCACTCCGATACCTTCAAGAAAACCGACAGCAAGACGATCGAATTTCCGGTGACGGTCGCGCCCGACGAGGAGAAGACCATCACCTATACGGCGCATTACAGCTGGTAGGTGCCTAGTTGCTCGGCACACGGCACCTGTGGAATTCGTCGACCGCCGGAGTGTTAGTATCCGGTATCCTCTACACGATCCTGGTCGGCGCAAGGCCGGAGACAACGATGGAAAAGTCTTCTTTTCTTCTGAGCGGTTGCATTGCTTTCTCGATCATCTTCGTGACAGCCGCGATGTCCTGTGCTGCCGACGATCGCAATCCTCTCGCCCATGATCCCAAGGCTGCCAAAGCCGGCGAGTACGAATTCCGCATCAACTGTGCTCTCTGTCACGGACTCGGCGCGCGCGGCGGAGGCCGCGGTCCTGACCTGACACGCGCGACGAAAAAACACACGCACTCCGACGCCGACATGTTTCAGGTCATCAGCAATGGAATTCCGGGCACCGTCATGCCCGCCAATGGAACCAACGGCCAGGGCGTCGGCATGACCGATGAAGAAATCTGGCAGATCATCGCCTACATTCGCAGTCAGGAAGTGAAGGCCTCAACGAAAACGACTGGCAATGCGGGCCACGGCAAAGACCTTTTCTACGGCGACGCCAACTGCTCCCTGTGCCATATGGTCGAAGGCAAAGGCGGACGCATTGGTCCCGACCTGACCGCTGTAGGAAGTTCGCGAACTCACGAAGCGTTGATCGACTCCGTGCGCAATCCGAGCCGCAGGCTGGCCTGGGGTCTGACGGAGCCCACCAAAGAATTTCCGCAAGAATACGAAACCGTCACGGTCGTTACTGCTGACGGGAAAGAAATCAAAGGCGTGGCCTTGAACGAAGACAACTTCAGCGTGCAGATCATGGATACGAACGAGCAGATTCATTTGCTCGACAGAGACAAGCTGCGCTCGTTCTCCAAGAGCCGCGAATCGCTCATGCCGAAATACAAGACGGACGTCTTGAGCGACAAAGATCTCGATGACATCCTTGCCTTCCTGGCAAGCGCGGGGAAGAAATGAAGCTCAATGTGTGCATTGCCAACAGCCAGCGCCAGCAGCGAGTCTGCGGAGCATTTCCATTGTTGGAGCAACCGTGGAAGAGCGGCGCTTCCAGCGCCGCGTTACGCGCACACAGAGGAACGGCCTTCAAGCCCTGCGCTCCACCGCGGCTAAAGCCTGCCATAAGGATGTCTCAACGCGGCGCTAAAGCGCCGCTCTTCCACGGATCCTTCAAGTTCATAACGATCATCGTGCTGCTATCCCTTCATGGCATCTTCGCGAACCCTGCCCACGCTCAAGTTACCTTCGACCGACTCCTGAACTCCTCCAAAGAGCCGCAGAACTGGATGACCTATTCCGGTGACTACACCGGACGCCGCTTCAGCGCCCTCGATCAAATCAACGTCACGAACGCTCATTCCATGACCGCGAAGTGGGTCTACCAAACCGGAGCAACCGGCAAGCTCGAGACAACGCCTCTCGTCGTCGACGGAATTCTCTACGCTACGGCGCAGGACGATCGCGCCTTCGCCCTCGACGCCCGCACCGGCCGACCGATCTGGCTCTACCAGCGCCAACTGCCGGGAGATATTCGTCCCTGCTGTGGCCGTGTGAATCGCGGGCTGGCAATTCTCGGTGATAAAGTTTTTCTCGGCACGATGGATGCGCATGTCGTCGCTCTCGACGCCAAAACCGGCAACGTTGTCTGGGATGTAGCCGCTGCCGACTACAAAACCGGACACAGCTTCACCGTCGCCCCGCTCATCGTAAAAGATCTGGTTGTCATCGGCGTCTCCGGCGGCGAGTACGGCGTTCGTGGATTCATCGACGCCTACGACGCTACGACCGGCGTGCGTAAATGGCGCTTCTACACCGTGCCTGGTCCGGGCGAGCCGGGACACGACACGTGGGAAGGCGACTCCTGGAAGGTCGGTGGCGCTCCCGCTTGGAACACCGGAACCTACGATCCTGCGACGAACCAGATTTTCTGGCCCACCGGTAATCCTGCGCCCTCAAATCGAGGCGAGGGGCGCGCCGGAGACAATCTCTACAGCAATTCTTTGCTGGCGCTCAATGCCGACACCGGCAAGCTCAACTGGTATTTTCAGTTCACCAAGCACGACGAGCACGACTGGGACGCCACGCAAGTTCCAGTCATGATCGAAGCTGGCGGCAAGCATCTCATCGCGCAAGCCAATCGCAACGGATTTTTTTACGTCCTCGATCGCACTACCGGCAAGCTGATCTCTGCCAACGCATACGGCAAGACCACGTGGAGCGACACAAAAGACGCCGAAGGCCGTCCCATAGCCAAGAAAGAGGCTTCGCCGACGCTCGAGGGCCACACTGTTTGCCCCGGCGCGCTCGGCACCACAAACTTCATGGCACCAACTTATAACTCGCAGACGGGTCTGTTCTACGTAACCGCTCGCGATCAATGCGATACCTTCAGCACCGCTCCGCAACCCTACGAAGCGGGCCACGCCTATTATGGCAGCGCATATTTCCCCTCCGACGAGGCTGAGCCTTATCGCGGATTTCTGAAGGCAATCGATCCAGCGACGGGTCAAATCAAGTGGCAGTTCGAACATACTTCACCCACATGGTCGGGAGTTTTATCCACTGCAGGCGGTCTCGTGTTCACTGGAGATGCGGAAGGAAACTTTATCGCGCTGGATGCCGCATCGGGCAAGGCGCTGTGGCACTTTCCAATGGGCGGCGCAGTCTACGCCGCTCCCATGGCCTTCGCCGTGGATGGCAAAGAGTATGTGACGATCGCGGCCGGGAGTGCCATTTATGCGTTCGGCCTTCCCTAGCAGGGTTCTGTGCTTTTGGGTGCGCAGCGTTTCAGGATAGGGTGCCCCATGTCTCGCGGCATTTGCGAGACATTACTCATGTGGGGGGTGCGCCCTCGCCCGCCGCTTTTGACTTGTCTACTCGGAACTCTTATTGGGTGGAGTAAGTCCCAGATATTTCATGACCATCTGCAAATCCTTCCACGCCTCGCCCTTTTGCCGCGGATCACGCAACAGAAATGCCGGATGATAAGTCACCGCCAACTTCGTCCCACCCCATGACGGATCCGCGCCCTTCGGCATGAAGTCGTAGAAGCGTCCGCGCAACTCAGACATCGGCGCGTTGATCGCCAGAAGATTTTTCGCCGAGACCGCGCCCAGCGCGACGATGACCTTAGGCTTGATGGCCGCAATCTGCCGCATTAGGAATGGCGAGCACGTATCGCACTCGTCGCGCTCCGGCTGGCGGTTTCCCGGTGGCCGGCATTTCACCACGTTCGCAATGTAGACGTCTTCGCGCTGGATCCCCATCGCCTTGATCATGTTGTTGAGCAACTGCCCCGCGCGGCCCACGAACGGCTCACCCTGCGCATCTTCGTCAGCACCCGGCCCTTCACCCACAAACATGAGATCCGCATGAGGATTTCCCACGCCGAAGACGATGTTCTTGCGCCACTGATGCAGCTTGCAACGCGTGCAATCTCCGAGATCTTCGCGGATGATTCTCAACGCGGTAGCAGTGTCGGCGACGCCGTGTTCCGGCAGCGGAGTTAGAACTTCAAGAAGCGAAGCAGCAGGTGCGGCAGATTTTCTGGCGGACATTTCCTCTCGCAATTCTGGTTGCACCAGGGAAGACGAAGTCAGATCGGAATTTTCCGGGGTTGCATCCGCCGTCGAGTCTGAAACTGCCGGCTCCCGGCGATAGAAATCATAAATCCCCAGCTCGCGATAATAACGAATGCGCTCGCTAAGCGCGCGTCGTAACTCGGGAGCAAGAGAACCAGGCATCATTCGTGTGATTGCAGTTGTTTGATTGTAATTCAGAATAGGACAGAGACAGGCTGCGTTACGCTTTTACCGTCGCGTTGCGCTGATGCCGCAACCGCACGACCTGATCGAGTACGCGCTGCGCGACTTCCCGCTTCGTAGTTTCGCGAATCTCGACCACCCCATCGTGCATGATGATGGTCACGGCGTTACGGTTGGAGTCGAACCCCACACCCTCGCGCGAAACATCATTTACCACAATCGCATCAAGATTCTTCGCGACCAGCTTCTGGCGCGCATTCTCCAGAACATTCTCCGTCTCAGCAGCGAACCCAATTACCAGTTGCGATTCTTTTTTCAAAGAAAGTTCTTTTAGAATGTCAGGCGTAGCTTCGAGTTCCAGTGTCATCGGTCCCTTGCGCTTCATCTTCTGTCCCGCCGCCACCTTGGGACGATAATCCGAAACCGCAGCAGTCTTGATCACGATGCTGGCCTCCGGCAAAAGCCGAAGCACCGCATCCCGCATCTCCTCGGCAGACTCGACCCGGGTCACTTCGGCCGCCTCCGGCGACGTCAAAGCTGTGGGCCCGCTTACCAGCAGCACCCGTGCTCCGCGCCGCAACGCCGCTTCGGCCACCGCATATCCCATACGTCCGCTGGAGCGGTTCGTGAGATAACGGACAGGATCAATCTTCTCCCGCGTCGGCCCCGCGGTAATGAGCATCGTCTCGCCGTTCAAGTCTTCAGAAATTTCCAGAGCCTGCATCACAGCAGCGACGACCGCTTCATTTTCCGCAAGACGTCCCGAACCGGTCATGCCACAGGCCAAGTATCCTTCGCCCGGCTCTACAATCTTCACACCTCGCTTACGCAGGATCTCAAGATTAGCCTGGGTCGCCGGATGATTCCACATGTTGACGTTCATCGCTGGCGCAACAACGACGGGAGCAGTAGTTGCAAGATAAAGCGTAGTCAGAAAATCGCTGGCAATTCCTTGCGCGAAGTGGGCAAGCACATCGGCTGTGGCCGGAGCAACCACGAGCGCATCAATCGATCGCGCGACAGCGATGTGCTCGATGGCAGAATCAATGTTCGGTTCGTGCTCCTCGCCAGTCGCGAACATGCCGGTGATTACTTTTTCTCCGGAGAGCGCAGCGAAGGTGAGAGGCCGGACAAATTCCTGGGCGGCGCGAGTCATCACAACTTGTACGCGGATGTCGCGGGCCTGAAGCAGGCGGACTATCTCCGCGGCCTTGTAAGCGGCAATCCCGCCGGTTACGCCCAGTGCAATCTTCATGGCATTCAGTGTCGAGCGCTGTAGGTTGAAGTGAAACTCGCAGCATCGCTGGCGCGAACGATGCGATCCCATTCAACAACTCAACAACCTCGTCAGTTCCCCAGTGCCTTGTCGAGCGCTTCACCGGCCTGCTCGGCGGCAGAGCGGGTTTCTGGAATCTCCCATTTCACCTTGCCGGCACGGATCTCATCCTGCGCGATGCGGCAGGGCTTGCGGGAACTCGTGTCGACCACGGGCGGCGCACCGGACTGGAGTTGCCGCGCACGTCGCGCCGCCACCAGAATGTACCGGTAGTTGCTATCAAAACCATCGATCAACTTCATAGGGACTCTCCCCTGATCACTGGATTTCGAAGTCTAAAAAATGCCGAGCGTCGAACAAAATTCGCGGGCACAACTTGTCTCTCGCGCTTGCAATTTTCCGATTCCAGCGCCTCGTACGCGCTTTTGGTTGCCTACTCGAATCATACCCCGAAACTTACTTGCTTGCCGAGGGTACCGAAGGCACAAAGGACGCTAGGATCGGCTGTATACGGTCCCGGACATTGTCGAGCCGGTATCGCTCGGCGAGTGTCACGATTTTAGTCTCGTCGTCCGATAGCGAACTGTTCGAAAGCGAACGCCTCAATCTCAGCAGCCGGTGCGACTGCACAATCGCCCGCAGGCTTTCAATCGAATCTTTCAGGTTGTCGTTGATCAGAATGTAGTTGTACTTGTCGTAGTTCTCAATCTCGCGGCTAGCCGCGGCCAAACGGCGTTGGATGACATCTTCCGCATCTTCTCCGCGTTCCCGCAGGCGCCGCTCCAGCGTCTTGCGGTCCGGGGGCAAAACAAAGACGCTGAACGCATCCGGCAACTTGCGCTTGATCTGCTCCGCTCCCTGCACGTCTATGTCCAGCAAGAGATCGTGCCCATTTTGCTCGGCTTCCCGCAAAAACCGGCAGGACGTGCCGTAATAATTTCCGAAAACGTTGGCGTATTCGAGAAATTCGTCCGCTGCAATCGTCTGTTCAAATTCTTCGCGGGAAACAAAGTAATACTGCTTGCCGTTTTGCTCGGTGCCGCGGCGAAGCCGCGTCGTATAAGAGATGGAGAAATCGAGACCGGGCACAAGCTTCAGTAGTTCATTAACCAGAGTCGACTTCCCCGAGCCTGAAGGCGCAGAGATGATATAGACAAGCGGCTTGTGCGCAGGCATCATTCCAGGTTTTGTACCTGCTCGCGCGATTTTTCAATCTCCGCTTTCATGGCCAGCCCTGCCTCGGTGATTTTCAACGCTTCACCCGCCAGCCCCGAAGTCTTCGACAGCAGCGTGTTGGCCTCACGATTCATCTCCTGCAAAAGAAAGTCTAACTTCTTGCCCACCTCACCACCCTGATCCAGCAGTCCCAGAAAATGATCGACGTGAGTGTCGAGGCGCGCCAGCTCTTCCTGAATATCGCTGCGGTCCACCAGCAGCGCGGCTTCCTGCAACACTCTCTCCTTGTCCACTGCGGATCCCAGCAACTCGGTCAAACGCGATTGCAGCCGGTCGGTATAGGTTTGCAGTACCGCCTTGCGATGTAGCGCCACACTCTTGCCCGCCTCTGCTAGATGCGCCATGCGCTCACGCAGTTCGCGCTCCGCGCCGCGACCTTCTTCTTCGCGCATCTCATTCAGCCGCTCCAAAGCCTTACCCACGCAAGCCATGACCGCAGACTCTATTTCTCCATCGGCACTTTCGTTCGCCGAGTCGAGTGCGCCAGGAATGCGCAGGACCGCGTTCAGGTCAGGCTCCGCAGCCAGCGAAAACTCCGCCGCCGCCGCGCGGAAGGCCGTGATGTATCCCCCGACAATTGCCCGATTGAGGGCGAAACTCTCATTCGTCGTGCGCTCTAGATTCAGCGTGACCTCGACGTGGCCGCGCGCAATTTTTTCTTTCAATAGGCGCCGCAGCTGCATCTCCAGCGAATCGGTCCCCGAGGGCAGGCGAAAGTGCAAGTCTAGGAAGCGATGGTTGACTGACTTCAGCGAGAGCGCAAATCCTAGTCGGCCATTGCTTGCGTTCAGCTTCGAACCGAGCGGCGAAGCCACGTTACTCTGCCCGTCAGCAGACTCACTTTCATCACGAACCTCTCCTCGCACCTGGGCATAACCCGTCATCGAGCGTATGGGCATAAGGGCCGTATTCTTTTTCTAAGATCCCGCCACTGCGTTCGGCGCATCCGTATGCGCGAACTGCAACTCGTAAAGCCGCCGGTACGTACCAAGCTTCTTCATAAGTTCTTCATGAGCCCCAATATCGGCAATCGTGCCATTTTCGATCACCACAATGCGATCCGCCCGCCGCACCGTCGAGAGCCGGTGCGCAATCACAAACACTGTGCGTCCCGTCATTAGATTGTGTAGCGCCGATTGCACCAACGCCTCCGACTCGCTATCCAGCGCCGACGTCGCTTCATCGAGAATCAGAATAGGAGCATTTTTCAGAATCGCTCGCGCAATCGCTAACCGCTGCCGCTCGCCCCCGGACAGCCGCACTCCTCGCTCCCCAATAACAGTATCGTATCCCTCCGGCAGTGCAAGTATGAAGTCATGAGCCAGTGCCGCCCGCGCCGCGGCTTCCACTTCCTTCAACGGAACATGGGGCTGGCCGTAAGCGATATTATTCCTCACGGTATCGTTAAACAGCACTGTCTCTTGCGTGACGATTCCCACTTGCGCCCGTAATGAAGCCAGCGTGACATCGCGAACGTCGGTGCCATCGATCAGCAATCGCCCTTCGCTTACATCGAAGAAGCGCGGAATTAAATGTACCAGCGTCGTCTTACCTGCACCGCTGGAGCCCACAATAGCGAGGACTTCCCCGCGCCTGACCTCAAGGTTGACCTTGTGCAGAACCTCGCGCGATTCCTGCCCATCAGTGGCGTAAGCGAAGCTGACGTCCTCGAAGCGCACGCTATCGGCAAATCTGCGCAGGTTTTTAGCGCGCGGCTTCTCACGAACGTCGTCCTCCAGATCCATGAACTTGAAAATCTCCGACGACGCTCCCAGCGCCTGCTGAAAATTATTATTGAACAGCGCGAACTTGCGCACGGGATTGTAAAGGCTGAATACCGCGGTGATGAACGCAACGAAGACGCCCGGCGTCATTTGATCGTGCGCAATTCGGCTGCGTCCCAATTGCAACAGCAGCGCGATCCCCACCACGCCCACAATATCCATGAGCGGCGAACTGATGGCCGTTGCCGCTACCGATTTTAGATTAGCGCGAAACAGCCGTCGCGCCGCGCCACGGAAGCGCATGATCTCCCAGGTTTCAGTGTTGAAGGCTTTGACGATCCTGTTCCCCGTAATGGTCTCATGCAGAATGTTCTGAATTTCGGCCAGTTTGTCCTGGCCGTGCCGCGTGGTGTGCCGCACCCGCGAACCGATCTTGCGCGAGGAATAAATGATGATGGGAACGAACAGCAGCAGAACCCACGAAAGATTTCCACCCAGTACCACCACCACGACCGCAACAAAAATAAAAGTAAAGACCTGCTGTAAAAACTCCGCCAGCACCGTCGACATGGCGTATTGCACGCGCTCAATGTCGTTGATGATCGTGGAAAGCAGAGTCCCAGTTGTATGTTTCGAAAAGAACGCTGCCGACCGCCGCAGGAAGGCGTTGTAAAGATCGTCGCGCAGATCGGTGATCATGCCGAATCCCGCGTGATTGATAAGATACGTGCCGAGGTAGTCGCAGATCCCCTTCAGCACCGTCGACGCGACTAGCGCCAGCGCCACCACGGTCCATGCGTTGGTGAAGCGCGACGGAACCAGTTGCTGCAAATACAACGAGTGGTGTGTCCCCGGAATTGTGAACAGTTGTATGTCTTTGGAACCCGTCGCAGGATTCAACACGCGGTCGAAAACCGGACGCACCAGCAAATACTTAAACGCATCGAGCGCGCCTACCGCGGCCATCAACAAAACCGACGCGAGAATCTGCCACCAATACGGCAGCGCGTAGCGCATAAGCCGTGTCAGTTGCCGCATGGGGCCAATGCGGGTCAGGCCGCAATCGCTTGCTGCCGATCGAATAGACATGAGGTGCAAGCCGCTATTTTACTTGAGTCGCCAACTTGGGATATGGCATTTCAGCTTCCCGGTCACAGCATTTCCGCTTGGGCGCTCTAGAATTCACGCTCCAGTGGTAGTTGGACCGGTAGTAGATTCACGGCTTCTCCTTGCCCGTTGATGTCCACCTGCAAGAACGTAAAGCGCCAAACTTCAGCACGCTTATTCGCGACGGCGCGAATCACACCCTTGCCGTTGGGGCCTGAAATCGGAATCGCAAGATCGGCATGCCCGACACTTCCTTTGATGTGGATATTCCCCAGAATTATTCTCCCGACCACGATCGGTTCTCCAAGCAACTGGCTTACCTTCGGATTCTCTCGGGCTCTGGCCACGGCCTGTTTCGAAACTTCGCTATGGTGAAAAGCGACTTCAACCAGGGTCAGGACTCCAGCCACAAACAAAAGCAACATTAGAAAACCCGCCGGAATTTTCCAGTGCGGGTGACCTTCGAGCCAGCTTTTCTGTATCGGCTCAGGAATCAACGGGTATGGAGGCTTAGCCACGTTTCTAGCAGTTCCCTGAGCTGGCTATTTCGGGCTGTCACGATGCGCGATCTTCACGCGGTAGCCTGCCCTGCGAAGATGCCGGCCCACATCTTCCGCGATCATCACCGAGCGGTGCTGGCCTCCGGTGCATCCGAAGGCGATCGTAAGATAGCTTTTGCCTTCATGGATGTAATGCGGCAGCAGATACACCAACAGATCCGAGATGCGTTGAATGAACTCCCGCGTCTGCGGGAACGAGCGAATGTATTTTGCCACGCGCGGATCGCGACCCGTCAGCGGGCGGAACTCAGGCACAAAATGCGGGTTGGGCAGAAAGCGCACATCAAAAACCAAATCCGCATCCTCAGGCAGCCCGTGGCGGAAACCGAAACTTACTGACGAAACCAGAATACCCTTCTCCGGAGATTTCTCCTGAAACCGCTCGGTGATGTGAGCGCGAAGTTCGTGAACGTTGAACTTGGAAGTATCGATGACGAGATCAGCCAGTCGCCGGATCGTCCCAAGATGGCGCCGCTCGGCTTTCAGCGCAGATTTCACCGGTTCATCTGTGCCCAGCGGATGCGGCCTGCGTGTCTCGCTGAAGCGCCGCAGCAAAACCGCATCGGAAGCTTCCATGTAAACAACTTTGGTCGGAATCATGCGCCGGACCGACTTTAAAATCCCCGGCAACTGTTCCAGCTTTGAGCCTTCGCGCACGTCCACCACGAGCGCAGTTCGGCGAATCTCACTCGATTGCACCGCCAGTTCGGCGAATTGAGGGATCAGGTCAACCGGCAGGTTATCGACGCAGTAGTAACCAAGATCCTCGAAGGCCTTGAGCACCGAGGCTTTCCCTGACCCGCTCATACCCGTGATGATGACAAGCTCCGGTGCAATATGGCCCTTGCGCGTAACACCGTCGCTGGATTTCTCGCCTCCGCGCTTTGAGTCTTCCGTTTTCTTTTTCGTCGGGCCGGATGGTTTCCGTAGGGCCATAAACTGGATAGTAGCATCGAAATTCGCCCTCGACTTTCACTTTCCGGTTACTAAGAGGGATTCCGCGGGCGAGTCGTTGCGAGGCCTTACTTCGGCAAAATAGGCCATCGCAAATCAAAAATTTTCTCATCCAGATTTGTCTCCATCCGCGCGGGCAGGTAAGCTATGGCGTCATGAAAAAGTTTCACGAACTTACGGAACGCGAAGTCCTTGCCTTGGCCATTTCACTGGAGGAAGAGGACGAACGTGTGTACGCCGACTTTGCCGAAGGCTTGCGCCAGGACTATCCCGCATCCGCCGCCATGTTTGAGGGTATGCGCGAAGAAGAATCCGGACATCGGCGACGACTGATCGAACTTTTCCGCCAGAAATTTGGCGAACACATCCCCTTGATTCGCCGCCAGGACGTTCGCGGATTTGTGGCGCGGCCTGCGCTGTGGCTCACGCGCCCCCTACGCATCGATGCGGTCCGCAAAGAGGCCAGCACGCTGGAGGTGGAAACCCGCCGCTTCTACGAAAAGGCCGCCCGCCGCACGCAGGACGCCAGCATCCGACAGTTGCTCGACGATCTGATCAACGAAGAACGCGAACACGAAGAACGCGCTCAGGAACTCGACAAAGAAAAGCTGCCGGCCAGCGTCAAGGAAGATGAAGAGCGTGCGCAGCGGCGCCTGTTTGTCCTCCAGATTGTGCAGCCAGGTCTCGCCGGACTGATGGATGGCTCGGTCTCCACACTCGCTCCTGTCTTCGCCGCTGCCTTCGCCACCCATGATAGTTGGGACGCATTCCTCGTTGGACTTGCCGCATCTGCGGGTGCGGGCATCAGCATGGGATTCGCCGAGGCACTTTCCGACGACGGCAGCTTGACCGGGCGCGGGCATCCGTGGGTGCGAGGCTTAATCTGCGGCGCGATGACGGCCTTGGGCGGGATCGGCCACACATTGCCATTCCTAATGAAAGATTTTCGCCTCGCGCTCTGGGCCGCGGGCGCGGTCGTGATCGTGGAGCTCGGCGTCATCACCTGGATCCGCAAACGCTACATGGATACTCCGTGGTTCTCTGCGGCCATGCAGGTTGGCTTGGGCGGAGCGCTGGTGTTCGTCACTGGTGTACTGATTGGGAAGTCGTAAGAGCAGACTTACACAGAACATCTTGAGAACAAGAAAAATATCGCCGTTCTTTCTCTTGCCGGTTCTAATAGTTTTGGCCGGCTGCGGCGGTGCGTGGGTGGATGACGAGCGAAATTTCGACCGTGTGTTCGGTTTCGATAAACCGCAAGATGTGACCATGATCCACAGCTATTACTGGAAATCCAAGCACTGGAGCACTGAGTATCGATACTTCATTGCACTCCGCGCTCCGCTCAAGTTTGCGGACGGACTTATCGATTTGCGGCTCATGACGCCTGTAACGCCCGACGAGACCGTCGTAAATTCTTGCGGTGAGCAAAAACCTACGTGGTTCTTACCCAGTTCCTTGACCAACTACGAAGCATGGATTCCAAAGAATGACACCAGGTATCGCGTTTTTCGCGACAAGACTGACAGTACTCTGTTTGTTTGCGACGAACGACTATGAAGTGAGCCGCAGATTATCATCTACGGCTGCGTTTCCAACGGGTGCTGGCTCTTTTCGTAAAATTCATTCTGTAATTTCAGGCTGGCGTCGTCGGCTTTCACGGCACGGATCGCTTTCACCACCGAATCGATCCACCAGTTCATCTGATACTCGCCGAGCTCTTTCGTTGCGACCGAGCCGTCTCCTGAATAATGGTTGGGAAAACGCGCGTACCACCAGATGCCGGTGTAAACATCCTCGGGAAGAGTCTGATGGTGTTGATCGGCACCTGACTCGCTGGTGGCGCGGTCGAGATGTACAGTGTCGGGACGAGAGATCATCATCTTGGAAGTCTCGCTCTCGCCGGCATGCATGTCGATGGTCGTCTTCTTTGCAGGACCTCCGGATTGTGGAGTGCGCTCGTCGAAAACGTAGACAACATAGTCGTGAGGCTT
>WNFI01027877.1_pt1 | contig 20612 bp, 23 predicted proteins | sample 5400471 | NCBI WGS metagenome assembly WNFI01 (sample SAMN13153348, study PRJNA577476) | soil metagenome | isolation source: 100 cm saprolite on Douglas fir-dominated hillslope | place: USA:California | collected 2013-09-17
TCGGTTGCGTGCCTGCAATTCCTCGCAGTGGCTTCCTCGAGGCTTAATTCAGATATATGAGCATGGTTTCATAATGCTCAACCACAAACTATTATGTGGAGGACACGGACCAAGTGTCTTTGTCTTTGTCTTCTGTCTTCGCGTTTTACGTCGCGTGCAACATATATATACCTTCAGAATGCTGTCACCATTTTGATACCTTATATATCGATTATGAAGCTTCGAATTTACAAGTACAGTACGGAGCCTTCGTCGCCGTGGGAACGAGTAAGTACTGTCAGGATCCCAGAAAGCCAACGATGATGTCCGTGACTTGGCAGGGGTTCACATGCACAGGCTAATGCCCAGCCTCATCTTCTCGCTGTCCCCTAGACATCCTTCGTGGACGCACCAGCTGCAAGCAAGAAAGATGTGATCATCTAATAGCCATGACCGAAGGAAGTTCCCGCGCCCCACACCATCAACCATCAACCCCAACTCGTTCGAAATAGTCTTCACTCCTTGCTGCGGAGGATATTCTAGACGGGATTAGACGATGAAAGTCCAAGCGGTGTATAGAACTGGTCAGGCCACCTCATCTGGGGACAACACACGTCAAGCATTGACCCATGATTTAGGCCGTCCTTTCCAGATTCCAGTTTCAGTTTGATTTTATGGCCTCTCTTGCTCTTCAAGGACAATTATTCGCATAGCTGACCCGTAGCACATCACAATCTCGAACGTTCCCTTTGTCTACATGGTGCTATCATGTCGCGAAACCTCCCACATTGGACGCGTTATGTACTCCTGAATATGAGATTAGTCCTTATAGGTGCTGGGTCAGCCACTTTCCACGCGACGCAAAGATGGGAAGCCCAAGTGCTCCTCGACGAGGTTCCTCTGATCTTCGTGTCAAGTCTCGCGTTCTTGGTTGTTAATGCCGAAGACAGGAACTCCAGGGTGCGGGGGTACCCAGATGGGTAGTCAAGATTTTTTTCCGATTTCTGTGAGCGCACCACAGTGAATACGCCAGCTACATATTCCAGGCGGAAATAATCGTAGCTGAACCGACTGTAGCCTCAGATACCCAGATCCGGTCCTCCACCGAGTATGCTGTGCTATCATTCAGATAGTTAGCACTATGCACGTCCGATTCATGGATCGTTCTCCACGCATAGCATTTTCGCCTGGTATTCCTCGCGATTCCAATATTTGTTGAACAGCGGGACTCTCGTATTCATTCTCGGATTTTTGATATGGAACTTGGGCGAGCTCCATATTTCGGCTGGTTCTTCTGATGTACTAATGGACGATGCAAATGACGATGGAACTGAAGATAACGTGTTTTGCGATCCAATCAGCGTTTAGAGAACGAAAGCGAGTTTGGGTCAATGTTTTGGTTGGACATCCCAGGGTTCGTCCCTTGGATCTAGGCTTTTCCGTACATGGGAGTTCATTTAAAACCCTTCTTTCGATTCACAGATCATGCCATATGACATCTTTTACCAGGTCTCGGTGCACATCGAATCGCGGCTGGGGTAATCTGTACGTTTACTCTTTATCCTTATCTCTTCTTGCATCCTATTGTTATCTAGGTCAACTGGGATCTATGATCCATTTCTTCTCTTCGGGTGGTGATGCGTCGTTGTTGAGAACGTGGATGAAAAAGGCTGCAACTCGAACATTCCAAGCGAGATTCTTTTTTAAAAAAAGTTCGATAAGCAGACTCCTGTGTAATACCGAGCCGCTCACCGATTTTTCGAAATGCAGCGGCAACTTGCGCTACCCCTAAGGAAAATCAGCGAGCGACTGGGGAGACTCCTCTTAACTTAAGTCAAGTTGTCAACGAAGTTGCGGTTAAACCTCGGATAATCATCGACTGGTGAGGAGTCTGGCGACCGGGTAGAAGTCTGATCAATCATAAGCACAAAACTAATATGCAGCATCCTCAGTTTTAAGTATTAATTCCTTCCATACACTCGATATACGTGCGAAAAAGCAGGGCAGGTGCCCTTCCAACTCCCGAGTGTCAACAATTTATACTACCTTCGGATAATACCTTCCATATGCTAATATGTATTAGGTATACGCTCGAGAAATCCTGGGCCACAGTATTACCCCGTACGTGGACTAACGCTGAGACTTCCGATTACAATTCAAATGGTCCCCCCGACCGGTAATTCTATAATTCCTTCTTGTGTTTACTCAATTCTCCTTCTGCTGCCACAGCAGCGGAGGATCAGATGCTGCATGGGATGAACTCAGCGTATATGTAATTCTGTACTGATTCGATTGGTAGTTGGAGGGTGTGAGGTCCAGTAGAGTTTGTATAGCCATCAGATGCGGGGATTTGGGTGGAAGAGATAAGGATAAAGAGTAAACGTACAGATTACCCCAGCCGCGATTCGATGTGCACCGAGACCTGGTAAAAGATGTCATGATCTGTGAATCGAAAGAAGGGTTTTAAATGAACTCCCATGTACGGAATAGCCTAGATCCATGCGCAGTTCCCTCAATTGCCTGAACTCTTACACCATCTTCTAGCCTCATAGTCAGGGTCAAACTGGTGAAATCACGTGTTTAGAGCGTGAGATTCTCCGTAGCGGAAGTTGCCTGGAGCCCTTCGTCAACGCCTGCACACTTCCTCTATAATTTGTTGTTCGGAGTGACAGCCTAGGCACCCCAGAGCCTTCGGGAAATCAATTCCATATGGATCTCAACGTGATCACTGCTAAACAATCTCTAGTCAATCCTCCCGAAGCTCTTTCTGAGGTACTATCCAATATCCCCAATGGAACGAAATCCGTGCTGCAGAGTGTCGGCTTAAGCATAGACCGTTCCTCAAATGGCCAGAATGGTATTTTGGATGCTTCGGTATGAATTATTATCTATAGGTCCTCTGATTGGAGTCCGGTGCCTGACAACTCCTTTAGACAACCCCAGTCCAGGTTGTCAATGAGGACAAGGAATTCACGCCGCACATGAGCAAGTTTATAGCTGACTGGGGACTTGCTGATTCTGGGTTCAACTATGATGTTGTGGCTGTCTTCGGTTCTCAATCTACTGGAAAGAGTACCCTACTCAATCGGCTCTTTGGGACGACCTTCGAAGTGATGAACGAGTCGGAGCGTCGACAAACTACCAAGGGTATTTGGGCTTGCCGCGGGAAGGGTATGAGCGTTATGGTCATGGATGTGGAGGGCACGGATGGTCGCGAGAGGGGTGAAGACCAAGACTTTGAAAGGAAGTCGGCATTATTCTCCTTGGCTAGCTCGGAGGTGCTTATCGTCAACATATGGGAACATCAAGTTGGTCTTTATCAGGGTGCAAACATGGGACTGTTAAAGACTGTGCTCGAAGTAAATCTCAGTCTCTTTGGTGGCAAGAATGCGCCCAGCTCGTGAGTTACCTACGCTTTCTTCTTGCATGTATTCATAAAACTCGCAGAACAACTCAAAAGACACTCCTTCTTTTCGTCATTCGTGACCACGTCGGTTCTACTCCACTTAACAATCTTGCTCAGACTCTTTCAGCAGACCTCAACAAGGTCTGGGATTCACTCTCAAAGCCACCGGAGTTAGCTTCCCGGCGTCTTACCGATTATTTTGACCTCTCCTTCACTGCCCTTCCCCATAAGCTCCTCATGCCGGATAAATTTGAGAGTGAAGTACTTCAGCTTAGGAAAAGGTTTACGGATAGAAGCAGGGACGACTTTGTCTTCAAACCAGCGTATCATAAACGCATTCCTGCTGATGGTGTTGCTCATTACATGGAAGGGATATGGGTGTGTTCATTTTTCCCATTCGAATGCGTGCGACAGTCTGAGCTATAATGCTTTTCGCTCCGTAGGAACAAGTTCAATCAAACAAAGATTTGGATCTTCCCACACAACAGGAACTCCTGGCTCAATTCCGCTGTGATGAGATTGCCACCGTTGCTCTTGAGCAGTTCACTCTTCAATCAAAATCCGTTCGCAGGCCCATCGAGAGCGGAAAAGTCCAGGAGAACTTGGGTCAATCGATGCGTTCGTGGAGGGATGAAGCATTGGGTATGTTAATAATGTACAAGAAAGGTGTATTGTTGAACTGATGTTCGTATCAGCTCGTTTCGACCGCGATGCCTCGCGGTATCACGCAGGAGTATATAAGCGCAAGCGTGCCGACCTCGTGGCACAGATACATGCCAATCTGAGTCCGCTGTTCTTCGGGCAAATAAAAAATCTGCACAAACATGCGGTAGTCTCGTTCAAGAAAGCTGTTCTAGATGGGCTGAAAGGAGATTCGTATGACTTTGCCCAAGTGGTCAAAACAGCTCGGACGACATGGGAAGGTATATTTGTCGATGGCGCGAACGGTGAGTACGGTTGGCTCTTCGCTTTCCTCCCTCACTAACCTTTCGCAGAGGCAATACTTTCGGATACGGACTGGACGTTTGAGGAAGAGCTTGCCATTTTAAGGGAGGACATCACGCATATAGGCACTCAATGCCGTGCGGATGAAACCAAAAAGATGGTGAACCAAATAGAAGCAAGTATCATCCAATTTCTAGACCTCGGTTTGAGTGAGTTTCCTGACATATCATTCAGCGTAATATGCGGAATCAAATTTCAGAGCCTATTGAGCTGGCTTTGAACAAGCCTTTACCCACAATGTGGGACAGCGTGCTAAAAGCGTTTCGCGATGTTTCGAACAAGGCTTCTGATGTTTACCTCAAAAAGGCCCAAAGTAAGAGATGACAGGGAGCATTGTTGGTATGCGGACCTCTCACATCGTGTCTGTAGGCTTCAACTGTACGGATGAGGAGAACGCTGACTCTCTTAATATCCTACAAAGACGAGGCTGGTCAGCGTTACGGTCGAAGGTCGAGGAGCAGACATCTGATCCAAATATACTGAGCAAACTGAGGTCCACATTCGAAGAGAGATTCCGCTATGATGAGCATGGGATACCTCGGGTTTGGAAGCCTGAAGACGATATTGACGCTGCTTTCCGCAAGGCGCGGGATCAGGTAAGCACTTCTTTATTTACGTCGAGATCCTTACTCATTTTTCAATCGAAGACCCTGGAACTCGTCCCGTTGTATTCACGAATTCAGCCCCAAGATTCATCACTCGAGTTCTCCCTTCCATCTGATACTGATGAAGCAGCCCTTGCTTCGACCGGTGAACCTACCTTCGACTTCCCTTCGACCCTTATTGTGTTCACCGAATCGAAGCAATTAGACCTCATTGCTAAGTTTAGGCGGGAAGCTGATGCTTACTACGTCGAAGCGAAGAGGTCTATCGTTAGTAGTGTGTCGCAGGTCCCCATGTGGATATACATGCTCTTGGTGGTGCTTGGCTGGAATGAGGCAATGGCAGTATTGTTCAACCCGCTATATTTCACAATGTTGCTCATGGCTCTCGGTTCTGCGTAAGTTGCCCTCGCTTCGTCCGACACTGCTGTTGCAAGAAGTAATCCCCTACCTATAGTTGGGCCATCATAAAGATGAGCCTAGTTGGGCCACTGCTTGCTGTCGTTACCACAGTCACTGGCGAGGTGCGTTGCCAGCTGTTCCCTTGTCCATTCGAAGTACATCCAAATATTCTTATTTCTAGATTCAGCGTCAGGCAAACGCTCGGCTTCGAGACTATTTCTCGCAACCGCAATTGGCAACTCCTATTGCTGCACAAAATATGACCGTAGCGTCATCACACAAGCGGAGGGACACTGATGATGAACATGAGCTGAATGTACGACCGGAGCTTTCACCCATGTAGAGTTGCATTGTGCGTCACTGGCTGACGGATTTTATTGTTGTTTTGATATTGTAAGCACCCTCCATTAATTCTACGTATATTGCATTTTGCGTGAAAGCGTACAGAGAATTTAAGCTTGATGGCGGTGAATAATGCTGAATATTATACAGTATGTAAGGCAGCGGACGTTCAGCAATACAAGAGAATAGTGTTGAGTACGCCTATTAGGATGAATTGGTAACGCGCTACGGGATCTGGCTTCCTCCCTCCGATTTTCTCCGAGAGCTCTTCTCTTTTTCAGTCTCCCTCATTTGCACTTCTTTCAGAACCTCAGAGTCTAATCCTGATTCATCCGTCTCTGAAGCGTTCGACCGGAGTCCTCGCTGCCTGGCATCCCATTCTTCCTCTGCAGCCAGAGCAGAATAGAATGTACCACCTTCACCACGCGACCAGTATATTGCTGACCGCTCACCTTTCACAGTAGCTAGGTCCACCAGAACGTATCTGACGGACTGGAAGGGACATCAAACAGATGGGCAGGGATAGGTAAACGTTGTACATCGATTCCAACAAGAGCCCCTCCATAATTCCACGTAACCCTCTGGCACCCATCCCCCTCTTCACCGCTATCTCACAAATCTCTCTCAGAGCTGGTGTAGTAAATCGTATATCGACACCGCTGTAACCAAAGAGTGCTTCATACTGTTTCGCCAGAGCGCCGCGAACCTCGGTTAGTACGCGCATGAGATCGGATGTTGTGAGCGGGTTGAGAGCTGTGATGATAGGAACACGAGAGGTGAACCTGATAGCAAGGATGAGCCAGAGAGGGGGTCGATCTAAGTCCTCGGGGATACGCACTCAGGTATAAATCCGTATTTGATGAGATCTACCCAACCAATTAATGAGTGGGGACGGACGCCCCATCTGGTGCGGAACTGAGGACATACCAACAGGCTCAACTAACTCATACGGATTGATCTCCCCTGACTCTGAATTCTTGGTGAAGAATGGTACCGACGACGCGCCCACAGGACTGCTCCCCACAACAAATGCATCATTTGCCAACGGAGCCCCAAAACCAATGGACTGTCAAGCCCACCAGCCCTATGTTAGTGGATGGAAATCACTAGGAGCGGAGAGGGAACCTACTCCTTTGGCTATCCGCTGTCCAACGACCTTGTCCAGCCCTACGAATGCACCAGACAAGATAAACAGAATATCCGTCGTGTCCACTTGGTAAGCCTCGCTTTTCGCTGAAAATCACAACCAAGAGGGCGTTAAAAAACTGATTAAGGACGAATGTAGGACCCACGAGTAGCACTCGGCCCTCCGTATTTCCCCTTCCCCGTTTTTCCCGGTCCCATCCCACCAGGTCCAACAATATCGCTTCCCCCTGCTCCCTCGACGACTTTCGCGCTGACATTCACTACACTACCTTCCAGCATCCTTAATAGCCCCTGCTGCACACCTTCGCCTGATACGTCACGCGACGAGTCTCCGGAAGAAGACGAGCGTCGTGCAAGCTTATCCGCTTCATCAAGGACTATAATGCCGATGCTGATAACCAAACGGGTCAGCATTGTATGAGACGAAGCATGGAAGCTCAGGAATTCATACCTCGCCCTCTGAACGTCCCAGTTTGCTGCTTGTAGCTAGATGAGGTGAATAGTATCAACGGAATTCTCAACAGGAAATGTTGAATCCCTTACCAGTCTATGAACGACCATTTCAACATCTTCTCCGACATCTGCGCACAAGATCTATGTTAAGTTATTTTGAAACACATAAAACGGGTAACTAACATCCGGCCTATGAGTAAGAATGAAATATATGGTTAGTCGAATGGATTTGGTGTAGGACAAGAACGTGACGTCACCTGGGTCAAAGTCGTTGCGTCACTCATGGCGAATGGGACATCCAACACTTTAGCTAGTGTTCGGGCGAGAAGCGTTTTCCCGGAACCCGTCGGGCCCCTAATGACGTGTATAAACTTCCCGTGCCAATCATGCTAATTTGAAACGCACATCAAGAGAACATTGCTCTTCTCGAGCATCGGGGTAAGCGGAAAGTGTCGTCTTCCAAGCGAGTTATCTGCTAGAGTTGATGGTCGACGAGCAGGATGTGGACGGATCCCAAGGTGTGGTGGTACTATGCATGAGCCACCAGTCTTTGAGCGAAATCACCGAAATGGAGGATAATAATCAACGGAACGGACCATTAGTGCTCTCGTGCTCCTGGTTTCTTGGTTCCCATGATGATGATACTGATGCGGCAGCTTCTTCTGCATGTATCTGAGCTAATAACTTCGCTCGTACTGGAGATGGCGATCCAAGTCAACATATGAGCACAATCATTCATGCACGACAACAAAATACCTCGATTGTAATGATTGAACACGGCTACGGACAGAACCTTCTTGGCTCTTTCCTGACCAACGACGTACGAGTCCATATATTGCACCAGCTATGCCCAAGGGACATAGTCAGATACAATGCGAGAATACAGCAATTTCCGGACGGACCTGTCGGGGACTAGTCAGGTGGAAACCGGGACTCCAACCTGGACCCATGCCTCCATCGCGTTCTTGAGAATCCTCTCTTTCCGAAAGTCCGTCATCTTGAAGCGTGTTCTCAGATGTTCGGAAATGCGACTTGACGGTACGTCGATGGTATAACGAAGTGGTGAGGGAGATACGTGTCCGACTTCGAAATATGAATACTCGACGCATTGCGAGACAATGAAACAGCGAGTATATCCCAGTAACTCACTGGCGCTCCCTCGCGCCGATTGTTAGTGCCGACTGAGTGATGGGTGGTAGTGATCAGCTTTGAGCCTTTCCCACGGTTAACGTCCATAGAATCACGTGTGATCGATCACATGGTCAGGAAGACATTTCCTTAATTTAAATACATCCGATTGCCCGTTATATTACTCCAATACAAATTGCTTGTCCAAAGCATCGTGGTCGGGCTTGTCCTTGCGCTTCGTCCTTGCTTGCCGCCATCTACCTGCCCGACAACACACGTTCATAAATCCGGCCGATAATGGCTACGATGACAGAGACGAAGACAAGGGTCATCACATCTAGCCTTGTCATTAGTGGCGGTCCTGTAGAACTCGCTCCCATATTCTCAAGGACTTGCGGAACCTCGCCGTAGCGTCAAGGATCACCCAAGCCGATGCTGAGATGTTTCTCCATCGGGTGGTCACAGCTAAAGGAATCAGAGAGCTTGTTTCTCGCTGTCGATGGCTTGTACACAATCCGAGATTGGCGCTCCTCGTTCGACAGATCATCTTTAGGGATGTGGGCGAGTATGGATGGCCCGATCGTCAGCCATTGCCAGCATTGTACACGCTCATTACGGGTGAGTCTATTCATATCTATTGAAGGCGCTCATTCTCTTTGCTAAATCTGTCGCCTGGATTAACAATGGGATTGTCATGCACAGCTGCGTTCAGAAATGTCCCACGACTGACCTACCTCGATGCCTCTATCCTTCCATCAAACGCCCTCCCTATCCGCGCCTCTTTCACACTTCAATCGTTCCGCCACGATAATCTCATCATAGGCATAGATGCTCTTGCATTCCTCTCCAATCAACCGAATATCAAAGATCTGTGTATAAATCCTTATTCTTACTATGAGGCGAGTCAGAACCATCACGTTTCCCCCACCTTCCGATCTATCCAGGCTGACATACTCTTCTCCCAATGTCGCTTTACAATAGATGCATGAAGATGATGAGCACTATCGCCGTCGTCTCTACACCGTCCTACCAAATCTGGAGACCTTGGCTTGTGGCCCTAGCGTAGCCATCCGCCTGGTGAAGAATCGGCCTATCCACAGACTCATCGTCCCCGCTCGACCGGACTACATCGAATCCGACCAACTCGAGCGTGTGATTACAGCTCTTCGAAGCTCTCCGGGATGTCCGGGATGTCCCACCGTGAGACAGCTCGTGATCGAGAGACGACTCGCGAGTCGGGCCGGGCTACAGTGTGTGGTGAAGGAGTTGAAGGATCTGAGGGTGTTGAGCCTCATTGTGTCCTATGCTTCTGATGTGCGTGCGCTTAGCCTAGATGAATGTGTCCTGCAACTGACTGATTTTTTTTGTAACCGACCGGTCACCTTGTTCGGAACTGCCTTGCTAAATCACCGGTCCATCCTGCCAAATTCGCTCCTTATGGCTGCTCGCAATGATCGTGGCATATAGTGGCTTCGAGACCTCCAGCACCTTACATCCCTACACACACTTAGCGTCATCGCGGACACCTATTTTGACGCACATGATCCTTCCATAGCACTGGATGAACTCCGTACGACGTGCCCCTCCTTGACGACAGTCTACATCCGGAAACATGATATGAGCTTCGTGGCGGACCATTGGGCATGGAGGAGAGGAACACCGGACGTGGAGGGAGTTGCACCCAGGGGGGAATGGATATTAAATGGGGAGGTGAATACGAAAATTGCTATTTGGGATGATTCGTGATGCGAGGGTTCGTAATTGGCGCAGCGAGATGCTGATTTCTCATTCTTGGGGTCAAGGGGTCGACAAATGTGAGGATATTCCTTTCCATCTGGGATTCCTAGCTAATGCGCATAATTTGTGGTGTTAGAACATTTTCTTCCTCTTTGGTTTCGTTATTGATGGGTTAGTAGGGAAAATGTTGTGTGTTGGATATTTCGTCATGATTCTCTCTCTGTTTGTTTCTCAATCTGTACCATTCCACGACAGGTAATGCCTGGAAACAGTGTATCTCTCCCTCCCTTTCCCTGGTCTAACGCACCCTGTTTTATTTCATCTTTGCTCGCGCGACATCTCCCATCCTCTTCGACGCTATCGTCGTCCGCTTTGGTTCGGAGACAATACAATTTTGCCTCTTATCACTTATTTCCTTTTCCTTCGTTGTCGACATTATACCTGATCTCCACCAAACAATCTCCTCATTTGGCATTAATGTATGCCTCCATTTTCCCCATCACCCCCATCATGACCGTTGCTGTTACTACCCACGAATGTATGTACCTCTCCTCCTTTGCAAGAAGCCTGAAACCCGGTTCGCGAAGCTGCAAGCACAGCCTGTACTTAGTAGATTGGTTCGGCTTATATCTATGCCCGAACGTAACATTGAAGGTTCCGTTACCGATCATGAGCTGAGTGGGTTTCGCCAGTATTGCTGTGATTGATTCGGCTATCCTGATGGGACCATCAGGCCAGTATCACTGAGGCGTGGCTTTGGGGTTAGAATTATGAGAATGGATGAGCCATGGCCAAATCGAGTTGTTGATATGCCATATACGGTCCTTCATACATAATCCATTGGTGAAGGAAACATCGACAAAGATGGAGAGATCGGGAAGTACAAACTATAGCAGTCCTGATTTGGGTGCGACGACCTGGTATCACTATTCATCCTCGGTAAGTTACAAGTAATATGTGCTGAGAAAATGTCCGCCGAGCATCCCTTATCGCTCGCTATTTCAATGTGTCCAATCGTCCTCCCCATAAAGCCTCCGGTGCCAACGAGTCAAAACTGGCTTTGCCATCCGTGATGGACAGCTAGAACCTAGGAACGCGCCGTGCTCCGTGCCGATCGTGATATGTCACACATGATGGGCCCATGTATACGTCGAACCGATCCAATATCTGCCAGCAAGATTCTGATGGTGATTCGGCGCGAGGCAAGAATTGCCTGGGACATGTGGAACTTTAGATGTCACATTACTCGCTCACGACGCTCAACGGAGTGAGCGCTACTCCTGTTCTCTGCCTATCTCGCCCGAAACCAAATCTGGATTGCCGACTCCCAGAGGTAGGAGGCACAGTGGCCGCATGATCTCCACTCTCACTCCCATTTTTGCTCTAGATATTAGGAGTAATGGTACGTCTCCCAATGTCGAGTTATGGTTGTATTCTAACGAAATCGACATTCTCGCACTGTCCATCGCTTGCTGAATGCGAGGTACTAGATATTTCAACCATTTTAGGGGTTAACCCCCTAAAATGGTTGAAATGTAACCCTCCGCTCCGGAGTCCGTAGATGACATATCCAAGAGTCTTGGGTATGCCATCTACGGACTCCGGAGCGGAGGGTTACCTCTCTACATTGAAAGGTGCCAGCGTAGAAATCGGTGACTATGCCGCAGCTGTAGAGCCCCGCCCATACTATTCATTTCGTAAGTCGGTTTCTCACACTTCATCATGATCCTTGCTAAGCTTGTTAACCATTTTAGATGAACCGAGCTTCGTTGATGTTGACGCATTGGATGATAGAACGTCGGATATATCTTAAGATCTTTCATAACAACATTCTCACTCTTCAATCAAGTATACTGTATCTCAAACGTCATTCGTCACCGAAGTGGGACAGATCATCCGGTCAACGACTTGGACCGCATTGAGCTCGAAACGGACTTCTACTTTGGATGGATCTCCATGTCCTGCTTGGGGCTGGGGAATCGGCGTTTTTTAATGGTCTGTTATTTCCGTTTAGGCTATTTCAGGCAACTTTAACATGATCTGGTAGACTCCAAACCGCGTTTTGGGTTGTCGAGGACATTCCATTCTACCAGGTAAGACACTGATGAGGCGAGCCCCTGGACAAAATGGTGTAAGGTGAGGCGAGGCTGCCCAGCAAGTCGTCTCACCTTACACAATTTTGCTCCGCCTCGGCTTAGTCCCATCCTCCGAGTCACCCAATTCACTCCCAACAACTCCGATGCACGGCAACCCCAAGACTCTAGTGAATGGCCACCTGCTATCATCCTCGATCTCTGTTATGCTTCTGCGGTCCTCCGAGCATGGGGTCCACATGCCTCCATTTGTTATGTCCGGGGAAAAGTACACGATGCTTACTATTATCAGTATCATCTTGTTGAACATTATCGGATGATGTTCAACAAGATGATACTGATAATGCCAAGGGAAGTGGGCCAGGGCACTGGCATGCTGGCAGTCCCGACGTGTTGGCGGGTGGTCAAACAACTGGATATTCTAGACGCTCTTATCTCCGTAGTAGCGTCAAACCACGATCCGTTCACCGCACGTCCCAACCGGATGGAAGAAGCAAAGGTGATGTGATGGATGTTGTCTTGGCGCTGTGGATGCGTACAGCGAAGAACCGACAAAACCAAAACCAACTGTCGCACCGGATCCCGCTCGTAACGAAGATGTCAAGATGTGGCTACAATCGGTGGAGGAATCGAGAGACCAAGACTCGTTATTCTGACTTCTTCTGGAAAAGCCATTTCAGTACATGTTTATACTACTTCTTGTTCTAATCCGATAATCCGTCAACATGGATTGACACTTTGAAAATCTCCAACCCGTTGAACCCGAATCCGACCCGTCAGGAGCCACATGAGCATCAAGGTGAGCAGGAACAAGATGAATCGAACTGTGAAGACCTTGAATACCATCTGAAACCAAACTCGCTGCCACAATCTTTCTTTCTTCCTGTACTCCAAGTGAATGGTAGACTAGGGAGTAAGTAAGGGTGATGAGCCTCTTGCGTAGAAAGAATCTTGGATTTGTCTGCTTTTACTTATGCCAGTAGCTGGATGTTATCAACATGACACATTTGAATCAACTGCGTCGGCACCACAAATGCAATCATTCCGAATCCCTCAATAACAGAACTTTGTACTCGGACGCACCGACCCCTGTCAGGTGAGTTGGTATTACCATTCTTCAATTACCCCGAACCTAGTATAGTTGAAAATCTGGTAAGGGTTTTACTTCCCATACTTCCTTTGATCGTCCGATCCGCCGATAGGATTGTTTCCCACGCATTCCTGCCCGTCGCACTTCTCTTTTAGCAACCTAATCGCAGGGCATTATGTCTTCGGAAAAGCTGTAGGTGCGTTCTTGCCGATCGACGGGGCTTGGTCTCAGTCCATGTGCAGGTTCAAAGTCACCGTCTTGCCAGGCGATGGGATCGGACCAGAAATCATTGAACAAGCACTTCGGGTTCTGAAGCTGGCGACTTCAAAAGCTTCGGATACCAAAATTTCTATCGAAACCCATGATTTTGGAGGGATCGCGATCGACAAGCATGATAAAGAGGCCCATGCGATCTTAATGGGTAGGCAATCTTTCTATCATCTGAATGATATGCCAAATTCTCTTATCATAGGCTCGGTTGGTGGCCCCAAATGGGGAGTTAGTAGGGTTCGCCCAGAGCAAGGCTTGCTGAGACTCAGGAAGGAGCTCGGGGTGTATGCCAACATTCGACCATGCTCCTTCGCCTCCGAGTCGTTGGTAGCATCTTCACCTTTGAAGCCTGAAATCGCTCAGGGCACAAATATCATCGTAGTGCGCGAGCTTATCGGAGGAGTGTATTTTGGAGAACGACAAGAGTTGGAAGCATCCAAAAAGAGTGGGGATGCAGCTGATGCCTGGGATACCATGGCTTACTCAGTCGGCGAAGTTAAACGGATTACCCGAGTTGCAGCGAAAATCGCACTTGCGTCTAATCCTCCCATGCCTTTACACTCCATTGATAAGGCTAACGTTCTTGCTAGCTCAAGGCTCTGGAGAAAGGTCGTCAATGAAACAATTCACGAGGAGTTTCCGCAGCTTGAACTGGATCACCATCTAGTAGATGCTGCTGCAATGATCATGGTTGCTAATCCGCGAAAGCTCAACGGCGTTGTACTGACAGAGAACCTTTTCGGAGACATGTAAGTTGTTGTCCTTCCTGTGATCCCTCAAAGCCAGGCTTACTCGATGCCCTTCGCTCAGTCTTTCCGATGAAAGCAGCGTCATTCCTGGTTCACTGGGACTACTACCCTCGGCATCTTTGGCGGGATTTCCCACTCCATTGGAGCCTTGTGCAGGGTTATATGAACCTATACATGGTTCCGCTCCGGACATTGCTGGCCAGGGTATTGCCAATCCGATAGCAACTATACTCAGTGCCGCTATGTTGCTTAGGTATTCTCTCGGAATGGCAAAGCAAGCTGATGCGATCGAGACTGCGGTCAGAATTGTTTTGGACCCCCATGACAAGGGCGGACTATTCATTCGGACGAAGGATCTAGGGGGCCAGGTGGGGACCCAGGAAGCAGGAGACAAAATTGTCCAAGTTCTCCATAGCCTATTGGAGTAGTGGAAACATACCCAACACAATGTAGATATTCTTTCCACATTTCTGGAACCATGTATATGGGCGACCATACCTGCCCTACGAGTATAACTAAGTTGCTCTCCCAAACCTGCGAAGGACATGCTTAACTGTCCTAGCATGAAGTTAGAACTTAGGACGCGAATAAACTTTCAAAGCAACACGAGCGGGTGATCCATTCATGAACGTTTAACACAATTCTAGCTCATTCACTAGGCTAGCTAATCTATACTCGGTACAAGGGTCCTTCTGCCAGGCCTGAGCAGACGCACGTACGCCAAGAACAAATAAAAAGCAGGAACTGTACATTACAGTAGAGTGCAACTGATGACGTGGCGAGGGGAGCAAATGGTGCAAGAGGCCAACGCTATAAGGATCTGTGTATGCTGAGGGTGTCAATCCACATTCAATAACAACTAGTGAGAAACGAAAAAGATAAGACTTTACTGTTACTGTTACATAGAACGAAGAAATATTACTCAGCAGAATGGGCATCCAGAAGAGAAGCAACATAGTGTCCTGGAAACGAGTGAAACGGTATGTGAGCGAGACGAGATGAAAAAGAAAATTCAATGCTCACTCCGACTTGTCCATTTTCTCGTTGTGATGCTCATGCGCTGCGCATGGCCCAACCTCCTAGCCGGTTTATTCCTAATAGCAGCCGGCGTCCTCGGCGTCGACGCACCACTCGGAGCACTAGCACCTTCCACCTCTGTGCGGGAATGGAGACCAAGGATTGGGGTATAATCCGAACCAGGGAAAACCAAGCAATATGGTCTCGAAGATGTCGGCTGACTCGGCTGCTGCTGCTGCGGCTGTTGTTGTTTTTCTTGACTATGGGAAGGCATCTTCTCACTGCCAGACCCTTGCCATTAGAGTGCAGCAGGCCACGAAGGGGTAGGGATGTGCACAGGGAAAACAAGAGGTATATCGAGCATGTGCAAAGCGAGTTGCGGGAGGAGAGCCCATTGTGGCAAGGGTAGACCTGGCATGTTAGGAAGAGCAGAGCAGGGAGAGGTTGGGGCTGGGGGTGAGAGGGCGTACGGTGGAATAGAGATTGTGGCGATTTCTCAGATGGTACTAATGGGAGTGGGTGTTGGCTTTCTCGTCAGGATACGACGGAGTCGACGAAGCTGCTTCCTATTCGTTGGGAACTGCAGAGTAAGCTCTTCATCGCTCAGAAGAGACGACAAAGTAGAGAGCTTAAACTCTTTCACATCGCCAATATCTTGACAGGAAGGCTTGACCAAGCGAAGGAGGCTCATCCCCTCCTCTCCACCCCACGATCCCTCTTCCGAACCTACGCGAACCCATCCTCAGTACGCGCCTCAACAATCTCACCATCACTCGAAACCTCCTCCACGCATATTTGGGCACGTTGCATTGGGGATCGTGACGAGAAAGGTTTTGGACGACGCTGCTTCAAAGGCCGCCGATCGTCCTGTCGCGCTAGTAGACTGTTCGGAGATGGATGCCGGGCTCGTTGGGTTTCTGAGTGCGTTCGGTGGCATGCTCTCACTTCTATCGCTGGATGACGGCGAATCATTGATGGTGAGGGATGTAAAGGAGGGGATGCGAAGAGGCAGCCGTCGATGATACGGACGAGGGATACGTGGGTAGTGGGTGAGGGAGATGGAGTTCGAAGCCGGGTGTAAGAGCTGTTGAGGCTGGAGACATGAATGACGTCGGTTGCCGATATGCTTCTGACGTCCGCGCACTTGGCCTAAATGAATGTGTCCTGCGACTGATATATCCAATCCGGAAACCGCAGGCGTGCACTTTGAAACGCCACCGGCAGGATGTGCCGTAGTGGTAGGTTGTGCATGTTCCGAAGCGTTAATTCCTCGGTGGCAAGAGTGCTATAGGTAGATGACAGCTGATTGATTTCTTGTAGCCCATCGGTCTCCTTGTTCGGAACTGCTTTACAAGGATCACCAGTAAATTTCTCCTTGTGGCTGCTCGCAATGTTGAACGTGAATGACTCACGTGTCCAATCGCGAACACGGTTAGGTCGCCGGACAAACATGGACAGATATCATCAATATGATGGAGATGCCAGTATACGCTTGTTGACTGACTGAGTTACCTGTTTATTACCCAATTATCATGGCATATATACTTTAGAGCTATGAGTTAAGCGAAATACTCAGTCTCGTACCAGAGAACTGAGCGCATCAGAACGATGCGTCGTTTTATGCTCGCCAGTGCGAGGCCCAAGCACGCTGAGCAGTTACAAACGTAAACACGCAATACAACAAAAGGAGTAATAAAGAGAACAAAGTAAAGAGAACGCAAAGTTACCAGCCGCATTACCTCAAGTCCGTACTCACTCGTCTTCCGTTAATGAGCGTTGGATATTCCAACAATATATATATAGTATATGTATATATAGTGCTGGCTCCAAGACCTTACATTCCTACACATGTACACACTTTGCATGGATCTGGGTACGACGGTTCTGGTATTCATCCTCGGTAACGGTCTCTGGGTCACGTCAGAACTGGTTTATCTAACGACGTGGTGGACAGAACCGCCGATCGTGGTGTGTCACACAGCACCCGACCTTGGGCTCATGTATACGTCAGTCGAGCCGATCCAATATCTGCCCGCAAGATTCTAATAGCAATTCGGCACGCCACTGGGGCATGTGGAACTTCAGGTGTCAGTCTCGTTCAAAACAAAATATGAAAAGTGACTTTCCTGTATCTTTTCAACATCATGCAATGTACATGCACTGTTTTCAGTCTGGACTCTGTGGTCGAAGGACGGGTCAAGGCCGAACAGTCCGAGATCAAAGAATACGGGGCGGTAATAACACAGTAGCCGACCACTGATTTGAACAGGTCGATAGAGACACAAAGGTACTCACCCACTCGAGTCTCGGATGAGCTGGCATTCAATGGGATAGGGTAGACCGGGACGCTGAACGGGAGGCGGTTTACAAAAGCACAACTAACTTAGCATGATCAAGTTGTGTGAATTGAAGAGTTCATGATACTTAATCCGGTTAAGTCAAGGTTCTCACCGTCAACCCACGTCGCACATCGCTACCTGTTCGACACAAAGATCAGTTTAAAATGTCTCTCTTCAAGATCGAAAAGAAGTCCAAACATTCTTCTCAACCATCCTCGTCTCGATCTTCGCCGCCACCTCGCGACATTGCATGGAACGGCTTGTTGAGCACGTTGCCCATAGTTCAACAGAGCTTGGACGCCGTTCCTGTTCCCGGCGTTAAAGTTGCCGTTGGTGGTTTACTCGAAATACTTAAAGGGCTAGATGTGGGTGAAAAATTCGCATTCCTTTATCAGGCTCCGACTTAACCCTTGGGCGCTTATAATCATATAAGAAAATACGCTCTAATGCCGAGACGGTCACGGAACTCTGCAAGCACGTTGATACTCTGAAAGATGCCGTCTTGGAGCCTATCCAAGAATATTCGAGTGCGAATTCGGGTTCCACCAGGCTACCCCCTGAACTTGACCAGAGAGTTGAAACTCTGACTTCGTATGTGTCTTATAGTGTGTTATTCTTTGGGTCACCTCATCCACTCTACAGCGAGCTCTCTCGGCTAACGAAGCCGTGGGAAAAGTTTCGTGGGCGTGGAAAGGTGTCTCGATTCTTTACACGCGACAAGGATGAAGCAGCCCTACGAGGGTTTGCTGAAGATGTGGGTCGTGTGTTGCAAACGTTCCAGGTGAGTAACCCATCAAGTTCGATGGCCATTTGCAGATCCCGTATTATGCTTAGGCCGCAGGAGCTGTGAATACCTATCTACGAGTAGTCGGGGTTGAGAGTGGACAAGTCCGAATCGAGCGTGGGGTCTCAGAGGTTGAGCGTAGGGTTTTGGAGATCCGTTCCCAAATCAATGTCAGCTGGCATTAATAGTCAATTGAACTGATTACTCACCATTACCCTAGGCCCAAGAAATAATCTTCCTTCGTCAGGCTCTTCCTCGTGCCCCTGATGCCGGCTACGATACGAATCGTCCCGGCGCACCCTCAAGCTGCCTTAAAGGGACCCGAGTGGAGATACTGCGTAGTATTATGGCGTGGCTGGGACGTCCGGTCATGGATGCATCCAGACCTATCTATTGGGTGAATGGGTTGGCAGGCATTGGGAAATCTACGATCGCACGAACGGTGGCTGAGCAAGTTAATGGCTTGGCCCTGCCAATGGCCAGCTTTTTCTTTGCTCGCCATAATGATGCTCTCTCAAATGCAAAGTTATTTGTCACTTCCATCGCATTTAGGCTTGCTGAGATATTTCCAGAATTTATGGAGTCAGTCAGTAATGCACTCAAAGCCGATGGGACGCTTCCCAGTAAATCCCTCGATACCCAATTTACAGACCTGTTCTTCCAACCTCTCCAGAGTCTTGCCCTCAATCAGCCCCTTGTCCTGGTGGTAGATGCACTGGACGAGTGTGATGCCAAGGATGCTCAAACCATCCTCAATAATGTGGTCTCCCACTGCGCTAGGATTCCTATGCTACGCATACTCATCACAAGCCGACCTGAAAACCATATCACTTCTGTCTTCAAACGGGCCAATAACATAGAGAAAGTAATTCTCCATGACATAGACAGTGGTGTGGTTGCACAGGATATCCAGCATTATTTGGAGTGTCAACTGAAACGCATTCATGAATGGGATGAATTCCTGAGCATCCCCCCAAATTGGCCATCTCTGATTGATCTCAAAGCACTTGTGCATAAGTCTGGGAGGCTATTCATTTGGGCTGCTACAGCTGTGAAGTTTATTGGAGATACCCACATTCTCGATCCTGAGGGACAGCTACAGATCATCCTGAACAGGTCAGTGTCTAGCCAGAAGCCATATGCTGAGCTAGATGAACTGTACCACATGGTCTTGTCCAAAGGGGTCTCTAATCCAGACCGGATGCTTGACTTCCAGCATGTTTTAGCCACAGTAGTCCTACTCCGGAATCCAATGTCATTGCAGACCCTTTCCAAATTCCTACAAATCACAGACATCAGGAATCTCCTTGTTCACATCCAGTCCATCATTCCACTTCCTCAGGACCCAGAGGGGAAAGTTGAAATTTATCATCCTTCCTTCCCTGACTTCATCACTGATAGCAGTCGGTGTCATGATGATAGGTTCAGAGTGAATGTGGCAGGGTATGAAAGGCAGATGTCCCTCGACTGCCTGGAGCTTTTGACTGCTGGCCTCCCTGATGCAGTATATGAGATAGTGCCATGGCACTCCCTTAATGCTAGCATTGCCAATCTCACTACAAAATTGACCTCCATTGTGGGGCTTGAGGTCCAGTATGCATGCCAGTTCTGGGCTTCTCACATGGGAAATGTTGAGCTGGTGGATGAAACACTTGGTTTGGCACTGGAGAAATTTACTGGAGTGGGGATGGGGGCAGGGAAGGGATACTTGCTGAAGTGGGTGATGGTGATGAGTATGATGGGAGGTGTGCATGGTGCTATTAAGAGCTTGCAAGGTCTTCTCCCTTGGCTAGTAAGCATGCAAGTACCATGCATAAGAATGTTGCTGATAGACTCTTGTATAGAGGTCATCAAAGTGTCAAATGGACATTTGCACCATTCTGAATGACACCTACAGGATGCTGCTAGCTCATGCTTCCAGCATTGAGCAGAGTGCAGCCCATGTGCTCCAGTCTGTTTTCCCCATTTTGCCCACCAACTCCCTGTTGAGCCAGAGCTACACCAATCCTCTTGATTGCCATGCCATATGCATCAAAGGACTAAAGTCAAACTGGTCATCCTGTCTGATGA
>WNFI01108515.1_pt1 | contig 20612 bp, 25 predicted proteins | sample 5400471 | NCBI WGS metagenome assembly WNFI01 (sample SAMN13153348, study PRJNA577476) | soil metagenome | isolation source: 100 cm saprolite on Douglas fir-dominated hillslope | place: USA:California | collected 2013-09-17
CCCGAGACCGCGGCGAATAATGCGCAGGCCATCACGCCGGCAAGGCCGAGCCCGCCCGCCCAATGGCCGACCATCGACGAGGCGAAGCTGATCATCCGCTTTGCCACACCGCCGTGCGTGAGGAAACTGCCGGCGAGGATGAAGAACGGAATCGCCATGATCTCGAACTTCTCGATGCCGGTGAAGAGCTTCAGCGCGACCGACTCGATCGGCACCGTCGTCATCGTGAACAGATAAGGGAGCACCGTGAGGCCGAGCGAGATCGAGACCGGCATTCCGGTGAGCATGAGGCCGAAGAGCAGCGAGAAGATGATCCACGCGTTCGCGATCGCGAGACCGGCGAGCTTGAGCACCACCGGGATCGCGATCATCACCGGCGGGATGAGCGCCGTCTACGCGTTCTTCGTCGCCGTCTTCGTCTACAAGGACATGCCGCTCGCGAAGGTGCCGAAGGTGCTGCTCGACTCGGCCAACATGAGCGCGATGCTGCTCTACATCATCACCAACGCGGTGATGTTCTCGTACCTGATGACCTCGGAGCAGATTCCGCAGGAGCTTGCCGCGTGGATGCTCGGCAAGGGACTCGGCGTCATCGCGTTCCTGCTGTTCGTGAACATCGTCCTGCTGCTCGCGGGCAACGTGATGGAGCCCTCGTCGATCGTGCTGATCATGGCCCCGATCCTGTTTCCGGTCGCGATGAAGCTCGGCATCGACCCGGTCCACTTCGGCATCATCATGGTGGTGAACATGGAGGTCGGCATGTGCCACCCGCCGGTGGGCCTCAATCTCTACGTGGCGAGCGGCATCACCAAGATGGGCATCACCGAGCTCACCATCGCGGTATGGCCGTGGCTGCTGACGATGCTGGGATTCCTCGTCATGGTGACCTACTGGCCGTGGCTCACGCTGTTCCTGCCGAAGGCGCTCGGAATGATTCGCTGAGGCGGCTTCCAACGCACCTCACTGCCGCTTCCCTTTCTTCCTCGGCTTCGGGGACGATGATGCCGCGCGTGAATCCTCGGCGCCCTTCCGGCTCGCCTGGGCCATCATGTTCCACGCCCACATCGCCGGATTGGGCACCTCCCTGGAATCCGGATCGGCGCCTGGCGCCGCCGCAAAGACCTCCTGCGCCTTCTCGCCGCCCTTCAGCAGCGCCAGCTGGTATTGCAGGGTCTTCATGGTGAGCTGGAGCATGTTGACGTTGGCCTTGAGCCAGTGCTCGACCACCTCGAGCTCGGCGATCTTCCTTTCGATCTCCTTCGCGTCGGGCATCGGGAACATCAGGCTCTGCAGCGGATAGGCGCCCGGGTTCACCATCTTCTGCCACATGTCGAACATGTCCTGCGGCGTCACGGGCTTGGACATCGCGTCTCTCCCTGTCGGAATCGCCCAATTCTAGTCCCGGATTCCAAGTGCAATAATCGCCGCGCCGTTCCGCCCCGGGGATGTGTGAAGCAGCGCACAGATTTCGCGCCCCCGGGAGAGGAAACTGATGCCACAGACCCTTACCGGGCATTGCATCGACGTGAACCGAAGCGAACGCCAGATTCTCGAGCGCGAGGTGGAGGGCCATCGCGAGCAAATCGCCGAGCTCAAGGCGACCTTGCGCGATATCGAGGAGAACCTGGGCGACGTCGTGGGCGCGCCCCCGGAGCTCATCCGCGAGGCGGTCCTGATCAAGATGGCGTTGAAGGGTCGAACCGGCGCGGTCATGCTGGGCGCGGCGCGCCTGGAGGCCCTGTGCCGCGTGGAGATGGCCGAGGACCTGTAGAAACCGCCGGGGGGCGGTAAAAGCTCAGCCGTGCCGGGCGATGAAGTCCCGGATGCGCGGATAGATCATCTCGCGGTACTTGCGCCCGCTGAAAATCCCGTAGTGCCCGACTCCCTTGGCTTCGAAGTGCTGCTTGTTCTTCGCGGCGATGCCCTTGGTGAGTCCCTGCGCGGCCTGCGTCTGGCCGTTCCCGGAGATGTCGTCGAGCTCGCCCTCGATGGTGAAGAGCGCCGCGCGCTTGATAGCCTCGGGGCGTACGCGCTCCCCCGCCACCACAAGCTCGCCCTTGGGCAGCAGGTGCTTCTGGAACACGCGCTCCACGGTCTCGAGGTAGTACTCGGCCGGCAGGTCCATCACCGCGTTGTACTCGTCGTAGAAGGCGCGGTGCGCATCGGCGCTTTCGCCGTCGCCTTCGACCAGGTGCTGGTAGTACTGCATGTGCGATTCCATGTGCCGGTCGGGATTCATCGCGACGAAGCCGGCGAACTGCAGGAACCCCGGATAGACGCGGCGCATGAACCCCGGGAAGCGCATCGGGACCCGCTGGATCACCTTCGCCTCGAACCACGACAGCGGGCGACGCTTGGCGAAATTGTTGACCGCGGTGGGACTGCGGCGCGTGTCGATCGGCCCGCCCATCATCGTAAGCGTGCGCGGAATCGGCTCGCCCGCGGCCGCCATCAGCGCCACACCCGCGAGAACCGGCACCGTCGGCTGGCACACCGAGACGGCGTGCGATTCGGGGCCCATGAACGCAAGGAGCTCGCGCACGTAGCCCACGTAGTCGTCGAAATGGAACGGGCCCACGGTGATCGGTATCTCCTTGGCGTCGATCCAGTCCGTGACCCACACGTCGTGGTCGGCGAGGAGAGTCTTCACGGTGTCGCGCACGAGCGTGGCGAAGTGCCCCGAAAGCGGCGCGAAGACGAGGACTCGCGGCTGCGCGGGAGCGCCCTTCTTCTCGAAGTGCAGCAGCCGGCAGAAGGGCTTCTCGATGTCGACAATCTCCCTCACCGCGTATTCGCGATCTCCCGAGCGCATGACGGCAATGCCGAAGTCCGGCCGCTCGTAGAGCTGCGTGATGCGCGTCATGAGATCGAATGCGGCGGCCACGTTGCGGCTGCCGGGCAGATAGGAGAGCGGGCTGTCGGGGTGCCCGTAGATCTCGTTGGCCGCCTGCGCGAAGACCCTCCACGGCTCCATCGCCGTGCGCTGCCAATCGTAGATCTGGTAGAGCATCGCTTCCAAACTCAGGCCTCGCGAATCTCATGTTGCATTGCGTCATAGTTTAAAGGTTTTTTGTTAAGCTCTGGCTTATATTCGCCACCCCTTGCCGATCAAATGCCACAGGACAAGCACAACGACGCCGCGGAGCCGCTGCCGCTCTTCGCACCCATCGAGCCCTTCGCCTCCGGCATGCTCGACCTCGACGCGCCGCATCGCATGTATTTCGAGCAGTCGGGAAACCCGCGCGGTGTCGCGGTGGTGTTTCTCCACGGCGGCCCGGGCGCGGGGGCGAGCGCCGTGCACCGCCAATTCTTCGATCCCGCGTTCTATCGCATCGTCGTCTATGACCAACGCGGCGCCGGCCGCTCGACACCGCTCGGCTGCCTCGAGAACAACACGACGATGCACCTGGTCGGGGACCTCGAGCGGTTGCGCAAACACCTGGGCATCGAGCGCTGGCTCGTGTTCGGCGGCTCGTGGGGATCCACGCTGGCGCTCGCCTATGCCGAGCACCACCCCGAGCGCTGCCTGGGGCTCGTGCTGCGCGGCATCTTCCTCTGCCGGCAGAGCGAGATCGACTGGTTCCTGTACGGATTGAAGGCGGTCTTTCCGGAGATCTGGCGCACCTTCTCGGGCTATATCCCGGAGCCCGAGCGCGGCGACCTTCTATCGGCGTACCACAAGCGGCTCACGCATCCGGATCCCGCCGTGCACATGCCGGCGGCGCGCTGCTGGAGCGTCTACGAGGGCTCGTGCTCGACGCTGCTGCCCAACCCGGCGCTGGTCGCGGATTTCGCCTCCGATCGCGTAGCCCTCGGGCTCGCGCGCATCGAGGCGCACTATTTCGCCAACGACATCTTCCTGCCGGAGAATTTCCTGCTCGAGAACGTCGCGCGCCTGAAGGACCTGCCGGGGGTGATCGTGCAGGGGAGATACGACATCGTTTGCCCGCCCGTCTCCGCCGACGACTTGCATCGCGCGTGGCCGCAGGCGCACTACCACATCGTCGCCGACGCCGGGCACTCCGCCTTCGAGCCCGGCATCCGCTCCCGCCTCGTCGCCGCCACCGAGGACTTCAAGACGCGGTTGTGAGGGAGTGACGCGGGCGAAAGACTTTTTTTGGAACACAGATGAACACGGAAAAAGCAAAAACGATTTGTGTTTCGAGATTCTGGATCCATGGGCACGAAACTCAATCCGCAGTTGCCCTTTCCGTGTTCATCTGTGTTCATCTGTGTTCCCCGGCTTTTCGGTCCCACCGGCCACGGCGTTTCAATTCGCGGCGGTTAGCTCCGTGATGTCGCGCATGAAAGCGCGCAGGCGTGCCTGGAGGTTGGCGCGCTGATCGGGCGAGAGCGTGGCGGAGAGTGCCGCGATCATCTCGAAGAGCCGCTCGTCGCGCTCGCGCAGCTTTTGCTGGTACTCGGAGCGCCGCCATGAGCCGGTCTCGATCACGAGACGGCGCAATTCCGCGATCGCCTGCTCGCGCGTGGGGCGCGAGCGGGCGAGGGCCACGATCCCGGCCTGCCGATAACCGCGGTCGCCGAGCCGCTCCTCGACATGCTCGGGCATGACCTTCAGCCGGATGGCGACGAGCTCGCGCTGCGAGGCGTTGAGCCGCCCGGTCCATTCCTCGAGCTGCTGGAAGTAGCGGCGCGCCCGCCTGGCGCTTCTCTTCTCGGGCGTGCCGTCCACGGACTCCTTCACGATCTTGCGGTTCTCCGCCGAGAACTTGCGCTCGATCTGCGCGATCTGGCCGGCGTCGAGCTGCAGCAGCAGCTCCGCCATGTCGGGAAGCATGTGCTCGAGCAACCGGTGGTAATGCCCGCGCAGCTCGCGATGGGCGTCCCTCGCCTCCTCGACGCTGATGCCGTCGGCGGCCTGCGCGCTCAGCCTCTCGAAAAAGCGCCGGTACTCGGGAAGCTCCTGTTCGCGATGCCACGCGATGGTGCGCGACAGCCGGTCTCGGACCCAGCCCTTCTGCGCATCCGACAAGTCCACGTAGTCGTCCACCATCCACGCGATGACGGGAGTCGCGTTGTTGTACGCGATGGTGACGTTGGAGTACACGAGCCCGGCCAGGCTGCACGAAGCGAGCACGAGCCCCGCCGCCGCCACGAGCAGAAGAAGCGCGCCCCGCCTCACCACGGAATCGGCTTGCGATCGCGAAAGAACTGCCCTGACGGGCCGTTGGACGGCAGCAGGCTCAGCCACACGGCGGTTTCGGCACCCTCGGCGACGGAGCGCGGCGCCTCTTCTCCGCCCATGTCGGTCCTCACCCATCCCGGACTCATCGAGTTCACCAGGATGCCGCTGCCCGCGACCTCCGCGGCGAGCGTGCGCGTGAGCGCGTTCAATGCGGCCTTGGAAACGCGGTAGGCGGGGCTGCCCTCGCCCATCTTCTGCAGTTGCCCCAGCCCGCTCGAGATGTTGACGATGCGCCCGTAGCGCAGCTTTGCCATGAGCGGCACCACCTCGCGGCACATGCGCACGGCGCCGAAGAGATTGGTCTCGAGGGTTTCGCGCCAGATCGAGGTCGGCGTATCGACGACCTTGGCGTCGGTGGATTCGGGGTACACCCCGGCGTTGTTCACCAGCACCGAGGGCGCCCCGTGCAGCTTTTCCACCTGCTCGACGAAGGGGCGATCTCGTGGCCGATACCGCGGTTGCCACCGGTGACGATGGCGATTCTCTTGGCTGGCATACGCCCTTAAGGATCGATGCAACGGGTTGTATGATAACGGCACTCCCCGCATTTTTCGCACCCGCGATGCCCAAGTTGCTGCGCGCCGTCCGCCTCGACGATTCCGACGACCACATCTTTCGCTCCTGCGGCGCCGCCCGTGACGGCGAATGGGTGGTGACCGGCGGCTACGCAGTGTGCGACTTCGACGGCGCCCCCAGATGCGATCCGGCCTGCCATTGCGAGTCTTCCTTCGTGGCGATCGGCACGCGAATGCGCTGCTCGATCGCCGAAGTGGTCGAGGCGAGCGAGGCGGACCTCGAAGCCCAGGCCGAAGCGCTCGCCTGGCACCTGGTGAAGGACTGGGGCGCGCCGTCCTGGGCTGCCGCGCGCGAGGTCGCGGATGAGGAGATCCGCCACACGTCGGAGGTCTGCGAAACACTTTCCCCCGAGGTGTGGATCACCGTCAAGCGCAAGCGCCCGGGCGCCGGCGGAGAGCTCGAAGAGCAGTACTCGGTGTACGATCGCCTCATGATCGGCGCGCACAACCTCTGACTTTGAGCGATCCCCCTTCTCACGACGAAACGCAGCGCCAGCTCGAGCAGCGCGCGCTGCGCAACGTGCGCGGCCTGGTCGACAAGATGGACGGCATCGAGACCAAGGCGAGCCGCAACCAGAAACGCATGCTGGTGGGGCTCATCGCCGGCGTGGCGGTCGTTGTCGGCGGCATCGTCGCCACCGTGGTCTACGTTTCCCACAAGCAGTCGGGAAAGCCCGTAGCGATCGACCCCGGAAAGCTGCCACCGATTCGCCCCGGGCCGCCCGCCAAGTAGATGCTGAAGATCTGGGGCCGGATCTCGTCGGTCAACGTGCAGAAGGTCGTCTGGTGCGCCGACGAGCTCGGCTTGCCCTACGAGCGCGTCGACGTGGGAGGCACTTTCGGCGGCAACAACACGCGCGAGTACCTCGCGATGAATCCCAACGGCCTCGTCCCGGTGATCGACGACGCGGGCTTCATCCTCTACGAGTCGAACGCGATCGTGCGCTACCTCGCCGCGCGCGACCCCGCCCACGCGCTATGGCCCGAGGAGGCGCGCGGGAGGGCCGACGTCGATCGCTGGATGGAGTGGCAAGCGACTTCCTTCACGCCGGCGATGTGGGCGATCTTCTGGCAGCTTATGCGCACCCCCGCGGACCAGCGCGACGCCGCCGCCATCGAGGGCTCGCGCGTGAAGACGGAGAAGCTCGCCGGGATTCTCGATGCCCACTTGTCGAAGCGGCGGTTCCTCACCGACCACGGCTTCAGCGCCGCCGATATCGTCGTGGGCTGCGCCACGCACCGCTGGCTCAACCTGCCGGCGACGCGCGAATCGCGCCCGCACCTCGAGCGCTGGTACGGCGAGCTCAAGTCGAGACCGGGGTCGCGCCACGTGACCTCTCTGGCGATCTCCTAGAGGCGCGCTCCAGCCACGCGAAGTGCAGGACCACGGCGAGCGGCGCCACGAAGAGCAGCACGAATCCGTATGCGGGCTCGCCCACGCTCGCCTGCCATGCGCCGTGCTCGCCCGCGAGCGATACCGCCGCCGCCGCGACGGCGACATCGGCCGCGATCGCGGCGGGCGCGATGAGGCGGCCCGCGGCGTTCACGACAAAGTCGCGTAGCACGGCGTCAACAAGGAAAGTGGCCGGCGCGTAGAGCATCGCGAAGATCGCGAGTGCCACCAGCTCCGCGGCCGAGAGTCTCGCGAACACGCCCTGCGTGGCCCCTCCCAGCACGGCCAATCCCCACGCCGCGAGCGCCACGGCGAGAACGCGCGCGGAGTGCTCCTGCGGAATATGCTCTCTCATGATGGTCTCCCTTAGAGGATGGGTGCGGGCGAGCCTAAAGCCGACGTGTGTCCGCGTTGCGGAGGGGGCGCGAAAATCACCCGGTCGGCGATGAAGTCGGCGGCGTCGCGCACCACGCCGGGATCGCGCAGGATCGCGCGATGGCCCAGGCCCTGCGTGCGAACGAATCGCGCCCCGCGCCAGGCGCGCGCGAGTGCGAGCCCGCTCGCGAAAGCGACGTCCTCGTCCGCGGCGTCGTGGATCACGAGCGCGGCGGCGCGCATCGTCGCCACCGACTGCGGCAGCTCGAACTCGCTCCAACGGAAACCGAGCCTGCGCTCGAAGCGCTCCTGCATCGCGCGGCGGATGGATTCACGAATGCCGAGGCGGCGCGCGAAGAAGCTCGAGTAGCGCTCGAGAGAAGTCGGCGGGGCGATGAGGACCACGCGCATTTCGCGCCGCGTCTGGTTGAGCCACGCGCCGGCCGCGGCCGCACCGAGCGAGTGGGCGACGATGCCCGCGACGCGCGCGCCCTGCGCCTCGACGTGCGTAGCGACCGCCTCGAGACCCTTCACAAAATGCACCAGCGTGGCCTCGCGCCCGTCGCTCAGGCCATGGGCCGCGTGATCGAAGAGAACCACCTGGTAGCCGCTTTCCAGCAGCGCGGGGACGAACGAGCGCAGCTGCGCGCCGCGCCCGCCCCAGCCGTGCGAGAGGATCACCGCGGGGCGATCGGCAGCGCCGAAGCGCCACGCGGCGAGTCGGGCGTCGCGCGTGGCGACGTCGAAGCGCGTTCCGGACGCGAGGAACTCCAGCTCCCGCACCGTATGCGCATGGCGCGGGGGCGAAGTGAAGAGGCGCGCCGCGACTTCGATGGCGCGCTCTCGGGACACGACCGAAGCCACCGCGACGGCCAGGCGGGCCCATCCGAAGCGGACTGCGTTACGAACGTTCGTGCTATTTATGGAGACGATCGTGGCGGACATGAAAACGCTCCCTTCAGGAATTGCGCAGGTTCTGCGCGAGGAGGCGGTCGAACGCCTTGCGAGCGCGCCCGTGCGCCTCTTCGGTGCCCACCACCGCCTTGCTGCGGTAGTAGTTGAGGACGATGCCGAAGAACTCGAAGGCGGCCTGGCTCGCATCGGTGTCGGTGGAAAACTCGCCCGTGTCGATCGCCAGCTGCACGGTCTTGGTGAGCTCACGGTCGAGCAGGCGCTGGCGCTCGAGAACCGCATCGCGCATCGGCCCGGGCTGGTGGTCGTATTCGTGGGTTGCGGAATCGATCGGGCATGCGCCGGGGAGGTTGGCGCGCTGCGGCCAGGTGATCCAGTTCTCGAAAAGGGCGCGCAAGCGCTTCACCCCACGCGGCGCCTTCAGCGCCGGCAGGAATACCGCCTCTGTGAACTGGCGTGCGCACTCGTCGAGGGCAGCGATCTGCAGCTCGAGCCTGGAGCCGAAATGGGCGAACAAGCCGCTCTTCGACATGCCGGTCTTCTCGGCGAGCGTGCCGATGGTGAGCGATTCGAATCCCGCGGAGCTCGCCTGCTGTACGGCGGCCGTAAGGATCTGCGAGCGGGTTTCCTCGCCCTTGGTGAGCCTGGTGGCGATGTGGCTGGTCATGTGGCGCATAATAGTACGATCGTTCGTATCTGTCAAGTCCCCGTTTTGAGGAAAGTGAGGATGCGGTGGAAGGTCACCAGCATCCCGGCGGTGGCGCCCCAGATGAAGCGTTCTCCATAGGGCATCGCCCAGTATTTGCGCAGCCGCCCGCGGTAGAAGGCGCTCTCGTAGCGGTGGTTGCCGGAATCCAGGAGGAATCGCAGCGGCACCTCGAAGACCTCGGCGACCTCGCGCGGATCGGGCCGGAACACGAGCGGCGGCTCGGCCCATCCCACGACGGGCGTGACGGAATAGCCGGTCGAGGTGAAGTACTCGGGAAGGCGTCCGAGGATCTCGACACGGTCGGCGGGAATGCCCACCTCCTCCTCGGCTTCGCGAAGCGCGGTGCGCTCCGGCGAGCCATCGGCCTCGTCGCAGCGTCCGCCCGGAAAGCTGATCTGCCCCGCGTGGTCGGCGAGATCGGCGGTCCTCTGCGTGAACACCACGGTCGGCTCGCCCGGATGGTTCACCACCAGCAGGAGCACCGCGGCGGGCTTGAGCGAGGGCCCGGAATTCATCTGCTTCCTCTCGAGGTCATCCGCGGTGAGCAACTCCTCGAGCGGCGGACTCGCGGCCAGCCGCGCGACGATGTCTGCGCGGCTCGGCAGCCTGAAGGTGCTTCCCGACGCGCTCGAAGCCATGGGAAATTATAAGGAAGGATATGATTCGACGGCGATGATTCTCTACGATTACTTTCGCTCCTCGGCCGCCTACCGCGTGCGCATCGCGCTCAATCTCAAAGGGCTCGCGGCCACGAGCCGCCCGATCCACCTGCGCAAGGGCGAGCAGCGCGCGAACGTCTACCTCGAGGTCAATCCGCAGGGCCTCGTGCCGACGCTTGCGGTCGACGGCGCCGCGCTCACGCAATCGCTCGCGATCATCGAATACCTCGAGGAGACGCACCCGTTGCCGGCGTTGCTGCCGAAGGATGCCGCGGACCGCGCGTGGGTGCGCGCCATCGCGCTCGCCATCGCCTGCGACATCCATCCGCTCAACAACCTGCGCGTTCTCAAGTACCTCGACCGCGAGCTGAAGGTGGACGAGCCGCGGCGCGACGAGTGGTACCGGCACTGGGTGCGGCAGGGGTTCGAGGCGCTCGAGTCGCAGCTCGCCACGCGCGTCACGGGCGCCTTCTGCTTCGGAGACTCGCCCACGCTCGCCGACATTTGCCTCGTGCCGCAGGTGGCCAACGCGGGGCGGGTGAAGCTGCCCATGGAGCCTTATCCCCGCATTCGCGCGGTGAACGCCGCCTGCCTGGCCCTTCCCGCCTTCGACCGCGCCCGTCCCGAGGTCCATCCCGACGCCGAATAAGCTGGAACTTTCGCGGGCGCTCGCGGCAATAGCGGTAACAACGAACCACCCATGACGATGCCCCCGCAGGATCTCCAGCCCGAGCTTGCCCTGCTCGCCCGCATGAAGCAGGGCGACGAGGCGGCCTTCGTCGCCCTTTACCGGCGCCACAAGGACGCGGTCTACCGCCTGGCGCTGCTGTATTCGGGCACGGCCGCGGGTGCCGCGGATGCCACGCAGGAAGCCTTCGTGCATTTCATGACGCGGCCGGGGCAGTACGACCCGTCGCGGGGCACGCTCGCCGCGTGGTTGTGCGGCGTGGCGCGCAACATCGCCCGTAAGGCTTCCGGCACTCGCGAAGACGCGGCCGATCCGAAGGACCTCGCGAGCGATACCGCGCCCTTCGAGCAGCACGTCGATCGCGACACCCCGCTCGATCGCATCCTGCGCGGCGAGGCGGCCGAGCACGTGCGGCGCGCCGTGGCCGCGCTCTCGCCCCACTACCGCGATGTCCTGATTCTCTGCGAGCTCTCCGAGCTCTCGTATGCCGAAGCCGCGCAGGTGTGCGGCATCGAGATCGGCACGGTGCGCTCGCGCCTTTCCCGCGCGCGCGCGCAGCTCGCGCAACGCCTGGCGCCGTACTCGGGCGTCGAGGAGGCCGTTTCATGAATACCGACGAATCGATCCTGGAACCCGGGCAGAACACGCTGCTCGATCTCAAGCTGGACGAGCTCAAGCGCGAGCTGGGCACGGTCGCCGCGCCCGATGCTCTCGAGAAGAGCCTCGTTGCCCGCTTCAAAGCCAAACCCCGTCCGGAGCGTCCGCGCCTGTGGTGGATGCCCCCGCTCGCCCTTGCCGCCACCATCGCGATGGTGAGCTGGGTGATTCGCGCGCCGCTGCAGGGGCCCGGGGTTCCGGCGGCCGCCGCGCCCGAGGCGGACGCGGGACCCTTCCTCGCCTTGCGTCCGCTCGAGCGCATCGCTCTCGAGCCGGGCACGACCATGGTCACGACCGAATTTCCGCGCGCCTTGCTCGCCGACTGGGGACTGCCCGTATCTCCCGATCGGGCGGGCGAGCCGGTGCGCGCGGAAATGCTCTATTCCGCCGATGGCGAGCCTCTCGCCGTGCGCCTGCTCAATTGAACCGCCACTCGAAAGGCCAAAAGATGAAGACTCGCATTCTCGCCGCCGCACTCGCCACCGCGTTCGCGTTGCCGTCCTTCGGCGCCGACGCCCCCAAGGATCCCGCGCCGCCGAAGGAACCGAAAGCCTTCGATTTCGACTTCCGCTTCAACTTCGACCTGGGCGACTTCGACCTTCTTGCCGACGCCGGCGACGGGGCCCAGCGGGGCGCGGAGATCGCGCGCGAGCAGGCGGAGCACATGCGCGACTGGGCGCAGCAATTCAGCGAGAGCATGCAAGGGTCGATGGCCTACATGTTTTCCGACCGCGTGGGCCGCGGAAAGGTCGTGAAGGGCGCGCCGTACAGCGCCGACATCGTCACCGAGACCAACCAGAGGCTCGCCGACGGCAACCTCATCACGCACAAGAAGGTGAGCCGCGTCTATCGCGACGGCGAGGGCCGCACGCGCCAGGAGAGCTATCGAGACGACAAGCTGCGCTCCGTCTACATTACCGACCCGGTGGAACGCGTCAACTACACGCTGATCCCCGAAGCAAAGATGGCGGTGACGATCCCGCGCGTCGAGACGCGCATCGAGCGCAGCGGCTCGCGCGCCGAGCGCGAGAAGGTGATCGAGCACGAGACGACGCACGGCGATCGGCGCGTCACGGTGCGCACCGTCGAGGACAAGGACGGCGGCCCCGGCGTTCGCGAAGAAGTCCGCGTGCAGGTGATCCGGATGGGCGACGGCACCAGCAAGGAGGTGATCATCCCGATCCCGCCGGTGCCTCCCGTTCCCCCCGTGGCCGCCACGCCGCCCATCCCCCCGATCCCGCCGCTGCCGCCGATGCCCGGGGTGAGCACGTTTCGCTTCGAGAGCACCGCTCACCTCGGCAAGGGCACGGCGACGAGCCTCGGCACGAAGGATTTCGACGGCGTGAAGGCCGAGGGCAAGTCGACCGTGTGGACGATTCCCGCCGGGAAGATCGGCAACCGCAACGCGATCAACGTGACTTCCGAGAGCTGGTATTCGCCCGAGCTGCAGGTGACGGTGTACTCGCGCCACGACGATCCGCGCACCGGAGAATCGATCTATCGCCTCGCCGCGATCAAGCGAGCCGAGCCGCAGCCCGATCTCTTCAAGGTGCCCGAGGGCTACCAGACCAGGGGCCGCAGGAAACCCGAGGAGAAGCCCGAAGCGAAGCGCTAGGGGAGACGGCCGATATAATCGGCCTTTCCGAACGCGAGGATCACCGCAATGGGCAAGGGCGACAAGCGCAGCTTCAAAGGCAAGGTGTTCAAGGGCAGCTACGGCAAGACGCGGCTGCGCAACCGGGCGAATGCCAAGGCGAAAGCCGCGGCGATCGCCGCCGCCGCCAAGAAGAGGTAGTCAGAATCCCGAGCCGGGTTGCTTGAGGAACTCGGTTTCCTCGGGAGTCGAGGCGCGGCCGAGGGCGGCGTTGCGATGCGGAAAGCGGCCGAAGCGCACGATGATGGCGCGATGGCGCTCGGCCCACTCGGACAGCCCGCGCGTCGCCTCGAAGGCCTCGAGCGAGCGCATGCGATCGACCGCGAGGTTCTGATCGAGCGCATCCTCGCTGTGGTCGAAGGGCATGTAGAGGAATTGGCGCTCCACCGGCAATAATCCGAGGTCGTCGCCGCGCGCGAGCGCCTGGCGTGCGCATTCGCGCGCATGAGCGTCCTGGGCGAACGCGCGCGCCTCCGCGCGATAGAGGTTGCGCGAGAACTGGTCGAGCACCACGACGAGGGCCAGCACCGGCTCGGGCGAGGCGCGCCACGCCTCGAGCTCGCCGCGCGCGGCCGCTGCGTGCAGCTCCCCGAAGCGCCGCCGGATCTCGGCGTCGAGCTTGTCGTCCTTGCGGAACCACTCCGGGCGCGCGCCTCCGCGCGCATCGCGCGGACCGAACCAGAAATTGAGGACTGCGTCGGGGTTCGCGATCAATCAGACGAGTGGACGGCTTCGCCGCGCGGGACGCGCACGGAGCGTTGCCTAGGGGCAGTCCTTGTGGGCGCAGCGGTTGACCTCGACCGAGACGTGCATGAGCGAGGCGATCGAGGTGAGGCGCCCGCGGTAGATCTCCGGCTCGAACGGGTCGTGCGCAACCACGGTCAGGACCGCCGCATGGCTCGACCGCCCGACGCGCCAGACGTGCAGGTCGGCGATCTCGGCGTCGCCGTCATTTTCGATGGCCGCCCGGATGCGGCCCACCAGCGGCTCCTCCATTTCGCGGTCGAGGAGCACGCGCGCCGAATCCGCGATCAGCCCCTTGGCCCACCACGCGATCATCCCGGCGCCGACAAAACCCATCACGGGGTCGAGCCACATCCATCCGAGCCAGAGGCCCGCCGAGAGCGCGGCGATCGCAAGCACGGAAGTGAAAGCGTCGGCGAGGACGTGCACGTATGCGGACCTGAGGTTCAAGTCGTGCGTGGCGACAGCCCCCGGTTCACTCGCTTGGGGTCGGTCCCCGGCGTGGTGATGGCCGTGGTCGTGCGTGGGGACAGACCCCGGTTCACTCGCTTGGGGTCTGTCCCCGGTTTTGTGGTGATGACCGTGATCGTGCCCCCGATCCGCGAGAACCCACGCCGAGGCGAGGTTCACCGCGAGGCCGATCACCGCCACGATGAGCGCCGGAACGAAATCGATCGGCGCGGGCTGGAAGAGGCGCGCGACCGATTCGATGATCACCGCCAGCGCCACCACCGCCAGGAGCAACGCGCTGGAAAAGGCGCCGAGGACCTCGATCTTCCAGGTGCCGAACGCGAAGCGCTCGTCGCGCGCCCAGCGCCGCGCCAGCAGGTAGGCGAGCCCCGCGATGGAAAGCGCCACAACGTGCGTGGCCATGTGCCAGCCGTCGGCGAGCAGCGCCATCGAGCCGGTGAGATAGCCGGCCACGATCTCGGCCACCATCGTCACCGCGGTGATCGCGACCACGATCCACGTGCGCCGCTCGCCCGCGAGGTTTCCCGCGTCGTACGCGTGGTTGTGCTGCCAGCCCGAAAGATTGTGAATCGCCATATCCCGATTTTACGGCCCTAGACGCCCCTCAGGCGCAGGGCATTTGTAACCACCGAAACCGAGCTGAAGCTCATCGCGACCGCCGCGATCATGGGCGAGAGCAGCAGCCCGGTGAATGGATAGAGGACTCCGGCGGCGATGGGCACGCCAAGCGCGTTGTAGACGAGTGCGAAGGCGAGGTTCTGCTTCATGTTGGCGACCGTCGCCTCGGAGAGCTCCCTCGCGCGCACGATGCCGCGCAGGTCGCCTTGGACGAGGATCACCTTGCCGCTCGCCATGGCAACGTCAGTGCCCGTACCCATGGCGATGCCGACGTCGGCCTTCGCCAGCGCCGGGGCATCGTTGATGCCGTCGCCCGCCATCGCCACGCGGCGGCCCTCGGCCTGCAGCTTGGAGACCAGCGCCAGCTTGTCCGCCGGGGTCACTTCCCCACGGACTTCGTCCAATCCCAGCTTCGCGGCGACCGCCTTCGCCGTGGTGAGCCCGTCGCCGGTGGCCATGACGATTCGGATGCCCTTTTCGCGCAGCGCGCGGATCGCTTCGGGTGTGGAGTCCTTGATGGGATCGGCGACTGCGACCAATCCCGCGAGGCGGCCATCGACCGCGAGGAACATTACCGTCGCGCCCTCGCGCCGCAGGGGTTCGGCCGGTTGCACGAGGGGCGAGGCGTCGACCCCGGCCCCCATCATGCGCATGGTATTCCCGAGCACGACCGCCTTGCCGTCCACCTTGCCGCTCACGCCCAGGCCGGTCGTGGATTCAAATTCCGTGGCCCTTGAAAGCGCCATCCCGCGCCGCCTCGCTTCGGCGACAACGGCATCGGCAAGCGGATGTTCGCTGCCCTGGTCGAGGCTCGCGGCAAGGCGAAGCACTTCCTCTTCGCCAAATCCCTCGGAAGCGATGGCGCGAAGAAATGCCGGCTTGCCCATCGTGAGTGTCCCGGTCTTGTCGACGATGAGCGTGTCGACGCGCCGCAGCGACTCGATCGCCTCGGCGTCGCGGAACAGCGCCCCGCTCGCAGCACCCCGCCCCATCGCGACCATGATCGACATCGGCGTTGCGAGGCCCAGGGCGCACGGGCAGGCGATGATGAGCACTGCCACGGCGTTGAGCATCGCGTAGATCCAGCGCGGCTCGGGACCGAAGAATCCCCACGCCAGGAATGTGGCGAGCGCGATGCCCACCACGGCGATGACGAACCAATACGAGACGGCGTCGGCCATGCGCTGCATCGGCGCTCGCGAGCGTTGCGCCTGCGCCACCATCTGCACGATCTGCGCGAGCACCGTCTGCGAGCCGACCTTCTCGGCGCGCATCACCAGGCTGCCGTTGCCGTTGATCGTGGCGCCGATGAGCCGGTCGCCGTCGGACTTCTCCACCGGGATCGGCTCGCCCGTGACCATCGACTCGTCGACGCTCGAGCGGCCCTCGAGCACGACACCATCGACCGGCACCTTCTCGCCTGGACGCACGCGCAGCTTGTCGCCGACGTGCACTTGCGTAAGCTCGATGTCCTCCTCGGTTCCGTCCTTGCGGATGCGCCGCGCGATCTTCGGCGCGAGGTTCAACAAGGCGCGCAGCGCGGATGAAGTCCGGGAGCGCGCTCTCAACTCGAGGAGCTGGCCCATCAGCGTGAGCGACACGATCGTGACGGCCGCCTCGAAGTACACGGCCACGCGGCCGCTCTCCTCGAAGCCCGCGGGAAGAAAGCCCGGCGCGACGGTGGCGACAACGCTGTACGCATATGCGGCCGCGACGCCAATGCCAATCAGCGTCCACATGTTCGGGTTGCGCGTGCGAATCGAGGCCACGCAGCGCTCGAAAAAGGGCCAAGCGCCCCAAACGACCACCGGTGTCGCGAGGATGAGCTCGGCCCACGTTCTCGCGGATGCGGAAACACCCGGCAACAGCCAGTGCCCGGCCATCGCCAGGATCATCGTCGCGACCGACAGCGGCAATGTCCACCAGAAGCGCCGCCGGAAATCGACGAGCTCCGGGTTCTCGCCCTCCTCCATCGCCGGCATCTCCGGCTCGAGCGCCATGCCGCACCTCGGGCACACCCCCGGGCCCTGCTGCCGGATCTCGGGGTGCATGGGGCAGGTGTATGTGACCCCGGGTGATTGGGCCCCGGCCTTCGCCGGGGTGACGTCGTCCCGGCGACGGCCGGGATCCAATTTCCTTACGTACTTCCCCGGATCCGCCGAAAACTTCTTCAGGCAGTGATCGCTGCAGAAAAGGTACGTGGTCCCTTCGAAATCGAAGCGCCGCGGCGAATCCGGCGCCACCATCATGCCGCAGACCGGATCGACCGTTTCGAGCCTCACTCCGCGACCTTGTCCGGGTGCTGCCGCATGGGCTCGGCGTGCTCCTTCAAGTCCTTCATCGTGCCGGCCTTCTTGTCCTCGTGCGGTCCGGTATGCGGCCACGCCGAAGTTGCGGCAAGGACCCCGGCAAGAACGATGGTCGCGCGGATCATTTCGGGCGCGGCCTTTGCAGCTTACCATCGGGCGCCGAAAGCCTGCCTGCGCGCAACTCGCGCACCGCGTTGGCGACGGCGCGGGCGACGTTGCGCGATTCCTCCTGCACCGCGATGTCGCGATCGAGGGCTTCGTGGCTGGTCGCGTAGGGCTCGTAGTAGCCGACATACCGGTCGAGCCGCGCCTCGAAGCCCGCGTCGATGAAGCCGATCCAGTCGAGCCAATCCGAAAGCGCGCGTCGCGTGTCCTCTACACCAGCGACGTCGCCATGGACGATGAGGCCGTACACGCGTCCCTTGAGATGCTGGGGATACGACCAGCCCTTCAGCTCGATTTCCTTCGCCTTCCCGGCGTCCTTGCCATGGGTGAGGGTGGGATCCGGATTGCCGCCGTCGGCGCACACCAGCCGGTCCATCATGAGTTTCGTCGAGCTCGACGTGTAGTACCAGTTCACGGGGGTGGCGAGGATCACCCCGTGCGCGCAGACCCAGCGCTCGTAGATCTCGGCCATCCAGTCCCCGACCTGCTCGAAAGCGTGGTTGGGGTAGCAGCTGCACGGCCAATGGCACAACGGCTGCGCGGTGGAGACGCACGCCTTGCACGGAAAGATGCGCCGGCCGTAGTCGGAAGTGAGGCGGCTCAAGTCGAGAAAGTCGGTCTCGATGCCGTCGCCATGCAGCGTTTCCTCGGCGAGCTTCGCGAGGCGGTAGGTCTTCGAGATCTCGCCCGGGCACGTGCCGTCGTTGCGAGAGGAGCCGCACACGACGAGGACGCGCGATTTCGTCGCCGGATCCTTCTGCCGGGCCTCGGCCTCCTGGAGACGGCCGCGCGTTTCGAGCCACTCGGTCGACAGCTTGAAATCGGGATCGGCGAAGCCGGCACCGGCGCTGGCCGTGCGCGGCGACTTGCGGTCGTCCACGTAGGCGTCCCAGGCGATCGCCTCGATCCGCGCGATCGCCTCCTTCTCCTTCTCGAAAGCGGGATCGTAGAATTTCTGCTGGAAGCGCTCGTGGAACTCTTCGCGTGTGATCGGCCAGTGCGGTGCCTGCCCGGTTCTCGGCTTCGTCATGCGCAATATCCTGCCAGGGGGATGAGGGATAGCATACTGCGGGAATGAGCACCACCTCACCCCCCCGCACGCTGTCCGCGCGCGACCTCGAGCCGATTCTTGCCCTCGCCGGCAAGCTCGCGACGCCTTTCGACCTCATCACGATGTTGCGTGAAGTCGTCGACGCCGCCAAGCAGGTCCTCGACGCCGAGCGCGGCACGGTCTGGCTATACGACGCCAAGGCCGACGAGCTCGTTCTCGAAGTGGCGACCGGCATCGAACCGATCCGCATCCCCGCGGGCACGGGGCTCGTCGGCTCCTGCGCGCGCAATCGCCAGGTCATCAACGTGCGCGACTGCTATGCCGATTCGCGCTTCGACCCGGGCATGGACATGCGCTACGGCTACCGCACGCGCTGCATGCTGACCTTGCCGCTCATCGACCACAAGAGCGTGCTCGTGGGCGTGATGCAGGTCCTGAACAAGAGGCACGGCGTCTTCGAGGCCGAGGATGAAGCGCTCGCCACGGTGCTCGCCGCCCAGTGCGCGGTGGCGCTCCAGCGCGTGCGCATGACCGAAGCGCTCATCGAGGGCGAGAAGATGCGCCAGCAGCTGGAGATGGCGCGCGTGGTGCAGATGAGCACGCTGCCGGCGACGATGCCCTCGGTGCCCGGCTACGAGGTGTACGGAACCTTCCGGCCCGCCGACCTCACCGGCGGCGACACCTTCGACCTGGCGCTCCTCGACCAGGGCCTGCTCGTGGTGCTGGGGGATGCGACCGGGCACGGCATCGCGCCCGCGCTCTCGGTCACGCAGATGCAGGCGATGCTGCGCATGGCATTTCGCATGGGCGCGGATCTCGAGACCGCGTTCACGCAGGTCAACAACCAGCTGGCCGGGTTCCTCGCCGACGACCGCTTCGTCACCGCGTTCATCGGACTCCTCGACGCCGCGACCCACCACATGCGCTTCCACAGCGGCGGCCAGGCGCCGATCCTCTTCTACGACGCGCGGCGCGGGGCGTGCACGCGCCACAAGCCCACCAGCTTTCCGCTCGCGGCGATGCCTCTTACCGCGCTGAAGAGCGCGGTAAGCGTCGAGATGCGGCCGGGCGATATCCTGGTGCTTCTCTCCGACGGCATCTACGAGTACCGGAATGCGGGCAACGAAGAGTTCGGCGAGCGGCGCGTCGAGGAAATCGTGGCCGCCCACCACGAAAAACCCGTGGCGGAGCTCTCGGCGATCCTGCTCGAAGCGGTGCAGGCGTTCGCGGGCAATGCGATGCAGGAGGACGACATGACCGTGGTGCTGGTGAAGCGAAAGGCGCTCGCGTGATTCACAGCCGCAGCTTCAAGCGCAGCTTCGATTCGCTCGAGGAGATCTTCGCCTATACCTCCGAGACCTTCGCCGGCCACCAGCTCGACGCGCGCCTGCTGCCCGTCGTCGACCTCACGCTGGAAGAGCTGTTCACCAATATGGTCAAATACAGCAATACGAGCGATGCCGCGGTGCGCCTGGACCTCACCCGGGTGCCGGGCGGCGTGGAGGTGACGCTGACCGACTCGGGCGTCGAGTTCTTCGACGTCACGCGCAGGGGCGACGTGGACGTGACCCTGCCGATCGAGCAGCGCACGCCCGGGGGGCTGCGCCTGCACCTCATCAAGAAGATGGTCGATTTCATCGAGTACCAGTATCTTGAGGAAAGCCGCACGAGCCGCATCACCTTCCGCAAGACGGCCGTGGACCGGCGGGACCCCAGGAAGGTCAGGGACAAGAAGATGCTCGCGATCGATTTTGGCGCAGACGGCAAGGTGGTGATGGCGGGGCGGCTGGACGCCGCGCAGTGCCCGGCGGCGCAGTCGTTCCTCGACCGCGTCCAGGGGCCGGTGACGCTCGACTGCAGCCGGCTCGAATACATCTCCAGCGCCGGCCTGGGCGTGCTGCTGAAGACCCAGAAGCGGCTGATGGCCTCGGCGGGCAAGCTGCGGCTGGCTTCACCGAGCTCGTGATCCGCTACCAGCGGCCGATCTACAACGCCGCATACCGCGTGCTGGGGAATGGGGAGGATGCAAGCGATATCGCGCAAGTCGTGTTCCTCAGAGTCGCCGAGCGCCTCGACGACTATGATCCGCAATTCCGCTTCTTCAGCTGGATCTACCGCATCGCCCTCAACGAGTCGCTCAACCTGCTGCGCCGCAACGGCCGCGACGATCCGCTCGACGACGAGCTCGATACGCCCGCCGGCGAGAACGCCGGCCCCGAATCGCGCGCGAGCGACGCCGAGATTTCGCGCCGCGTGCAGGCAGCGCTGATGAAAATGCGCCCGGACGATCGCACCGTGCTCACGCTGCGCCACTTCTCCGAGTGCAGCTACCGGGAAATCGGGGAAATCCTCGACCTCGACGAGAAGAGGGTAAAGTCGCGGCTGTTCGAGGCACGGCAGCGCCTGCGCGTGCTCCTCAAGGACCT
>WNFI01682441.1_pt2 | contig 20606 bp, 20 predicted proteins | sample 5400471 | NCBI WGS metagenome assembly WNFI01 (sample SAMN13153348, study PRJNA577476) | soil metagenome | isolation source: 100 cm saprolite on Douglas fir-dominated hillslope | place: USA:California | collected 2013-09-17
ATTGTCGCCCTGCCGGCCTTCGGCATCGTCTCCGACCTGATCAGTGTCCATGCGCGCAAAAACATTTTCGGCTACCGAATGATGGTCTGGGCGATTGTGGCCATCGGCGGCCTCAGTTTCGTTGTGTGGTCTCACCACATGTACGTCAGCGGAATGAACCCGTACTTCGGCTTCTTTTTCGCCACCACCACGCTGATCATTGCAATCCCCACGGCCCTAAAGGTCTACAACTGGGTGCTGACTTTGTGGCACGGTAATATCCGACTCAACGTCCCCATGCTGTTTGCCATCGGGTTCATCTTCGCGTTCATACACGGCGGGTTAACGGGCCTGTTCCTCGGTAACCCGACTGTGAGCGTACCGCTTTCGGACACCATGTTCGTGGTCGCGCACTTCCATATGGTGATGGCCGTCGCGCCCATCATGGTTGTGTTCGGGGCGATCTACCACTGGTACCCCAAGATCACCGGGCGCATGCTCAACGACACCCTGGGCAAATTCCACTTCTGGGTCACCTTCCTCGGCACCTATGCCATCTACCTTCCCATGCATTACCTGGGCTTTTTGGGCGTGCCGCGCCGGTATTATGCAGTGGGAGGCACGAACTTTATTCCTGAATCGGCACAGTCCTTGAACGCTGGTATCACCATCGCGGCCTTGATCGTGGGCGCTGTCCAACTGGTGTTCTTGTACAACCTGGTCTGGAGTTATTTCAAAGGCAAGCCGTCGGGGGGCAACCCTTGGGGCGCCACCACGCTGGAGTGGCAAACCACCGATACTCCGCCGAAGCACGGTAACTTTGGCCCCACGCTGCCCGTGGTCTATCGCTGGGCGTACGATTACAGCGTGCCGGGCGCCGATGCGGACTTCATACCGCAAAACGTCCCGGCACGAGAGGTCCCCCCTTCTGGCAACAAGAAGTAGGTGATCCGGAGGCCAAGGAAGTGAGTATTTTTCAAGAATTGACGGCTAAGTCCTGGGCCACGGACCAGGGTAAGGTCGACGACCTTTACGCTGGACGCGCATCTTCCGGGCTTGCGAAGAAACTCGCTCTGCGGGTATTCCTTGCAGTAGTCGCGGTCCTGTTCATGCTTTTGGTTATCGCCTATGGCGGCCGGATGGCATATGAGGACTGGCGTCCCGCGCCTCAAGTAAGCCTGTTGTGGGCGAATACGTTTGTGCTGATATTGAGCAGTCTCGCCTTGCAATGGGCGCAGTACTCAGTACGTCGCGGGCGAATGGACGCCATGCGAGCCGGCCTGCTTGCTGGCGGGGCTTTCACCGTGGTTTTTCTGTTCGGGCAGGTGTTGGCCTGGCGGCAACTGGGCGCGATGGTTTATTTTGAAGTATCAAACCCTGCAATCGCGTTTTTTTATCTGATCACAGGATTGCATGGGCTGCACCTATTGGGCGGGTTGGTGGCCTGGGGCAGGACCGTCGTAAAAGTGTGGGGTAATTTTGACGTGGCGAAGGTCAGGCAGAGTGTGGAGTTGTGTACCGTTTACTGGCACTTCCTGCTTCTGGTTTGGTTGGTCCTTTTTGGTCTGCTGTTTACGGGGAATAATTTGGACATTTTATTGAAACTCTGTGGGATTAGGTAAACAGGGCCAAGGACATGATGCAAGCGACTCCGGCAAATACCATAGAACCCCTCGCGCTGCCTGAGGGCGTGCAAGGCATCGTCGCCGACTGGTCCTCGGACCAGCGGGCGTTCAAGAAGGTCCCGTGGGGCAAGGCCATGATGTGGATCTTCCTCCTCAGCGATACCTTCATCTTCAGTGCTTTTTTGATTTCGTACATGACCGTGCGAATGTCCACCACGGACCCTTGGCCCAACCCCAGCGAGGTTTTCGCTTTAACGCTCTTCGGCAACAAAATCCCGCTCATCCTGATCGCCATCATGACGTTCATCTTGATCAGCAGTAGCGGGACGATGGCCATGGCGGTCAAGTTCGGATATGAAAAAAATAGAAAGATCACCTTTATCTTGTTGCTGATCACCGCGGCATTGGGCGCCTCATTCGTCGGCATGCAGGCCTTCGAGTGGAGCAAGCTGATAATGGATGAGGGAATACGCCCCTGGGGCAATCCCTTGGGCGCGGCCCAGTTTGGCTCGGCCTTTTTCATGATCACGGGCTTCCATGGCACGCACGTGTCGATCGGCGTGATCTTCCTGATCATCGTGGCGACAAAGGTTATACGGGGGGATCTGGATCACCAAAGGCCAGGCTTTTTGACCGGCAGGAAGGGAAACTACGAGATCGTCGAAATCTTGGGTCTGTATTGGCACTTCGTCGATCTGGTGTGGGTATTCATCTTCGCATTCTTCTATCTCTGGTAAGGCAAATCATGGCACACGCGGAAGGGCAACAGCATGCACACGCGCAAGGGCAACAGCATCCGATCAGCATTTATCTCAAGATCTGGGGGTTGCTCTTCATTCTCAGTGCCTTGTCTTATTCTGTCGACTACTTCCACTTTCACGGTTACCTCAGGTGGTTTCTGATCATCGTGTTCATGTTGTTGAAGGCAGGTCTGATCGTCTCCGTCTTCATGCACATGATGTGGGAGCGGCTGGCCCTGATGTATGCCATTTTGGTCCCAACGCTGTTGTTGATGGTACTTCTGGGCATCGGAGCGCTCGAAGCGGACTACACCTTTTTTATGCGGAGCGTCTATTTCGTGAAGGGATTGTTCTAGCGTAGCTAGATCGAATTGAGGCGTGCCCATCTTTTTTCGGATTCCGTTCCTTATTACGAAGACTGCCAATGAGTAAAAAACGCTACACGATGAACGTTTCGATTATTCTTGGCGTCAGTGCGATATTGATGCTGTATATATTCGTTCTTGTGGCCCATCACCACGGCGACGCGGAACGGGTCCGGCTGGATCGCAGCGCGCTGCTGTCCAGCGCTTCGAGTGTGGCCGAGCGGATCAAACCCGTCGGCGAGGTCACCTTCGCTGCGGCGGAAACGCCTCGGGAGCCCGTGAAAATTGCGGTGGCTGCGCCGACGCCCGGCCGCGACGGGAAACAGGTCTACGAAGCGACTTGCATCGCCTGCCACGGCGCCGGTATTGCCGGGGCGCCGAAGGTGGAAGATAAGGGCCAGTGGGCCGCGCGCATCGCCAAGGGCATCGATACTCTCTACGCCAGCGCCGTTAATGGGGTACAGAGGAGCACGGGAGTAATGCCGGCCAAAGGCGGGAATCCGGCGCTGAGCAATGCCGAAGTCAAGGCCGCCGTCGACTACATGGTAGCGCGGTCGAAATAAGCGCCAGAACCCGCAAAACTCCCGAAGTTTCGCTCATTGCGGGACTGGATATCTTGTTCCGCGATTCACGCTGGCGGTCGCAACGGCCGCCAATCCTGCCGTTTGCCGGTTCTCATTTGCGGACCTCGAAGGCGACGGGTAACACGAGACCGCCGCGGAATTCCAGGTTGATGACGACCGAGTCGCCGGCGCGCAGTGTCCGCTTCGGATTCATCAGCATCAGATGATAACCACCCGGCGCAAAGATCAAAGTCGCATTGGGTGCCAGTCCGACCTGCGACAGGTGCACCATTCCCGCGATGCCGTCCTTGACGATAGTGCGGTGAATCATCGCGCTCTCGAACCCGAAGCTGCTTGCGGCCACGAGTACTTGTGGCCGTGACGTGTTGTTTCGCAACGCCATGTATCCCGCCATCACGCTCATGCCGGGTGGCGTTTCCCTGATCCAGGCATCGCGTACGGAAACGCCCGCTTCTTCGCTCGCAGCGCAGACGAGGGCCAGCGCCGATATCAGGCAGACGAAAACCGGATGTCGCCATCTCATGTCGCATTGCCTGCTTCAAGCTCGCGCGCCACTTTGAAACGCTTGCTGATCGCCTCCGCATCATGGGGCGGCGTGAACACGGCATGATATCGGGCTCGCGGATCCACCAGAAATACCGCCGTAGTGTGAGTGACGGGATAGTTTTCCATACCCGGTGCGATCGCAACCTGATATGCGGCCCCTAGTTGACCGGCCAGGTTACCGATCTGGGCGTCGTCGCCCGTCACGCCGATAAAGCTCGAATCAAAATAGTCCACGTACTGCCTGAGCTTGCTGGCGGTATCGCGATTTGGATCTACTGAGATAAAGACGAATTGGATATTTTCGGCGCCAACCATACTCTTGGCGATGTTGTCACGCGCGCGGGCCAGTACCGCCAGGGTCGTCGGGCAGATGTCCGGGCAATGGGTGAAGCCGAAAAAGAGAAATGACCATTTACCCTTCAAGCTTGCAAGGTCAAACACGCGATTCTTGTCGTCGGTAAGCGCAAAGGCCGTCAGTGGCTTCGGATCGGGGAACAATGTCATCACCTTGTCCGGCAGTAACATGGCTCGAGAAACGTGTTCGCGATCTATATCAGCGAGCCACACTCCGGCAAGCACGGCGGCCAGCGTGACGCTCGTTATCATGATGCTGAATTTGAGAGCTGTTTTGTTCATCACCGCGCAATGAGAAAATCCTGAGTGCGCCGCCGACTACGTCGTGGCGCGGTCGAAGTAACCGGTGGAACCCGAACAACACCAAAAGTTTCCTTCAGTGCAGGATCCGCGGCGGCGGCGCAAGACCGGTTGGCGCTAACCGAGAGATTCAGGTGTAGAGCAAACCCAAGGTGTCCGGATAATTGGAAAAGATCCTCCAGGGTCACGAATGGCGAATCATCGCCCCCTTTTGCTGCAAAGCGATAATCCAGTGCGGCGTGGATGTTCCCGTTCCGGCCAGCTCCACTCGCGGGTGAGATTTCAGCACATTTTCCAATACCGCTTCCTGGTGGGGCTCGAGATCCATGAAGAAGATATGTTTGCCGTCGCGCAGGGCTTGTTCGAAACGGGCAAAGTTGTGGTTGGGTTTATGTATTCCAAGCAATCCGCCCTCCCAAGTGCAAAAGCCGAGCAGCACGACAGCGAGGAAAATGACAGGAGCCCAACCGGCACCGGATTGCGTCCAGCCAGCGAAATAGGCTGTGGCCAGAACCAGCACGCAAGCGCAAAGGCCGACCATGGCGCCTCGAATCGTTGAGCGGACAATATCGTTCTTCATGAATGATTGGACCTCATGCAGATGACCATGATGCTTTACCTCCGCATCGCTCCGGCTGAGCACGTGGATCTGCGGTTTGGAAACACCAGCGGCTTCCAGTTGCTCTTCAAAAACTTCCAGGTCATCCAGGTCGTTGCTGATAAAATAATGCCTTAGCATGTTCATAGTATCCTCCACCCGGTTCATTAACTGGCATAACTGACTCGCATTCAGGCTCGTTTTTGTAGTCCGCTCGCTTCATTCTTCCTTGCCGATCCCCGGCCGTCAACCGTATCCGCTTGCGCACCGGAAACTGGCTCTGGCGACTTCGAGCATCCGGGGTCGTAGCTGTTTGGAGATAGCCGTCTCCGAACGGCGTGGTTCAGAGTCATCACGGCAAGTCGAGAAAGGACGCCGCCGCCTCAGCATCTTCGACCCCGAACGAGAAGGTGCCCAGCAATGGCGCACCGAGTCGCTCGCGCAAAGTCTGCACGTTCTGTTCGAAGGCGGACATCTGCGCATCGAGCCGGTTTGCCACCCATCCGGTGAATTGTAACCCTCGACGCTGCACCGCCTCGGCGGTAAGCAGCGCGTGATTCAGGCAGCCCAGGCGCATGCCCACCACCAGCAGCACCGGCAGTTCCAGGATCCTGGCGAGATCGCCAAAGTCCTCGCGCTCGTTGAGCGGGACCAAGAACCCACCGGCGCCCTCCACCACCACCCGGTCGGCGCCCGCCGCCAGCGCAACGTAGGCATGGCGAATCTGCGCCAGGGAAATTCTCTCGCCGGCCAGTTCGGCGGCAAGATGCGGTGCGATCGCGGGTTGAAAGCGGTAGGGATTGATCAGATCGACCGGCAGATTCACGTTCGATGCCGCGGCCAATGCCGCCACATCTTCGCTTACGAGAGCACCGTCAATTCGCTCGCACCCGGCCGCCACCGGTTTCATTCCGACCGCGCGCAGCCCTCGACGCGCGAACGCCCGCAGGAGTGCGGTCGCGACGCGTGTCTTGCCTACGCCAGTGTCGGTGCCGGTGACGAAAATGCCGCGAGGGGTGAGGGGTGAGGGGTGAGGGATCAAATCAAACCCCTCAACGCGGCTGGATGTCGATGACCGGACGGCCGCCGGGACCGAGACGCGGCTGCGGTTTCCAGGCGTGCCCGTAAATCACCTCGAAGGTCGCCGGCAGGCGCGCGTCCTGGCGAAAAGATTCGTAGCGCAGCTCGATTTCCTCCAGCGCGCGTTTACCGGTCAACCCGCGATTGCGACCCGCTGCAACGTTGTGCGCACCGATTGCCTTGAGCTCTCGCATCAGGGTTCGTACGTCAGAGTAAGTCAGGGTCAGATATTCCATATCCATCACCGGATCTGCAAAACCGGCACCGATCATCATATCGCCGATGTCGTGCATGTCGATGAAGCGATTGACATGAATGTTGCCGTCTCCGGCACAAGCCGCGCGCAATTCCTTCAGCGTATCCGGACCAAACGTTGTGAACATCAGCAAGCCGCCAGGTCGCAATACGCGCTGGCATTCCGCAAATACCACCGTCAGATCGCTCGCCCACTGAAAAGCGAGGTTAGACCAGATCATGTCGACACATCCGGCGCGGATCGGCAGGCGTTCATTGTCGCCGCAGACGAAAACCTCCCTGCTCGATCGGATCCATTTTCTCCAGTTCGGAATCCGCGACCGCGACGTACGCAGCATGGCCGGGGCGATGTCGAGTCCGACCAGCGTCGCCCGCGGATAACGTCTTTGCAATGCCTGCGCCGCAAACCCGGTTCCGCAACCGGCATCGATGATGGCACCGGGATCGATTTTCACCAGATCCAGTCGCTCGAGCGCGCGCGTGCAGACTTCCCGTTGCAGGGCAGCGGCCCGATCGTAAGTCGATGCGGCCCGCTCGAACGACCGCCGCATCTGGCGTTTGTCTGGCGCAGTCGAATCGCTCATGAAAGCGAGGCTTCGGCGCGCTGCAGGTTTTCAATCAACAGATCCACGTCGGCGTGCGTGTGGGCGGCGGATAACGAAATGCGCAATCGCGCACTGCCCTTCGGCACCGTGGGCGGGCGGATGGCCGGAACAAGAATCCCTTGCGTTGCCAGCATGTCGCTCAACGCTACCGCCCCGGCATTTTCACCCACAATCAAAGGCTGGATCGCCGTCCGCGAAGGAAGCAACCGCCACCTGCGCGATTCGAGCGCGCGCGAAAGCCGCTCCGACAATTCGACAAGGCGCCGGCGGCGCCAGTCTTCGGCCTGCATGAGTTCGACGCTCTTGATCAGCGCCGCCGCCAGGGGCGGCGGACTCGCCGTGGTATAAATGTAGGCGCGCGCACGCTGAATCAACAACTCGATAAGCTGCTCGCTGCCGGCGACAAACGCACCCGACGCTCCGGCCGCCTTGCCCAGCGTGCCAACATAGGCGATGTGGGGAGAACCGATTCCAAAATGACTCAGCGCGCCGGCGCCGCGTTCGCCCAGAACGCCGAAGCCGTGGGCATCGTCCACGACCAACCAAGCTGCGTAGCGTTCGCACAAGCGCGCGATATCGCGTAGCGGCGCGATGTCGCCATCCATGCTGAAGACACCGTCGGTAATGACAACCTTGTCTGCTGCATCGGAGCGCGCCAGAAAGGATTCGAGTTCGGTCAGGTCACAATGCGCGTAACGCCTGCAGGTTGCACGGGACAACAGCATTGCATCGTTGAGGGACGCATGATTCAGGCGATCGGCGAACACGTCGCTGGTTCGACCGGCAAGAACGGTCACGACAGCCAGGTTGGCCAGATAACCGGAAGAAAACAGCAACGCCCGCGGTAGCCTTACGTAGCCGGCAAGCGAGCGTTCCAGCTCGTCATGAGCACGATGATGTCCGTTTACCAGATGGGACGCACAGGCTCCGAGACCAAATTCGCGCAGCGAATCGATTGCGGTTTCGGCGATGCGCGGATCCGCCGCCAGCCCGAGATAATCGTTGCTGCAAAAAGACAGATAGTCCCTGCCATCGACCCGGACGTGCGCGCTTTGCGGGGATTCGAGCAGGCGACGCCGCCGGCGCAGACCCTGCCGATCGATCTCGGCGAGTTCGGCAACCAAATCGCGCATCGCTGGGTTGGCTCGAGGTTCGATGACCGAACAAAGCACCGGATTCCTTCAGCCGGTGCCGACAGCGTCGTTGCAGATTCCCATCGGCTTGATGCCGAGTTTGTCGAACAGCTGACGATCGAGACCAGCTACCGGGTTGGCTGTGGTCAGCAACTTTTCTCCATAGAAGATCGAGTTGGCGCCGGCCAGAAAACACAACGCCTGCGTTTGTTCGGACATGTCGTCGCGGCCGGCGGACAATCTCACCATTGCGCTCGGCATGGTGATGCGCGCCGCGGCGATGGTGCGCACGAATTCGAACGGATCGAGTTCGGGCGTGCCGTGCAAAGGTGTGCCTTTCACCTGCACCAGGTTGTTGATCGGCACGCTTTCGGGATAAGGATCGAGATTAGCCAGTTCGGCGATGAGCGCGGCACGATTGGCGCGCGTTTCTCCCATCCCCACGATGCCGCCGCAGCAAACGTGGATGCCGGCCGCGCGCACTTTCCGCAGCGTATCGAGCCGGTCGCCCTGTTCACGGGTGGTGATGATCTCGCCGTACAACGCCGGATCGGTATCGAGATTGTGATTGTAGAAATCGAGGCCGGCGTTCTTGAGCTGCTCAGCCTGTCCATCCTTGAGCATGCCGAGCGTGGCGCAGGTCTCCAGGCCCAGCGCCTTGACCTCCCGCACCATCTGCGCAACCTTTTCTAGATCGCGTTGTTTGGGTCCGCGCCAAGCTGCGCCCATGCAGAATCGTGACGCCCCGTTGTCCTTGGCCGCGCACGCAGCTTCGATGACCGCATCCACCGACAACAGCGCCTCGTCTTCGACACCCGTGTGATAACGCGCGGCTTGCGGACAATAGCCGCAATCTTCCGGACAACCCCCGGTCTTGATGGACAAGAGGGTGGAAAGCTGGACTTCATTGGCTGCAAAGTGCTGCCTGTGAATCTGCTGTGCCTGAAAGATCAGATCATTGAATGGAGCGGACAACAATTCCTGGACCCGGGCGACGGTCCATGCTGCGGGCTTGGCTGCGGGTCTGTTTCGGATGCTGGATGGCGCGGCGTCGGGCATGATGCTATCGATGGCAAATTGGAAATTGGACAAAGAGGATGGTCGGGGAAGCGCTGCTCTGTGTCAAATTCAATTTATCGTATTTTTGACTACTGCCTGCCGATTGCCCGATGGCTGATGTCACCTGCCTGCCTCTTGTGCGGCGGAACTGGTAATCACGATGGGCTGTGCGAAGGATGCCGCGACGGCATGCCGTGGCTGAAGGAATCCCATTGTCCGGTCTGCGCGATCCCCAATCCGACGGCGGAACTGTGCGGGCGTTGCTTTAATGACCCGCCGCATTTCGATCGTATTGCCGCCGCTTTCAGGTACGAATTTCCTGCCACGGTTCTGGTCCAGGGATTGAAGTACCACGGTAACCTGGCGTGCGCGCGACCGCTTGCAGCGGGACTGGCCGAGGCGCTGGAGGAAGAGCCCTATCCGGATCTGATTATCCCGATGCCGCTGGCGCGCGCCCGATTGGCGGGTCGCGGATTCAATCAGGCAGTGGAAATCTCGCGACGCATCGCAAATGAATTCGGGCTGGATATTTCCGTGGATGCCTGCCATCGGACGCGTGAAAGCACACCCCAGGTCCAGTTGCCCTGGAAGCAGCGGGCAACCAACATACGGAACGCCTTTGTGTGCGATGTCGATCTGGACGGGAAGTCCGTGGCGGTGGTAGATGACGTCCTGACCACGGGCGCGACGCTCAGCGAACTGGCGTTGACGCTCAAACGCCGCGGTGCGCGCGAAGTCGTCGGCTGGATTGCGGCGCGAACGCCCGCGCCGGGCGACGCCTGACGACTATTTTTTCTTGCGGGCGGAAAGCTCGCGCAATTGCCGCTCGACGAATTCCTGCAGTTCGGGCGTCAGTTGCCTGGACTCGAGGGCGTGCTGAAACGCGTCGCGCGACTCGGCCGATTGATTCGCCGCGCGCAATGAGATTCCCAGACCCATCATCCACACACCGTTACCGGGTACGCCGCGCAGGGCGACGCGATAATAATCCACCGCCTCCCGATGCCGCCCCTCCCGCTGCAGCAAAGCCGCGAGAAAGGCGTGGAAGTCGGGATCGGACTGTACATAGGGTAGGACGCCCACCATCGTATTGATGGCGCCGGCTACCTCGCCGCGTTCGACTTCGAGACGCGCCAGGACCATGGCGTGGCGCGGCTGACGCGGATTGATCTCGAGCGCCTTGTGCAAGAGCTGTTCCGCCTCGTTGTTGCGCCCGCTGTCGAGCAACAGTCCCAGCATCGCCTGGAGCGCACCGGTATGCGACGGATCCTGCTTCAGCGCCTCGCGAAAATCGAGCTCAGCCGCATTCGCCCGGCCTTCCTGAATCTGCGCCACACCTTTTCGGAATGCAATCTCGGCGCGTTCGGGCGGCGCTACTTCGCGCATTTGCTTGTCGATCGCGACCGGAGCGCTCTGCGCAACAGCGACCGGCGCCGGGGGAGAAACCGCTGCACGCTCGGCGATGACCGCAAGCGGCTCTATTGGCACCTCGATCTTGGTTAAGGTCTCCCCCGACGGGACCTGTGGCTTGTCAGATTTGGGCGGCGGGATTATGACAGCCGGCGCAAGTGCGCTTGCAACGCCGGGTTTTGCGATGTGAGCAGGTGGTGCCGGCTTTTCCTTCCGCGCGGACAGCGGCGCGACGAGACTCAACTCATCCGAAAGTCTGGAAACGGGACTGAATGTGGCCGTCTGCGCCGGAGGTTCTGCGACGGGAGTCACGACAGAAAGCTTCGGTGCCGGAGCCGGGTGCGGGACGGGCGCCGCCGCCGGCTTGGAGGTGATTTGTTGAACATCATCATCCGGTACATGTCGGCTGCTGTAGAAGAAGACGGCAACCGCGACCAATACAGCCGCCAATATCGTTGCCGTAACCGCGAACGCGCGCAGGGATGACTGTGGCCGACCTTGCACCGCGCGCACCAAAGGCGGCAGGGAATTAAGCTCGGACTCGGACGCGTGACGCTTTTCAAGGTCCTGCAGGACTTGATTGATCAGGCTCATCGATTCAGATACCAGTAAATCGACGCAGCGGCGATGGCAAGCGCCAGAGCAACCGTCCAGAGCATCGGCGAATGTACCCGTCGGGCCGAGGGCGTGTCGCTCGCGGCTTTGCGCACATGCGCGGCGGAGACGTAATGATGGCCTTCGCCGTAAGCCGCCAACATGGCCTTGTGCGCCACCACGTTGATCAGCCGGGGCACACCGCGACTCGCCGAGAAAAGCGCATCGAGCGCCGCAGTATTAAACAGTCGATCGCCCATGTATCCGGCAACCCGCAGGCGATGCGATATGTAATATTCAAGTTCGCGGTGTGAAAGCGGGGACAGATGATATTGAAATGTAATGCGCTGCTGCAGTTGACGAACCGATTCATGTGCCAGCTTCTCGTCCAGTTCGGGTTGGCCGAACAACACGACCTGAAAGAGTTTTCGCTTTTCCGTTTCCAGATTGGACAACAGGCGCAGTGACTCGAGTGTTTCGAGCGGCATCGCCTGCGCTTCATCCAGGCAAACCACGACGCGCTTGCCCGCGCGTGCATGCTCGAGCAGGACGTGGTTGAGGGATTTCAGAAGCCGATGCTGGTCGTCATCGCGATCGAAATCCACGCGCAGCTCCTCCGCCAACGCCAACAAAAGTCCATGCGAATCCAGCAACGGATTGGGAAGATAAGCCGTTACGTTTTCATGGTCGAGCTGGGACAGGAATCGGCGGCAGAGCAGGGTTTTGCCGGTTCCGACTTCGCCCGTAACCTTCATGAACCCTTCGCCATTGGTCACCGCCACCAGCAGCATATTGAGCGCCTCCTGGTGTGGAGTGCAGGCAAAAGCGAAGGCGGTATCCGGCGTCAGTCCGAACGGTGGCTCACGCAGCGCAAAATGGGTACGGTACATCGTCAATGCCGATGCCGAACCGGCGCAACCGGTGAATTTTTCTCGTTGGGCGGCTCGCTACTGGGCCGGCACGGCAGAATTGGCGGGCTTGGGTCTGTACGTAGGGCGGTCACTGCGTTCGTAGGCATCGATGCGTTCTTTGGTGTCCAGTATATCCTGACGCCAAGTCGCGTCATTTTCAATCACGGTCGGTTTGAGCAGGATCACCAGCTCGCTTTTTACGATTGAATCGCTCTTGCTGCTGAACAGGTTGCCGACGATTGGAAGCGTACCCAACACCGGAACGCCGCTGGTGTTGCGCGTGGTCGTCTCCTTCATCAGACCACCGATGGCGACGATGTTTGAATTGGATACCCTGACGATGGTGTCGCTCTCGCTGATCGTGCTGGATGCCAGCGGCAGCTGGAAATTGCCGGCGGTGCCAAGATTAATGTTCTTCGTCTTCTCGATGACATTTGAAACGGACGGATGAATATGCAGGATGATCTGGTTGTTCTCGTCGATTTGCGGCGTGACATCGAGCGCCACACCGGAGAAGAAAGGCGCGACGGTAATGGTCGGCGACTGCGTGCTGGTCGTACCGGTGGTCGTGGTGTTCGTGGTGATGTTGGTGACGAAGAAATCGTCGGTGCCGACTTTCAGCACTGCCTTCTGGTTATTCAGTGTAGCGATGCGCGGGCTGGACAACACTTGCAGGTTACCCTGCGTTTCCAGGAAGGAGATCAGTGCAGCGAAGTTGCTGGTCTGGAATGCCAGGCCGAACAACGTTCCCGGCGTGCCGGTTCCCGCGGCAATCACGCCTGGGGAAGCCGGATTCGCTGATAGAAGCGAGCTTGCGGATATCGAACCGTCGGCGTTTGTCGACGTGAAGGCGCTGATGGTTCCGTTGGGCGTCAGCGTTCCTCCGGGACCAAGAACGCCGCCGGCCACCCGGCTATTGGGTCTCTGTTTGAATGCGGCCCAGTTGACGCCTGTCTGATGGCTGTCGGACAACTGCACTTCGATGATCTTGGCTTCCAGCATGACCTGGCGCTCGACCACCACCTGCATGGTTTTAAGAAACTCTGAAACGCCGCGCAATTCGGCTGGCAATGCGCGTACCACGATCACGCCGGCCTGGGGGCTCATTACCACGTTGCGCCCGCCTTCGGTTCCTACGATCGCTTTCAACGCAGCGCCGATTTCGGTCCAGAAGTCATTATTCGACGTCGTACTGATTCGGCTGCTTTCCAGCGGGTTCGTCGTTACGCCGGTACCGCCCGTGGTAACGGGCTGCGCGGGAGTTCCGGTACTGGGGGACGTATCCGAAATTGCTCCCGATGTAACCCTGACGTCGGTCTTGCCCTTGCGCTGGCTCATCAGGTAATTCACCTGGTACACGCGCGTTTGCAGGCCGAGCGGCTCGATCAGGATGCGATTGCCGTGTATCTTGTATTCGTATCCATAGACTTCACGAATCGTATCCAGCGCTTCGAATATGGTCACATCGCGCAGATTGACCGATATCTGATCCTTGACCGCGGGATGCACCACTATGCTGTAGCGGGTGCCGGATACGATGGCCATGAAAACCTGGCCTGCGGGCGCATTGTTGACAGCCAGGTCGAATCGCGGCTCGATGGGCCGGCCATCCACATTCGGCATTTCCACCGTCAGCGGGGGCAGAAGTGCGTTGCCTACGGCGTCGGATTCGCGGCCGGATTGCCGTGCGCGCGCGGCGGCGGACATTTCTTTCTTGGCGCTGTCGTAGGTTGTGCCGGTCGTCGGTGGCGTGGTTGCGCAGGCAGTCACCAGACCTAGCAGCAGCATGGGGAGCAGATATCGCACCGGATAAGATGTCTTTTTCATTTATTAATTCCGGCGCTTCCGGATCTCTTGGCCTTCGTGCTTTGCTCCGCGTCCGGCGCGGGCATGCGTTTCGTTTCACCGCTGCCCGCGTCGGCGAGGCCCAGCCTCGTCACATCGGGAAACAGATAGACGACCCGCAAACCTTCCCGAGTGCGCAGTGTCACTCGCTCCGCTGCAATCGATAGCAGTTCCGCGCCGGCGATGGAGCCACCCAGCGCCACGACTTCGCCGTTGATGATTGCGTAGCGCCGGACTGGCGAAATCAGTACGGACTGCAGAATCCAGCCGGACTGCTCCACCTTGCCCGCCACGGCGTTTGCGCCTGCGGCCGGGGGCCGGGTCGGATCACGCAATGCCTGAGCCAACGCTGTCGATGCAATGCTCAGGCAGGCGACCACGATCAGGCTCGAGGCGTAGCTCATCAAACGACAAGCCACGCTTCCTCCAGACTCAGCGTATACAACGTGACCGTCATGAAAACCTTTGGATAATCGATCGAATTAACGTTGGTGCGCGCAAAAAACATGCGCCAGGGAAGTCGTTCCAATCGCGCTTGATAGTCCAGTAAGTCAAGATAGTGGCCTTCGACCGTCAACTCTATGCCGTGCTTGTAAACCAGATTTTTCGAAGGAGAGGCGGATTTGGCTGCCGCGCCGTCCGCCGCTTCCACCAGTGCCGCCACCGGAAGCGTGCGCAGTTTCACCAGGCGCACGTGCGATTCCCGATTCAGCACGTCTTCCAGAACCTTGACCATGCGGTTGGGCGGCACGAGTCCCTGCTGAACACCGCGCAACTCCGTGTCATAACCGCCCAACTGTCGCCGCAAATCGGCGATTTGTTTGCGCCCTTGTGCATCGGGGTCCTGCGTCAGGAGAAGGGTCAGTTCCGCGTTCTGCTTTTGCAGTTGGGCAAGATCAATCCGATGCTTGTCGGTAGTCGCGGCCAGAATCTTGTGCCTGGCAATCGCGCCATCGATCGCCAGCACAAATCCCAGTCCCGCAATGATTACCACACCGGCCACGAATATCATCACGCGTTCGCGCGGTTGCAGGACATCGAATCTGCGTGTCAGCTTTTCCCACGTCTGTTTCATTGCGTACCCGCCTTGGGCTGGGAGGTCGAATCGGCCTTGGTGGTCAATTTAAATTCCACATAGTTGGGGCGCATCGAGGTTTTTGCATTCGGATCCGGTGCCGCTTCCTGGATTATCAATTCCGAGAAAGGATGCCCCTGCATTGCGCTCTCGCCGTTCAGGCGCTTCAGATAGCCCGGAACATAAGCGGCCTGCAAGGCACGCCCCTGGACCGAGACGTCGCGGCCCGCGGTCGCGATGCTCAAGCCCGTGAGCCAGATGCCTTCGAACGACTGGCGCGCGAAAGCCTTGAGGTGGTCAGAAAAGCCGCGGGTATCGCCAAGTCCGCCCGCCCCCAGGACTGCGATGACTTCCTGACGGCCCCTGACCTCCGCCTCGAGACGAGCGACCTCATCGGCAATCCGGGGATCGTGACGGCGCGCCGCCATTTCGCCTCCCAACCGCTGCGTTTCGGCCTGGCCGGCTGCGACCTGCCGCGCCAATTCGCGTTCCTGTTGCTCCATTGAACGCAGGCTGATCATCTGATAGCCGGCAATGAGCACAATCAGCGTTGCTACGAATGCCCAGCCCGCTACAGCCCCTTTGAAGGACAGCACAGCACGCTGTGCTTCAAAGGCCGGGTTGTAGAGGTTGATCTGCTGGGGCACGCCAATGTCTCCGTTTTACGCTATCTCGACGCGCAATGCGGCGCCAAGCGTTTGCCATCTCAATATCTGTTCAGCCGGCTCGCGCAGTTCGGGCACCTTGTGAAAATCGAGAACATCGCCCAGATTCACCGATTCCACCGGTGCCGACAGATTTCCCGCAAGGTAGGCGGACAATCCCAGCTCTTCGGGCAAGGGTGCCAGCAACAGACGCGCAAGGGGAATGTTGCTAAATTGGCGATCAAAGTGGTCGAGCGAACGCTGCAATTCCAGGGCGATGCGCTCAAACAGCTGATCGCGCATTTCCGCGCGCACACTGACGAGTTGATCGAGGCTGATTTCGATCCGGCGCGACAGATAGAGTTCGCCCCGGGCGGTGAATGTGAGCAGCCCGCCATCCTCGCTGAAGCTGAGCATCGCCACGGCGCGCTGATCGGACTCGAACAGGGTTGCGAGATTGCGCTGCGCCATCTCGGCGACCTCGATCACGCGCAACGGAATCCTGGCCTGCGCGAACATTTTCATGCGCGATTCGATGTCCTGGTTGCGCGCGGATACGGCGTAAACCGACCGCCCGCGTGCAGCGGCGGCCTGATCCGCGGGAATCGCCACGACATCCACGGTCGCGGTTTCGACCGGGTACTCGAGAAAATCCTTCAGTCGCCAGCGCACGGCCGATTTCATCTCCGCTTCGGGAACATTCGGCGCATCGATCAACTGCAATTGATATTGACGCGCCGGCAACAGCGTCGAACACCTGAATCGCTCCAGATGCAACTGGCGGCGCATTCCCTGCAGTAGTTCCACCGGATCACCCGCACTGGGAAACTGCGCACAGACATCCACGACCGGCCGCTCCGAACCGTTGCGACGAATGTGCCCGGCCTCTGCGCGATCGCTGTAGAGGTTTACGGCGGCCAATTCGACGGCCTGCGGTCGGGAAAATAGAGAGCGCATGGAGGCGATGTTAATTTGGAACACGAAGATATATCAATAACCCATTGTCGTCAATAATATTTTCCATCCTATGTTTATCAAAAGTTTTCCCGCAAATAGATAAATTGATCCGCGCCTTTGAAGATTCCGAAGGTCGCGCGGCCGCGTGGATTGTCGATGTACGAACCGCTGCCCCAGTTGCCTTGCAGGTAGGGTTTGCTTGCGCTCGTCACGACCGGACCCACACCACCGACGGCGAGGCAGGTGTTGCCAACGACAGTGCCATCAAGGTTCACCGTCAGATCGACTGCGCCGCTGTTCCCACTTGGGGGTTTGGTCAGTCTGGGTGGCGCTACCACTGCCGGCGGCGCAACATTCGAGGCCTTGCCGCCATTGAAGTAGATCGAGCCGATCGGGCTGAGTGCAGTCTGGCACGCCACCAGATTCGTACCCGCGACGAACGCCATACGGATATTGGTTGCCGCAAGGACTGTGCAACTGTCGCTGCCATTGGTCACAAAAAACGTGCCGTTGTAATACTCGGTCATCAGCGCCAACGGCAAATCGAGGGTTGTGGTGCCGAAGACATTGCCGACCCGCAACCGCCCAAACCAGGCTTGCGTGGAGAACACGTTGTAGCTCTCGTTGCTGCCGCTGTTGTCGGCATCAAGATTCAGCAAACCGCTCAGCAGGGCGACCCCGTCATCGTCGCGCGGGGCAATGCCGATGTTCAGCGCGGTATACGGTCCATCCGGGACAAGCGCCCGCTTCAGCGTGACGGTGGCATTGACGTTGGTGACTCCAGCGGTCCACGAGCCGCTCGACGTCAATCCAGCCAGCCGCGAAACCGTTCCGCCCGAGGTATAGGCGGTGTAGCCACTGGTATCGACGCCGATGGTGAAATTCGCCGCGTCAATAACCGTTACGGTGACGAGCTGGCCATTGATCTGGGTCATGCCGCTCGCGCCGGTGATATAAACCTGCTGGCCGCTGACGAAACCATGCGCAACCGCCGTCGTCATCTTCCCGGGATTGGCCTTGGTAATGGCGCTGATTGCGTAGGCACGCAGGCTCGTAAGAATAGTGTCTCTGGCGACGAAATTGAAATAGCGGGGCAGCGTGGGGTCCAGCTTGGCGAAGCCGCTCGCCGTCGTGTAATTCTTGGTGGTAGCCCCCGATGTGTTCGCCGCTGTCAGGGTAAACGCCAAACCCATCGCCTCGTCCATATAGGTGAAGCTCGATGCGGGTGAACATACCAGCACGCTGCGGTTGGCCGCAGTGACCGCGGAGATTACGAAGTTGTCCGGCGTGAAACGGCCAAAGAACGAAGTATCAACCGTGTTGCCGACCTTGCAGCCGTATTTACCGCCAACCAGCGCGTTCGAAAAATCATTGGTGCAGTCGCCCGACGAATCCACCGAGGTAAACGTGGAGTCGAGAACGCCCTGCGTAAGAAACTTGAAGTTACCGACTTCGCTGTAGGTGAACGTGGAACCGGTAGCAATCCCGGTAGCCGGAATCGCTGCGGCAAATACCCCGGCTATCGATCCGGTTTGTGTCGCGCCGGCATGCGCCGCGATTTTCGTGTTGTCGATTGTCGGGGTCCCGTCGTAACCGGCAAGCGCCGTGGCGGTCAGCGTGAAATTTCCGCCCGCATTCACAAACGGCGCACCGCTGGTGGCGGTATTGGTCATGTTCGACGCGATTGACAGGCTCGTCGGCCTGATCGCAAATGCATCGAACGAGCAGGAGGTAATGCCGAGAACCGCGTCTGACATTCTGATCTTTGCGTTGCGCGCGGCGCCCGCGTAGTTGATCGAGGAGGTGGTTTTGCGGCCCAGATCGCCCGCGACAAATGTCAGGCTTCCAAGGGCCTGGAGGGAGGTCATGGATGTGCAGACTCCGCCCCCGGTCGAAGCATCCACCAGCGCAAGCGAGACCGTGCCGGTGTAGCCGGTGCTTACCAGATTTGACGAATCGAGCGCGAGGATATCGACCGAAAAGTTGACCCCGCTGAGTTTCGTGTACAGATTGGCGTGGGGAGCGGCGGCGATCTCGACCGCATCGAACGAGGCAACTGCTGGATTGACCGTGAGGGTGGCGGATGCCGCCAATGTATTCGACCCTGCGTTCGCTGAAAACACTGCGCCCACTGCGATGCTGTTGACGAAGGATCCAGCGGCTGATGCCTTCACGGTCACAGTCACCGTGCAGCTGCCACCCGCCAGAATGGAGCCTCCGGATAGGGATACATTGCCTCCGTTGACAACCGCCGTTGCAGTACCCCCGCACGTGGTTGATGCGGTCGTGGAATTGATGACGCCGCCAGGATAAGTGTCGGTAAATGCCACCCCTGTAATGGCAACCGCGTTGCTGTTGGACAGCGTAATCGTCAGCAGGGAGGTACCGCCCGCCACAATGGGGTTTGTGCCAAAGGATTTAGTGACGCCCGGCGGGTTAACCACAGTCAAAGTCGCGGCGTTCGCCGCGAGGCTCCCAGCCGGCGCATTGGTGACCGTCACCGACACGCTGGAGGGTGGGTTGAGATAGCTCCCCGCTGCCGTGGAAGTCACGTTCACACTGACGGTGCAGCTCGCCCCGGCAGCCAACGATCCGGCGCTTAAGCTCAACGAAGTTCCGTTTGCTGCGCCGGTCGCCGTGCCACCGCATGTGTTGCCAAGCGCCGGCGTCGAAGCATTCACGAGATTGGCCGGATAGGCGTCGGTAAAGGAAAGCCCGACAATCAGTTTGGCGTTGGGATTCGTGATCGTGATCGAAAGGGTGCTCGTGCCGTTGACCGGAATCGAGGTCGGGCTGAAGCTCTTGGCGAGCGTCGGCGCGACGTTGGTTCCCGCCACTTCCGTCAATTGACCATATTGGGCGGCAGTCAGCGCCGGGTTTGGAGTAAAAGACGAAGTACCGCTTTCCGTGATCACGCCGCTTGCAAGCGGCGTGAAGGCCGTGGGACGAACCTGGATGCCGGCAAACGTCAGGGTACAGAGTCTTCCGCCTGCGCTTTTTGTCGTGATGTTCGTGGTAATCGTGTTTCCGCTCAGGGCCGCCGGGCTGGTCAGAACAAGGTCGCTGCCGCTGCCAACGCAGGAGACGGATATGCTTACCGGATTCGACGTATCGAGCTGAAATCCGCCCGGAATTGTCAGTACAAGCGTACCGGTCCCGATGCCCCCAGGATTGTTTTCAATGAGTACCGGACCCGTCAGGGTCGTCCAGGTCGTGCCGGTGCTATCGGCTGAAATTGCCGTTCCGCCGCTCGCGGGGGTAATCGTGATGCCGGTGATTCCCCAGGCTCCCGGACATATGAACAGGAGTGCAGTGATGCACAGCCAACCGGCCAGAAGCCGGCGACTTAAAAGAAAACGAACGGCACGTTTTCGATGCTCGATCATCACTGGCCTGCTGCCAAGCACATAAGCCCATCGACGCACCTTTTATCGGCTGCGCGTCGAAAAGAGCGGGCTAAGATTCGTCGCATTTTCGTGTCTCGCATTTCGGCACCTTTCCAGATCGCTCTGGAGTTTTGCGCCGGAGGTCTTGATAAATCTTGGTCCTACTTCCCTACCATCGCCTGCAATTGCCGTTCCACCTGGAACGCGCCGCCGCCCGCAGTCGCAGTGGAAACGATCTGATAGACGTTGATTGTTACGCCCCCTTCGCTGTTAGTGGAACTTCCGCAGGTCACCGTAACGGTGAAAGGCGCGAGCGAGCCCCCAAGCCCGGAGAGGCTTTGGCTCGTCGGTGCTGCGTAGGTAGCGCCGTTACACGCCGTCGCGTAGGCCCCAGGGGCATTCTGGAGTACCTGAAACGCGCCCCATTCGATCCCGGCCCGCGCGGCCTGATAGGCTTTGGCCCCCTGCAAATCGAGCGCCGACGAACCCTGGTTCAATCCGGACACGGTGACCGCGAAAGCCCCAAGGGCCGCCAGCACGACGATCAGGAAAATCGCCGCA
>WNFI01155790.1_pt1 | contig 20596 bp, 18 predicted proteins | sample 5400471 | NCBI WGS metagenome assembly WNFI01 (sample SAMN13153348, study PRJNA577476) | soil metagenome | isolation source: 100 cm saprolite on Douglas fir-dominated hillslope | place: USA:California | collected 2013-09-17
GCGTCGCGACACAGATCAACACCGCATCCGCCTCCGCCAACCCCGCATACCGAGTACTCACCCGCAACAACGGCAACACCTCCGCCAGCTCCCCATCCGACACATCCTCGATATACGAGCGGCCAGCCACGATCGACTCGACCTTCCGCCCATCCACATCCACCCCCACCACCCCGCAGCCCTCACGCGCAAACGCCACCGCCAACGGCAACCCCACATAACCCAAACCAATGACACCGACGGTTGGCAACCGGGCCAGTGTAGGGGCTGATTTGGACGCTCAGCGACTCTGTGCCGCAGCTTCGAGCTCGCGGATGTCAGCTCGCACCATCCGCTCGACGAGCTGCTCGAAGCTGAGCTCCGCGCGCCATCCGAGCTCGCGCCAGGCCCGCGAGGGATCGCCGACGTTGATCGTCCGCTCGGGCGCACGGACGAGGGTCTCATCGACGCGAATGTGGCGCTCGTCGTCGAGATCGACGCAGGCGAAGGCGGTCGCGGCCAGCTCGCGGACCGTGTGTCCGACGCCGCTGGCCAGCACGTAGTCGCCGGGCCGCTCCTGCTGGAGCATCAGCCAGGCCCCCCTCATCACGTCGCCCGCGAAGGACCAGTCGCGAACGGCATCGAGCGAGCCCAGCGTGACCTCGCTCTCGAGCCCCAGCGCGATCGCCGCCGCCGCGCGGCTGATGCGGCGCGTCACGAAGTGCTCGGGGCGCCGCTCGGACTCGTGGTTGTAGAGGATCCCGGAGCTGGCGTGGAGTCCCCCGCGATCGCGCATCACGCCGACCAGCTGGTGTGCGGCGAGCTTCGCGATCGCGTAGGGCGTGGTCGGACGGCACGGCGTCTGCTCGTTCTGGGGGCTCTCGGGGGTGTCGCCGAAGATCCCGCCGGAGGCCGCGATGAACACGCGCATCTCGCCGCGGCTCTCGCGTGCCTCCTCGAGGACCGCGGCGCAGGAGCCGGTGATCACCTCCACGGTCTCCGACGGGTTGCCCCAGGAGTCGGGGATGAAGGACGGCGCCGCCAGGTGGTAGACCTCATTCGGCTGCACCTGCCGCAGCGCCGCGCGTAGCGACTCCGGATCGAGCAGATCGCCGGCTCGCAGCGAGAGCCGCTCGCGCAGGTGCTCGCTCGACCCAAGGGGCCCGTCCGCGCCGTGGCGCGACCACCCCGTCACCTCATAGCCCTCGCCAAGCAGAAGCTCCGCGAGGAACGAGCCGTCCTGTCCGGTGATGCCGGTGATCAGGGCGCTGGAGGTGCCGGACACGGGCCCAGCTTACGAGGGATCGCCGAGCGCGGCCACGGTCGCGGCGAGCGGCTCACGAGGGCCCGAGGCGCGCTCGTAGATCTCGCGCAGACGACCCGCGGCGGCCTCGGGGGAGCACAGCTCGAGGACCCGCGCTCGCCCCCGTTGGCCGGCCCGAGCATCCCCCGCCAGCCGGCCGATCGCCGCGGCCAGCGCCGGCGCGTCGCCGGGCGACACCAGCGCCTCCGGGGGGAGCAGCTCCGGCAGCGCCCCGATGCGGCTCGCCGCCACCGGCAACCCGGCGGCCATCGCCTCCGCGGCGGCGATCCCGAATGTCTCCGCCGAGCGCGACGGGACCAGCGCGATCGCGGCGCCGGCACGCAATGCGGACAGCTCGCGCGCCGCGACGGAGCCGAGGAAACGCACATCGGCCCCCGCTGCTCGGGCCGTCAACGCCTCGAGCTGCGGCCCCTCGCCCGCGATGCGCAGTGGAATGCCGGCGATGCGGCAGGCGTCGATCGCGAGGTCCACGCCCTTCTCCGGCGCCAGACGCGAGACGACGAGTGCGTAGCCGCTCTCGGCGGGCTTGGAGGCGGGCGGCTCGGGCGCCTCGACCGGCGGCGGCAGCACCATCACCTCGCCTGGAAGCGGGGCGCCAAGCTCGGCGAGCATGCTCGCGGCGAACCGAGAAGGCACCACGACGGCGTCGGCCAGACCGGTCATCCGTCGCTGCCACATCGCCAGCGAGGCGCCGTAGACGAGGCCCTCGGCACGGTTGCCCCTGCAGTTGCGCACGATCCCCGGCAGCGTGTTGCGGCCGTGGCAGCGGGTGCACTCCTCGCCTCTGGTGAAACACACGCCGACCGCGCAGACGAGGCGGTACTGGTGCAGGTGCAGGACGATCCGCGCACCCGCATCGCGCGCGGCGGCCAGGGCGCGCCAGCCGAACGGCGGCAGCAGGTTGTGGGCGTGCACGATCCGGACGCCCTCCTCGCGCACGATCTCCGCCACCGCTGCGCTGTCGAGGCCCCCCCACAGCAGCCCCGCAGCCGCGCGGGCGGGGCCGGTCGCGGAGGAGTCCCGCGAGAGCAGCTCAGCTCGCTCCCCGAGCCTCTCGCGGACGAGTGCCAGCAGGTCCTCGACGACCCGCTCCTCGCCACCCGTGGTGCGGTAGCGGTTGTGCAGGAAGAGAACCATCGCTCGGTCAAACCTAGACTCTCTTGCCCATGGAGCCGCCCGCCTCGATCGTGATCCCGACCAGGGACCGCCTGTCATATCTCGGCATTGCGCTCGAATCGCTGGCCGCGGAAGCCGCCGCCCTGGGGGTGGAGGTGCTGGTCGTCGAGGACGGCCCGCTCGCTGCGAGTACTCGCGAGCTCGCCGAGCGCGAGGGCGCCCGCTACGAGGCGCTGGGCAGGCATCTGGGACTCAATGCCGCTCGCAATCGGGGCGTGAGCGCCACGAGCGGCTCGCTCGTGGCGTTCCTGGATGACGACGTGCGGGTGCGTCCCGGCTGGCTCGCGGCGCTGCTCGCCGCGGCCGGCGAGAACCCCCAGAACGATGTCTTCGCCGGGCGCATCCTCGCGCGGCTCGAAGGCCCGGCGCCACGCAGCTGCGGAGGCGAGCTGGCACCGATCACGACACTCGACCTCGGCGAGCAGGACCGGGCGACCCCGTTCGCGTGGGGATCGAACATGGCGATACGCCGAGCTGCGCTCGAGCGCGTCGGACCGTTCGAGGAGAGCCTCGGAGGAGGAGGCGATGAGCAGGAGTGGCAGGAACGCGCCGGAGGCGCCGCGCTGTACGTCGCCGGTGCGATCGTCGAGCACCGCCGGGCCGGCGACGACGCCCGGCTGCGCTCGCTGTGCCGCGCTGCCTACGCGCGCGGCCGAGGCGCCCGGCGCTTCGACGAGCGCCGGGGGACGGCGAGGACGGCAGGTGCGGAGCTCCGCACGTTGGCCGGTTGCCTCGGCCACGTGCTGCTGCGCAACTGCCCGGCCGGCCTGACGATGGCAGCGCACAGCGCGGGGCGCCTGCGCGAGGCGCTCGCGCGGGGCGATCAAGGCGCGCCGGGGCAGAACGGAGCGGCCTCGCCGGACGGTCTGCCCGGCACGGACACTGCGAGCGGGCGAGCGTCCAGCGATTTCCTATCGGGCGCGAGCGGCACCGTCGGTGGTCTCGACAAGCTGCGGCGTCGCGCTCGCGACGAGCTGGCCTCCGCGGGCGAGCTTCTCAGCGGGCGCAACGCCCGTCTCGCCCTTGCCGCTCGCCACGCGCCGCCGCTTCGCCGGGTGCTGGTGCTCACCGTCACGCGGCCCGGCCGCGGCGCGCTCGCGGCGGCGATCCGCGAGGAGCTGCTGCGCTCCCGCCACGACGTTCGACTGCACAGCGCAACGGCGGGCACGGAGGGCAAGTTCGAGAACCTCAACCGGCTGCTCACCCAGCACCCGGTCGAGGGGCACGACTGGCTGCTCGTCGTTGACGACGACGTGGAGCTGCCTCGAGGCTTCCTCGACCGCTTCCTGTTCCTGTGCGAGCGATTCGAGCTGACGCTCGCACAGCCGGCTCACCGGCTGGACTCGCACGCAGCCTGGGAGGTCACGCGGCGGCGCCCCGGGAGCGTCGTACGCGAGACGAGCTTCGTCGAGATCGGACCGGTGACGGCATTCGCCAGTGACAGCTTCCAGGTGCTTCTGCCGTTCCCCGCCGTGCGGATGGGCTGGGGGCTGGACGTGCATTGGGCCGCGCTGGCGCGCCTGCACGGCTGGCGTTGCGGCATCACCGACGCCGTCGCCGTGAGCCATCGCCAGGCGCCCGCCGCAGCGGGCTACGCCCGCGAGGAGGCGATCGCCGAGGCGCGGGCGTTCCTCGCCGAGCGCCCCCACATCAGCGCAGACGAAGCGCAGCGCACACTCGCGACCCACGCCCGCTGGTGATGGCGAGGGACCAGGGCCGGCCGCGCGTGGCGGTCGTCGCGGAGTTCTATCCGAGCCGTCGTGACCCCGTCTGGGGCGTCTGGACACACCGCCAGGCCCTCGCCGCGCGGGACGCCGGAGCGGAGGTGCGCGTGGTGGTGCTCCATCGCCTCGTGCCACCCCGCTCCTCGCTCGCCGAGGGACCGGCGGGCGCGGCGAGGGCCCTCGGCGAGCTGCTGGCCGAGCCCCGCGAGCAGGTCCTGGACGGGCTGAGCGTCAAATACCTCCCCTACGTCTCGCCCCCTCGGGAGCGCAATTACGCGGCTTGGGGCACCTGGGCGGCGCCCGGCCTGGCCGTGGCGCTGCGCCGGCTGCGCAGCTCCTTCCCGTTCGATCTCGTACACGCCCACAACGCGGTCCCGGCGGCCGACGCCGTCAGCCGGGCGCGCCTGGGCGTACCGCTCGTCGTCTCCGTGCACGGCGGCGACGTCCTCTACACGGTGGGCCGGGGCGCGGCGGGCACGCAGGCCGTCGCCCGCGGCCTCGGCGCGGCGCGGCTGGTGCTCGCCAACAGCCAGGGCATCGCGCAGCTGTCGGCGGCCAGCGGCGCGCGTGAGACCCGGGTCGTGCACCTCGGCACCGACCTGCCGCCGGCAGGGCGTCACCGCAAGGGTGAGGGGGACGGCAGCCTCGTCACGGTCGCCCACCTCGTCGCCCGAAAGCGCCACGCCGATGTGCTGCGAGCGCTCGCGGTCCTTGGCGAGCGCTACCCGCGCCTCCGCTACAAGGTGATCGGCGATGGACCCGAGCGCACTGCGCTGGAGGGCCTTGCGGCCCGGCTCGGCGTGTCCGCGAGGGTTGACTTCTTGGGCCAGCTTCCCCCTGCGGAGGCGCTCGAAGAGGCACGGAAGTGCACCTTGTTCGTGATGCCCTCGACCGAGGAGGCTTTCGGCGTCGTCTACATCGAGGCGATGGCGGGGGGGCTGCCCGCGATCGGGTGCCGGGGTGAGCCCGGCCCCGAGGAGATCGCGGCGGCCGGGGACGGCTTCGTGCTCGTCCCCCCCGGTGACATCGAGCGCCTCACCCAGCGCATCGACGAGCTGCTCAGCGACCCCCACCGGCTGCGCGAGGCGGGCCAGCGCGCCCGCGCGACGGTGGCAGCGAACTTCACCTGGGAGCGATGCGGCGAGCAGACGCTCGCGGCCTACCGGCGCGCGCTCCGTTGAAGCCGGTCCTGTTCATCACCGGCCACGTTCCTGCCTACCGCGTCGAGGGACTGCGCACGCTCCACGAACGCGAGCAGATCGAGGTCGCGATGTTCGGTGGACGGTCTCTGCACGGCGGCCCTGCCGGGCCGGCCGAGCTGCCTTTCCCGAACGTCTCGCTTGCGCCGCGCGAGCTGTTCGGGCTCGCCGCGGCCGGCCGGCACCGCGCGGTGGTCCTCTCCACCGCGGGGCGTCTCGCGCCGCTCGCCGGTTGGGCCGGTGCGAGGCGCGGCGGGCAGCCGGTGATCCTGTGGGCGTCGCTGTGGGCGCACCCGCGCACGCCTGCCCAGGCCCTCGGCTACCCGGCGCTGCGCCGGCTCTACTCCTCGGCCGATGCGCTCGTCACATACGGCCCCCACGTCAGCGAATACGTGCGCGCGAGGGGCGCGAGCAACGTCCACCTGGCACCACAGGCCGTAGACAACGAGTTCTGGCGAGGCCCCCCGTCCGACGGGCCACTTCCGCCCGGTTGGCCCGTGCAGGCTTCGATGCGATTCCTGTTCGTGGGCCGGGACGTACCCGAGAAGGGGCTCTCCGTGTTGAGGCAGGCCTGGCGCGAGGCGTCGGCGGCGAGAGAGGACATCGCCTTGGTGCTGGCTGGAGGCGCCTTCGATCCGGCAGCTCGCACGCTGTCACTCGGCGCCCTCGGGCGCGAGCGACTGCGCGATGTGTACGCCGCCTCGGAGGTGCTCGTGGTCCCCTCGGTGGCGACGCGAACGTTTCGGGAGCCTTGGGGCCTGGTAGTAAACGAGGCGATGAACCAGCGCCTGGCGGTGATCGCCTCCGATGCCGTCGGCGCCGCCGCCGGAGGGCTGGTGCGCGACGGCGAGAACGGGCTGATCGTGCCCTCCGGCGACCCAGCGGCCCTCGCCGGCGCAATCCGCAGCCTGGCGGGCGCTCCGCAGCTTCGCGGGCAGATGGGTGTTAGGGCCTCAGAGGACGTTCGGGCGTACACCGCCGAGGCCTGGGCGCAGGGCTTCTCCGAGGCTCTGGCGTCGCTCGGGCTCACCCGAGGCCGTTGGTAGCGTTCGAAAATCGAGCTATGAGAATCCCCCGCCCGCAGAGACGTCTCGCGCCGACGGTGGTCCTGCTGCTGACCGTGGCGCTGGCGACCGCCTCGCCTGCGCGTGCCGGCGACGTCGGCCACAGGATCATCAGGCTGTGCGCGGAAGGCAAGTCGCTGGCCGGCTTCCCCCCCAGCGCGTACGCAAAAGCGCTGAAAGAGATCAGCGCGACGACGGAAGAGTACAGCGAATGCGGGCAGCTGATCCGAGCTGCCCAGCAGGCCGCGGCGCGCGGTCATGGCACCACGGGTGCCCCCGGCGCCGCGCTCCCGCAGGCTGTCGTGGCGACGCCGGCGGAGCAGCGCTCGATCGCCGGCGCCGCGAAGTCGGGCAGCGCGCCCGTCAACCTCGGCGGCGAGGAGATCCATCCCGGGGTGGTGCACGCCAACATCGCCTCGGCGTTCAGCACGCTGCCCACGCCGCTGCTCGTCCTGATCGCCTTCCTGCTCGCGTGCCTGCTGGCCTTCGGCGGACGATTCCTCCACCACCGGATCCGTGACGGGCGCGCCGACTGAGAGCGTCGCCCCGACGGGGGCCGCTCCTGCGCTGGGCGTGGCACCGCCGCTCACGCCTGCCCGGCCATCGCCGAGGGGGCGTGTTCCCGCCGGTGCGGGAAGCATGCGCCACCGTGGTCCGTGGGTGGCGACGGTCGCGTTCGCCGCGTTGCTGTGCGTGCTGTCCTTCTACACCAGCGGCGGGCTCGAGCTCGGAACGAGCACCAACACCGAGCTCGCCCTGACGCTGGGCTCGGGCGTGGTGCTGGCTGCGGCCGCCCTCGCGCTGCGAGCGGGGACGTCCCGATTCGGCCTCTGGCCGTCGCTGCTGCTGCTGGGCTTCGCGCTGCTGAGTGCGATCTCGATCGTGTGGTCTGTGCAGCCCGACGGCAGCTGGCGGGACGCGGCTCGGCTGCTGGCCTATGCGGCGGTGTTCGCGGCGGCGGTGGTGCTGGCGAAGCTCGCGCCGCGACGGTGGCCGGCGCTGCTCGGGGGGATCGCGCTCGGCTCGGCGATCGTGTGCGGCTATGCGTTGCTCGCCAAGAGCCTGCCCAACCATTTCACCGAAGCGAACCGGTATGCACGGCTCTACGAACCGTACGGCTACTGGAACGCCCTCGGCCTGACGGCCGCGCTCGGGGCGATCTGCTGCATGTGGCTCGGCGCGCGCCGCGCAGGCCACGCTGTGATCACAGCGCTCGCCTATCCGGCGATGGGAGTGCTGCTGCTGACGCTGCTCCTCGCCTATTCGCGCGGTGCGCTCCTGGCGCTGGTCGTCGGACTGGTGGTGTGGTTCGCCGTCGTGCCGCTGCGCTTGCGGGGCGCCGCGGTGCTGCTGGCCGGGGCGGTGACGGCCGGCGCGATCGCGGCCTGGGACTTCAGCAACCACTCGCTGAGCTCGGACGGCGTGCCGATCGCCGACAGCACCTCGGCGGGGCACGAGCTCGGTGCACTGGTGCTGGCGATGACGGTGCTGCTCTCCGTCGTCGGCGTGGCGGTGGTCTTCGCGACCGGGCGGCGTCCGCCGCCGCGGGAGCTACGCCGTCGCGCCGGGACCGCGCTGCTGGTCCTGCTGGCCGTTGGCATCGTCGGTTTCGCGGGCGCCCTGGCGGTGAGTCACAGGGGCTTCGCCGGGAGCGTCTCCCACGCCTACAACAAGCTCACGGACACCCACGCGAAAGTGCCCAACACGCCGGGGCGCCTGACGGCGATCGCCAGCGTGCGGGCCCAATACTGGGACGAGGCGCTGAAGGTCTTCAAAGCCCATCCCGCACTCGGCGCGGGCGCCCAGGGCTACGAAGTCGCGCGGCTGCGCTACCGGACGGGTCCATTGCCCGTCAAACACGCGCACGGCTTCATCGTCCAGACACTCTCGGATCTCGGCATCGTCGGCCTCCTCGCGGCCCTCGCGCTGCTCGCCTCCTGGATGGCCGCGGCGGGACGCGCGACGCATCCGTTCAACCGCCGCTGGAGGAGCTGGCGCGAGCTCCGAGGCGGCGCGCGGCCGGCTTGGGAGCGGCTCGGAGACGGCTCCGCGCGGCGTTACGGACCTGAGCGGATCGGGCTGCTGAGCATGCTCTGCGTGGTCGTGGTGTTCGGCGTGCACTCGCTGATCGACTGGACTTGGTACGTCCCCGCCGATGCGATCCCGGCGCTCGTCTGCGCCGGCTGGCTCGCGGGGCGCGGGCCCTTGGCGCTGAAGAAGGCCTTCGCGGACACGCCGAACGAGCTCCAGCCCGAGGGCGGGTCGGCGGACGGAGATCCGGCGGCAGGTGCCAACGGCGCGCGCGCGGCGATCGGCCCGTCCGGCTCAGAGCGGCGGACCTCGCCGGCGGGGCTGCGGGCAAGCATCCTCGAGAGCCGCCCGGATTCTGTGCGGATCGCCCTCGCCGCGGCGGTGATCGTGGCGGCACTCTTGACGGCGTGGGTGCAGTGGCAGCCGCAGCGCTCCGAAGAAGCGCGCGAAGCGGCGCTCGGCGCGCTGGCCGGCAACCTCGGGGCTGCGAGGGCGGACGCCGAGAGCGCCGTCTCGCGCGACCCCCTGTCGATCGAAGCGCTGTTCGCGCTGTCGACCGTACAGAGCGCTGCCGGGCAGGCGATAGGGGCCCGTGCGACGCTGCAGCGGGCAGTGCGCCTGCAGCCCTCCAATCCACAGACATGGCTGACGCTCGGCCGCTTCGACCTGACGAGCGCTCCGAGCGCCGCGCTCGGCGAGCTGCGCGCGGGCATCTATCTCGACCCCGAGCTGATCTCGCCCGAAGCTCTCGCAGCGGGACGCTCGGAAGCGATCCAGACCTACAACGAGTACGTGACGGCGCTGCGAGCGCTCGCCCAGCGGCAGACGGCGCTCAGAACCGCGCGCGAACAGCGCTCGCGAACAGCACGTGCCGGGCGGCGCGCCGCCCGTCAGCGCGCACGTCGATCCGCTCGAAGCCGAAATCGGAAATGAGCGCCGCGAGGGTCGCGCGACTGTAATAGCGCAGGTGATCCGATCGGGGATCGAAGCGCGCCGCGAAGGCCCGCCGGGAAACGACCGCGCCGAGCAGCTGGGATGCCCCGAGCGAGGGCGTGGTGATCAACAGCCGCCCGCCCGAGCGGAGCACCCGCCGGACCTCTGAGAGCCAGCCGGCGGTGTCGGCGACGTGCTCGATTACCTCGCCCGCCCAGACCACGTCGAAGGCCGAGTCGGGGAGGCTCCAGCTTGCTTCCTGCTCGAGCAGCTGCAACTCGAGATCGGGGTGCGCCGCGCGGGCACGGCGCAGCGGCTCAGCGGCGACGTCGGCGGCGAGGACATTCGCCCCGGTCGACGCGAGAGCTGCGGCGAAGGCGCCCTCGCCGCAGCCGAGGTCCAACACCCGCTCGCCCGGTGCGACGCGAGAGAGCAGGAAGGCGGATCGCAGCTCGAAGTCCGCGGGGATCGCGCCGGGCGGAACATGCCGCCAGAGCTCGTCGTGGTAGGCCCGGTCGGGCATCGCCGCGGAGCCTAGACGCGCCGGCCTTCCGAACCACTCAAGGCTTCGTCTGGAAATTGGCGAGTAAGGGCACGCCGAAGGCTGCAGAGAGCGTCTCAGAACTATCTATCCTCGCCCTCAGCGACTATGTTGGCGCGGTGAGCGCACGGCAGAATCGCAAGAGCACCCGGAGGCCGGTGGGACGCCCATGAGGGTGGCGCTGGACAGTCGCCCCGCGTCGGATCCGGGCGGCATCGGGGGCTACTCACGGCGCCTGCTGAAGGCTCTGCGGGAGACGGCTGCGGCGAGCGACGAGGTGCTCGCCACCAACCGACCCTCGGCGATGGTGCGGGCCAAGGGTCCTGACGTCTTCCACTCGCCGTGGCTGGACGGGGCGATGCTGCACAGCCCCTGCCCGATGGTCGTGACGATCCACGACATGGCGGCGCAGAAGCGACGCAGCGAGCACCTGCGAACCAGCCTCAGGCAGCGTTTGCGGCCTCTCGCGTTGCAGCGCGCGGCCTGCGTGATCGTGCCGACGGCGGCGGTCGCCGAGGACGCGATCGCTCACCTACGCCTCGAACGGGGGCGGGTGGTCGTGATCCCCGAGGCGGCCGACGAGTCGATGTACCCGCGCACGCCAGACGAGATGGTTGAGGTAAGGGGCCGCTACGGCCTGCCGGAGCGCTACCTGCTGTGGGTGGGAGGCCTCGAGCACCCCGATCCGGGCACCCACATCGCACAGCTCGCTGCCACGCCCCGCGAGCTGCCTCTGGTGCTCGCCGGACCGACGGGGCCATGGGCACGGGAGCTACCCGATGTGATCCTCACCGGCCAGGTTCCGGACGACCACCTCGCCGCGATCTACAGCGGCGCCCACGCGCTGATGATGTCCGCGGAGCATGAAGGCTTCGGGCTGGCCGCGGTCGAGGCGCTCTCCTGCGGCACACCGGTGGTCGCCGCGGACGGTCCCGCCCTGCGCGAGGTCCTGGGCGACCGCGCCACGTTCGTGACGGCAGGCGACATGCGAGCCCTGATCGCGGCCGCCCAGAACAGCGCTCGTCCCGCACCGCCCGCTCCTGCCTGGAGCTGGGGTGACGCAGCCCGCGCGACATGGGCCGTCTATGCCCAGGCGGCCAAGGACGTCGGCGCGAGCCGCGACACTCCCCATGCGCCCTTCCGTCGCCGCCCCGCCGGCGGCGTCGGGGCGTAGCGATCCATCGCCGTCCTACGGCGCCGTAGCCGGACCGCGTAGCTGTCCCGCCGCAGGACGTCGCACCGCGACGGCCATCTCGCGAGCGAGCGGCGCCCTTGAGTCGATTTGGTGCGTGTGTGCGCATTCGTATCTACGCGGCGTGTAGATACCACCGCTACCGGGCCGTTCAAATGAAGCGACCCTCCGCCGAACGAGGACCGTCCGCAAGGCTCCATGCGACAGTTGCCCCCACCCGCCCGGCGATCATCGGCCCCCACGGTAAGCGCAGCGTCGAGATGTCTCGATCGCCCTTGCCCGCCAGGGCAACTGCGATCGAACAGCTCGGCGCGGAGCTAGTAAGCGCCCCGGCGCAACAAGACAGCGGGGATCGTCTTCAGCAGGATCGTGAGGTCGAGCGCCAGCGACCAGTGCTCGAGGTACAGGAAGTCGAGGTGGACGAGGTCGTCGAAGTCGAGCTCCGAGCGCCCCGAGACCTGCCACAGGCCGGTGATGCCGGGGAGGACGAGGTATCGCTTGCGGTGCCACTCCTCGAGCATCATGTAGTCGCGTTCGGGCAGCGGCCTGGGGCCGACGAGGGACATCTCGCCACGGAGGACGTTGATGAGCTGGGGCAGCTCGTCGAGGGAGAAGCGCCGCAGGAAGCGCCCGACGGCCGTCAGTCGTGGGTCGTCGCGGATCTTGAACAGTGCACCGGAGGCCTCGTTGAGCTCTTCGAGGTCCGCCTGCCGCTCCTCGGCATCGGTGTGCATCGTGCGGAACTTCAGGCAGGGGAAGGGCCGCTGGCCGATGCCACGGCGGATCGAGCTGAAGAAGACGGGGCCGCGTGAGGTTATGGCGACGGCCATCGAGAGGGCGAGGAACAGCGGGCTGAGGACGATCAGCAGGAGCGTCGCGCCGATCACGTCGAAGGTCCGCTTGAGGGCGAAGTCGATGCCCTCGAATGCGGGGGGACCGAGCTCGAAGAGCGGCACCGACTGTCCCGGCACGAACTCGGAGCGCTGGATCAGGATCTCCATCGTGGAAGGCGCCAGTCGCACCCGGATGCCGCGGCGGTGGCACTGGTCGACCAGCTCCACGGCGGCCTCCTGGGGGTAGTCGGCGTCCGCGATGATCACCTCGTCGACGGCTTCTGCGTTGAGCACGGTCTCGAGGTTCTCGAGGGTGCCCAGCGAGCGCAGCCCGTCGGCGGCGAGCGGCGTCGGGGAGAGGAAGCCGATGACCTCGATCTGGGAGTGAGGGGCGTCGGCCAGGGCATGGGCGACGTCGGCGATCTGGCGGCCCCGCCCGACGAGCACGGCCCTGCGCTGCAGTCCGGCGGCACGGAGCACGAGCAGCGTCGCACGGTCATAGGCGGCGCGGAAGACCGACACGTAGAAGATCGCGAAGGCCAGGGAGCCGTAGAAGAGGTAGTAGCTGGAGAAGTGTTCGCCGTTGACGAGCGCGAAGATCAGCGCGACGAGGGCCACCTCGAACAGCGAGCCCACGATGCGGGGCAGCCCGGGGCGCAGGGCGCGCTCGGCATAGAGGCCGGAGTTGGCGAACAGCAGGGCCGTCAGCAGGTAGCAGAAGGGCAGGAACTGTTCGGTGCCGTGCAGGTCCTTGGAGTAGGCGACCGTGCCGTGGACGGCTTCCTTGAGGACCAGGGCGGTGAAGATCGCGAGCGCGACGCCGGCGAAGTCCAGGCCCAGTAGGGCAACGACGCGGCCCATGCGCCGGAGGGTGGAGATGCGCAGCAAGAAGCCGAACACCGGCGGACGCTTGGCACGGACGTCGCGCTCGGGCGGGGGTCCCGAGGGAAGCCCCCGCAGTGCCCGTCCGGCGTCGTGGTCGGGGAGGGGCGCTCGCGGCGGCGCGGCCGCCGGCTGTATGCGCCTGGCCTCAGGCGTGGAGGTCCCCGACATACGCGCTCCCATCTCGTCCATCAGAACACCGGCCCTCGCGGGATGGAGCGGTGCCGTTCGGGCGCCAGAGGCACGAGCGGGGCTCCGGCGAGATGCGGGCTGCCGCTCAGCGCGGCCCACCACCTATCAGGACCTCGACGCCCGACTCCTCGATCGTGCGCTGCAGGCCGTCGCGCAGCGCGATCTCGGGGGACCAGCCGAGCAATTCCTGGGCCAGGGCGATGTTCGGGCGGCGCTGCTTGGGGTCGTCGATCGGCAGCGCCTCGAAGACGATCTCCGAGCTGGCACCGGTCAGCTCCCGGACCGTCTCCGCGAGTTCCAGCAGAGTGAACTCGTCCGGATTTCCGATGTTCACAGGATCATGATAACCGGACTCGGCCAGGGCGATGATGCCCCTGATGAGATCGCTGACGTAACAGAAGGAGCGCGTCTGGCTACCGTCGCCGAAGACCGTGATCGGGCGGGCGGCCAGAGCCTGGCGCAGGAAGGTCGGGATCGCGCGGCCGTCGTGGGGGCGCATGCGGCTGCCGTACGTGTTGAAGATCCGCACTATCGCCGTGTCCACGCCCTGCTGGCGGTGGTAGGCCATCGTCAGGGCCTCCGCGTAGCGCTTGGCCTCGTCGTAGACACCCCGCGGGCCGATCGGGTTGACGTGGCCCCAGTAGGTCTCCGACTGGGGGTGTTCGAGGGGGTCGCCGTAGACCTCGGAGGTCGACGCGGTCAGGAAGCGCGCGCGCTTGAGCTTCGCCAGCCCGAGGGTGTGGTGGGTGCCGTAGGAGCCGACCTTCAAGGTGTGGAGGGGCAGGCGCAGGTAGTCGATCGGGGAGGCGGGCGAGGCGAAGTGATAGACGAAGTCGACGTCCTCCTCGACGAAGTAGGGCTCGGTGATGTCGACGTTGAGGAACGTGAAACGGGCGGGGTCGCGGATGTGGGAGATGTTGGCCAGCGAGCCCGTCTCGAGGTTGTCCACGCAGATCACGCGGTTGCCCCCGGCGAGCAGCTCGTCGCAGAGGTGGGAGCCGAGGAACCCTGCGCCCCCGGTCACAAGGCAAGTGGCCATATGGCGGAGGATACCCTGGCGCCGGGGCGTGAAGAGGGCCGCCAGAGTTCTTGCCGGAGGCGATCGATCGGCCCCAAGGGCGGCCCGCAGGTCCATATCATCAGGTTCATGGCCACCACCGCAGAGCCCGACAGCGACTCACAGGATCTGAGCGTCGCGCCGATCGTCGGCCCGGACGACCCGCGGCGGTTCACGGACTCCGGCATCGAGATCTCAGAGCTCTACGACGAGTCGGACCTCCCGGCCGAGCTCGACCTCGGGGAGCCGGGGTCCTTCCCCTACACCCGGGGCGTCCACCGGGAGATGTACCGCAAGCAGACCTGGACGATGCGCCAGTACGCGGGCTATGCCTCGGCCAAGGAGTCCAACGAGCGCTACCGGTATCTGATCTCCAAGGGCTCGACGGGTCTGTCGATGGCCTTCGACCTGCCGACCCAGCTGGGCCTCGACTCCGACAACCCGCGGTGTCTGGGCGAGGTGGGCCGCACGGGCGTCGCGATCGACACGATCGACGATATGCGCACGGCCTTCGATGGCATTCCGCTCGAGGAGGTGTCGACCTCGATGACAATCAACGCGCCCGCCGCGTGCCTACTGCTGCTCTATGAGCTCGTCGGGGAGGAGCAGGGGGTGCCCTCCGAGCAGCTCCGGGGCACGACGCAGAACGACGTCTTGAAGGAGTACATCGCGCGGGGCAACTACATCTATCCGCCCGAGCCCACGATGCGGCTGACTACGGATCTGTTCGAGTACTGCCACGAGCGGGTGCCCCGCTGGAACACGATCTCGATCTCCGGCTATCACTTCCGCGAGAAGGGCTGCTCGGCCGTTCAGGAGGTCGCCTTCACGCTGTCCTCCGGGATCGCGTACGTGCAGGCGGCGATCGACAAGGGCCTCGACGTCGACGACTTTGCGCCGCGGCTGGCGTTCTTCTTCAACGGCCACAACAACGTCTTCCAGGAGGTCGCGAAGTTCCGGGCAGCGCGGAGGATGTGGGCGCACATCATGACCGAGCGCTTCGGCACGAAGAACCCGAAGGCGACGATGCTGCGCTTCCACACGCAGACCGGTGGCGTCACGCTGACGGCCCAGCAGCCCGAGAACAACATCGTCAGGGTTGCACTGCAGGCCTTTGCGGCGGTCTGCGGGGGAACGCAGTCGCTGCACACCAACGGCTTCGACGAGGCGCTCGCGCTGCCTACGGAGCGAGCCGCCAAAATCGCCCTGCGAACGCAGCAGATCCTCGCCAACGAGTCCGGTGCGGCGGACACGGTGGACCCCTTCGCGGGGTCCTACTTCGTCGAGGCGCTGACCGACGAGATCGAAGCTCGGGCGAATCGCTTGATCGCGAAGGTCGATGCGCTCGGGGGGTCGGTCAACGCGATCCAGTTCATCACCGGCGAGATCGACGAGTCGGCCTGGGGCTACCAGGAGCGGTACCGCATCAAGCAGGACATCGTCGTCGGCGTCAACGCCTTCGAGGAGGAGGACATCGAGGTTCCGGATCTGCTCCGCGTCGACCCTGAGTCCGAGCGCGAGCAGGTTGGTCGCCTGAAGGAGTTCAAGGCCAACCGCGACCAAGGACTCGTGGCGGGACGTCTCGAGGAGCTGCGGGAGACGGCCCGCGGCAGCGAGAACCTGCTGCCCTCGATCCGCCAGGCGCTGAAGGACCGCGCATCGCTCGGAGAGGTGTGCGGGGCCATGCAGGACGTCTTCGGCGCCTACGCGCCGACGTTCTGACGCTCTACCGCCGCGTTTCCGCCCGGCACAGGGGCCGGGAGGACAGCGCATCGTCGGCCCGGCGCCGTGCCTGTCATTAGGGTGCAGCTGTGCTCGTGCCCGCGGTGACCGGCTACGACGTCGTGATGGCGGTCCACATCATGGCCGTCGTGATCGGAAGGAGTTCTTCGTGCAGTGGGGGCTCGCGGCCGTGATCGTGATCGGCGGTCTGGTCGGGGCGGTGCTGATGCCCGCCTCGCGAGGGGCGGAGGAGAGCGTCACCGCCGACCTCGCCGCCTGGAGCGGAGTGGGCGAGTTCACGCCCGGTCCTCGGTACCTCGCGTTCGCGCGCCGCCTCGGCCGAGTCGGATCGATCGCCTCGGGCCTGGTGCTGCTGACGATCCTGTTCATGACGATCAAGCCATAGGCGCGCGCGTCCAGGGGGCGTTGGCGTGCTTGGCGCGATGAGCTGGGTTCACACCTTCGTGCCGGTCGCCTGGCTGGTGTTCTGGGAGTACTGGCTCGTTTCGGCGGTGGGGGCCAAGCACGGGTCGCGGCTGGCGCCTCGTTTCCCGGGTGCGCTGCTCCTGTTCGTCGTCGTCTGCGTGCTCGCCCGCACGCACACGGTCCGCGTCGGCTCCAGTGCGTTGCCTGCGCCGGGGTGCAGCTGGCCGGCGTGGCGCTGCTCGTGGCCGGCCTCGGCCTAGCGGTGTTGGCGCGGCTGGCACTCGGGCGGAACTGGAATGGTGATGGGACCGAGGAGGCCAGGATCCTGCGTCTGGCCGAGGAGGACGTCTTCAGGACGTTCAGGATCGGCGTCACCGATGAGCAGCTGCGCCCGCGCCTCGAACGTTTGCTGCAAAGCGGAGAAGCGCCCGAATACGAACCGTCCGACCCCTGAGCCTGACGGGGGTTGAAGACACAGAGCAGGATGTCTAACATCTCGCTTCGAGATGACTGACACCCCGCAACTGGACGCTGGCCAAACCCACACCCTGCTGGGCGCACTCGGAGAGCAGCTGACGCTCCGCGAGGGCAGCTACACAATCGCAGTTGTCGGTGGCTCGGCGCTGCTGGCGCTCGGCCTGGTCCCGCGCACGACCCGCGACATCGATGTCGTCGCGGTGCTCGAGGGGGACGAGCTCATCTCAGCCGAGCCGCTCCCGGCCAAGCTGCTGGAGGCGGCCGCGGTCGTCGCGGCGGACTTCGGCCTCGCGGCTGACTGGCTGAACGCCGGCCCGGCGCAGCTCGTCGAGTTCGGGTTGCCCGACGGCTTCCTCGCACGAGCCACCCGCCACCGCTACGGCCCCGCGCTCACCGTCCTGTTCGCCTCGCGCGTGGATCAGATCCACTTCAAGCTCTACGCGGTGGTCGACCAGGGCGCCGGACGCCACCTGTCTGACCTGACGGCGCTCGATCCGAGCGAAGGAGAGCTACTGCAGGCGGCGCGCTGGACGCGGACGCAGGACCCTTCCGAGGGCTACCGCAGCGTGCTCGCGGAGGTTCTCGATCACTTCGGGGTAGAGCATGGACCTCAAGCGCTTTAGCGCCACGCTCAACGCCCGTCTGCTCGACTTCGCCTGGGATGAGTGGGCGCAGATGGGCGTCTCAGGGGTCCCTCGCCGCAGGAGCAGCTGGGCAGAGGACCCCGAGGCGCTGATCATCTTCACACTGCAGGTCGCACGCTCCGATCCCCGACTGTTCGACGAGCTGCTGGACTGGATGCTCCTGAACGAGCGGCGCCTGAGCATCAGAAGGCTGCGGGCCGTCTGCGTAGACGACGCGGATCGGGCGTTGCTCGCCGCGACGATCGGCTGGCTCGCGCGCCGTGCACCCCGCGCGCGGCTGAAAGGCACCAGCAAACGTGGATCGGCGGACAGCCTCGAGCCGCTGTTCGCGGGCTCGGTCACGCTCGGCGAGCCCGACCCGGACTTCAAAGCGGCCGGCCTGCTGCGTTCGTACTCCGAGCCATCGGGGAAGTCGGGCCCTCCGGATCTGTCGCTGCCGATCAACCTCGCGTTCCGCCTGCGCGACATCCTCGGCGTCGGCATCCGCTCGGAGGTGGTGCGGATCCTGCTTGGAACGCACACGGACAGGGTCACAACTGCCGCCCTTGCGAGATCGAGCGTGTACGCCAAGCGCAACGTCCACGACGCCCTCAGCGACCTGGCGGCTGCCGATGTCCTCTCGGCGGTGACGATAAGCGGCGAACAGCGCTACAGCATCGACAAGCCCCGCTGGGCGGCGCTCCTCGGGCTGGAGCCCCGGGACCTGCCGGTCCACTACGAGTGGCCGGCACTGCTCGGCGTGCTGCGCACGATCCTGCGCTGGTGTGAGGACCCGGATCTCCTGGACGCCTCGGCCTACCTGCTCGCGAGCAGCGCGCGAATGCTGCTCGAGCGACTGCGCCCAGAGCTCGCCTTCGCGGGTGTCCCGACAAACCTTCGGGCAAGAGCCGAGGACGCGCTCCCGGCACTCGAAGCGGTCATCGAGGACATACTCACGCCGCTGGAAGGCGCCAGCGCATCAGGCCGTTGATCGGCGAGCTGCTGCGCTGGGTGCAGCGGCGCCGGCGCCGGGCCCTTCGGCCGTTACCCTGGCCCCATGAGGAGCGGCTACAGAATCGCCGTGGTCGGCGCGACCGGTCAGGTCGGCACTTTGATGCTGCGGCTGCTGCGGGAGCGGGGCTTCCCCGCCGAGGAGATCGTGCCATTCGCCTCCGAGCGCTCCGTCGGGCGGCAACTCGACGGCGGCCTCACCGTTCAGGGCCTGGACGAGCAGTCGATCCGGGGCTTCGACATCGCCCTCTTCTCTGCCGGCGGCTCGACCTCCGGTGAGTGGGCGCCGCGGTTCGCCGCCGCGGGCGCCGTGGTGATCGACAACTCCTCGCGCTGGCGCATGCAGGAGGACGTGCCGCTCGTCGTCAGCGAGGTCAACCCCGATGCCCTGGCGAGCCACCGCGGCATCATTGCCAACCCGAACTGCTCGACGATGCAGATGGTCGTGGCGCTCAAGCCGCTGCAGGACGCGGCCGGCATCGAGCGGCTCGTGATCTCCACCTACCAGGCCGTTTCCGGCACCGGCCGGCGGGCCGTCGATGAGCTGCTCGACCAGTCTCATGCGTTGCTCCACGACCGGAGCATCCCGGCGCCTGAGCAGTACGCCCACCAGATCGCATTCAACGTCCTCCCCCACGCCGGCAGCTTCGCGGCGGGAGACGATCACACCGACGAGGAGCGCAAGCTCATCAACGAGACCCGCAAGATCCTCGGCGATGCTTCGATCCGGGTGAGCGCGACCTGCGTTCGGGTACCCGTTGTGACGGGGCACTCCGAGGCCGTCAATGTGCAGACGCGCGAGGAGCTCTCCCCGGAGCGCGCTAGGGAGCTGCTCTCGGCGGCCCCCGGCATCGTCGTCCTCGACGACCCCGGCGCCGCCGCCTACCCGATGGCGATCGAGGCCGCCGGCCGGGATGAGGTGTTCGTCGGGCGCATCCGCCGCGACCCCGGCCACGAGCGGGCCCTCGACCTGTGGGTCGTCGCCGACAACCTCCACAAGGGGGCGGCGACCAACGCCGTGCAGATCGCCGAGCTGCTCGGAGAGCGCGACCTGCTCGGCCCCTCCCGCGCCACTCAGCCTGCATAGTCGACCCGCGGGAGGAGTAGACGGAGATCGCTCGAAAGGGGAGGCGATGATCTCCTCCGAGGTGCAGCGCACGCTCGTCAAGTCGCCCCCTGAGCTGTGGACGGAGCTGAGCGATCCAGAGGCTCTCGCCCGCCACCTCGGTGAGCTGGGTGAGATCAAGATCACCCGCATAGAGCCCGAAACGCTCGTCGAGTGGGAGGCCGAGGGCACGACCGGCACCGTCGCGATCAAGGCTTCCGGATGGGGCACCAAGGTGACCCTGAGCGTCAATCGCGAGCTACCCGCCACGGAGGCCGCCGAGCCCTCGCCCCTTGAGGAAACCGCGAGCGCGGTGGCCGAGGAGGAGGAGGAGAAGGAGAAGAAGAAGAAAAAGGAGGAGGACGAGGAGGACCACCACCTCGGGCCGGTCGAGCCCGAGGGAGATGCCGCCCTCCCCACGGAGATCGAAGCCGCCCCCACCGAGGAGGGCGAAGCCGCAGCGGAGCCGCAGGACGAGGCCGCCGCCCCGCCCGAGGGCGAGACCGCCCCCGCTGAGGAGGGTGACGCTGCAGCGGAGCGGAAGCCGGCTCCGGCAACTGAGGCCGCTCGGCGCGCCGCGGGCTGGCCGTCGGCCGCCGGCGACACCCCCCCGGCGATCGAGAGCGACCTGCGTGCGGCCGAAGACTCCGATTCATTGGAGGCCGTGCGACCCGAGTGGGGAGACGAGGTCGAGGCGTGGGCCGGTCAAGCACCCGAGGCCCCCACCGAGCAGGCCTCCCCGGAGCGCGAACCGCGCCGAGGGTTCCTCGCCCGGCTCTTCGGCAAACGACGCAGGGGCGCCCGGGTCGGTGGCGCTCAGCCGCTCCATGCCGCCGAGGCGGAACCCGAGGCGGCCGAGTCGGAGGACCCCGCGCTCGTGCTCTCCGAGGAGCCTTTCGCTCAGGAGGAGACCGTGCTCGACGACGGCCCGCCGACCGAAGAGGAGCCCCTCGCCGAGGCCAAGGCCGAGGCCGAACCGACGGCCGAAGAGGACGCCCCGATCGAGGCGGAGCCCGAGCCGAGAGCCGAAGAGGAGGCCCTGATCGAGGCGGAGCCCGAGCCGAGAGCCGAAGAGGAGGCCCTGATCGAGGCGGAGCCCGAGCCG
>WNFI01246912.1_pt1 | contig 20595 bp, 22 predicted proteins | sample 5400471 | NCBI WGS metagenome assembly WNFI01 (sample SAMN13153348, study PRJNA577476) | soil metagenome | isolation source: 100 cm saprolite on Douglas fir-dominated hillslope | place: USA:California | collected 2013-09-17
TGCGGAGGGGCTTAGCACGGGAAGGCCTTGATCCGATTGTACTTGCTGAAAATTCCGCATGTCCATGCGCGAATCCTCAGGGGCGGCCCCGTGGGCGCTGGAGGAGCATGGAAGCCATGGATTTCGCCCCTGCCACCCTCACTGCCGGCCCCGCCTCGGATCGCGGCAACGCCCGCGCGAAGTGCATGGTGCGGGTGAAATTCGTGAGCCTGCCCATCAGGGAGATGGCGCCCGAGGCCGCGTGCGGGGAGTCGCGCGCCTCGGGGCTGCGCCCGCTTCTGGCTTTCTTCACCCGCGTCATCGGTCGGCTGGTGGCGGCGCGGCCCTAGGCGATCGAGGCGCGGTTCTTACCGGCCCGCGGCGCAAGCCGCGGGCCGGCTTCTTTTTTGCTTTATATTCGCCCTGTCGCTCCTGCGACAGAACTCGAAAGATGGCGCACTCCTCCCTCTACAACGAGATGTTCGACGCGGACCGCGCGGTGCGTGCGCACTATTCCGCGTTCGCCGAGTGGCTGAGCGAAACGCCTCCGGCGCGAATCGCGCAGAACCGCCACGCCGCCGACCTGCTCTTCCACCGCGTCGGAATCACCTTCGCGGTCTACGGTGAGGCCTCCGGCACCGAGCGGTTGATCCCCTTCGACATCGTCCCGCACGTGATCCCCGGGGCGCAGTGGGAGTTGCTCGCGCGCGGGCTGCGCCAGCGCGTGCGCGCGCTGAACCGCTTCCTGCACGACATCTATCACGGCCAGGAGATCCTCAAGGAGGAGATCATTCCCGCCGAGCAGGTCAACCACAACGCGCAGTTCCGCCGCGAGATGGTCGGCGTCGACGTCCCGGGCGGCGTCTACGCGCACGTGGCGGGCGTGGACCTCGTGAAGCATTCCGACGGCGAGTACTACGTGCTCGAGGACAACCTGCGCACGCCCTCGGGCGTGTCGTACATGCTGGAAAACCGCAAGATGATGATGCGGCTCTTCCCGGAGCTCTTCGCCAACCAGACGATCCGCCCCGTCGACCACTATCCCGACCTGCTGCTGGAAACCCTGCGGCGCGTGGCGCACGTCGAGCATCCCACCATCGTCCTGCTCACTCCCGGGCACTACAACAGCGCCTATTTCGAGCACGCCTTCCTCGCGCAGCAGATGGGCGTCGAGCTGGTCGAGGGAGCGGACCTCTTCGTGCTCAACAACACGGTGTTCATGCGCACGACACAGGGCCCGCAGAAAGTCGACGTGATCTACCGGCGCATCGACGACGATTTCCTCGACCCGCTCGCGTTCCGCCCTGACTCGATGCTGGGCGTGCCGGGCCTGCTCGCCGCCTATCGCGCCGGCCGCGTCACGCTCGCCAATGCCATCGGCACCGGGGTCGCCGACGACAAGTCGATGTATCCGCACGTGCCCGACATGATCCGCTACTACCTCGGAGAGGAGCCGCTCCTCAAGAACGTTCCCACCTACCTGCTGCGCAAGGCCGAGGACCGCGCCTACGTGCTCGACCATCTCGAGGAGCTGGTGGTGAAGGAAGCGCAGGGATCCGGCGGCTACGGAATGCTGGTGGGTCCCACGGCGAGCCGCGACGAGCGCGAGCGCTACCGGCAGCGCATCATCGACGCGCCGGAGCGCTTCATCGCCCAGCCGACGCTCGCGCTTTCGCTGGTGCCGACCTTCTGCGGCGACGAGCTGGCCGACCGCCACGTGGACCTGCGCCCTTACGTTCTCACCGGCTCCGACATCGCGTTCGTCCCCGGAGGTCTCACCCGAGTCGCGTTGCGCGAGGGATCGCTGGTGGTCAACTCATCCCAGGGAGGCGGCGTGAAGGACACATGGGTGGTCGATTGAACCAAGAATCCTGGGAACCAGGGCCTTTTGATCGCTAGATCGATGCTCTCCCGCGTCGCTTCGACCCTCTATTGGATGAGCCGCTACGTCGAGCGCGCGGAGAATACCGCGCGCGTCCTCGACGTCACGTGGCGGATGTCGCTGCTGGTGAAGGAGGCCGCGCTGCAGGACCAGGAGTGGTTCGCCCCTCTCAACATCACCGGCACGCTGTTTCCGTTCTCCGGCCGGCACGACGTCGTCTGCGCCCGGGAGGTGCTGCACTTCCTCGCCCTCGACCCGGAAAACCCGTCGTCGATCTACGCGTGCGCGCGCCAGGCGCGGGAAAACGCGCGCGCGGTGCGCGGCGCGATCACCTCCGAGATGTGGGAAGTGCTCAATTCGACGTGGCTGGAGATGCAGCAAATCGACGAGGAGAAGATGCACGCGCGCGGCGTCTCGTCGTTCTTCGACTGGGTGAAGGAGCGCAGCCACCTCTTCCGCGGCGTCACGTTCGGCACCATGCACCGCGACGACGCTTATGAGTTCGCGCGCCTCGGCACCCACGTGGAGAGAGCCGACTCCACGGCGCGAATCCTCGACGTGAAATACCACGTGCTGCTGCCGAGCGTGAAGGACGTGGGCGGCGCCGTGGACTATTACCAGTGGTCGGCCGTGCTGCGCTCCGTCGCGGCCTTCGAGGCCTATCGCAAGGTCTACCGCGACGTCATCACGCCGCTGAAGCTCGCCGAGCTGCTGATCCTGCGCGACGACATCCCGAGGAGCCTGCGCTTCTGCCTGCGCCAGGTCTTCGAGACGCTCGGCCACGTGCAGAACGCCCAGTCGGGCGATACCGTCCGCCGCGCCGGGCAGATCCTCGCCGGCCTGCAATACGGGCGCATCTCGGAGATCTTCGCCGGCGGCCTGCATGAATACCTCACCGAATTCCTCGAGTCGATGCAGGACCTCTCGGGGCAGATCCAGCGCAGTTTCTTCGCCTCCAGCGCGGTTGAGTAAAATGACGGGCACATACGACCTGCAAGGTGACCGTCATCCCGGCGCAGGCCGGGATCCGATGACACGCTTATGACCTATTGCGTCGCCCTTCGCCTCGACACGGGAATGATCTTCGCCTCGGACTCGCGCACCAACGCGGGCGTGGACCATATCGCCACGTTCACCAAGATGCGCGTCTACGAGAAGAAGGACGATCGTGTCATCGTGGCGCTGTCCTCGGGCAACCTCGCGATGACGCAGGGCGTGATCAACATCCTCGACCGCCAGCATCGCGCGCCCGAGGGCGAGGAATCGATCTGGAAGGCCGAGTCGATGTACGACGCCGCGTCCCTCGTGGGAGACGCGCTGCGCGAGATGCAGCGGCGCGATGCGCCCTTCCTCACGCAGTCGAGCATCGAGCCCAACGCGAACCTGCTGGTCGGCGGGCAGATCAAGGGCGAGCCGCCGCGCCTCTTCCATGTCTACGCGCAGGGCAACTTCATCGAGGCGACCGACGACACCCCCTACTTCCAGCTGGGCGAATCGAAATACGGCAAGCCCATCCTCGACCGCGTCATCTCGCTCGCCACGCCGCAGAAGGAGGCCGCCAAGTGCGTCCTCATCTCCTTCGACTCGACCATGAAGTCGAACATCTCGGTGGGGCTCCCGATCGACCTCCTCTGGTATCCGCGCGACAGCCTGCGCGTGGGCATGCAGCAGCGCATTCGCGAAGGCGACCCGTACTTCACGATGCTGCGCTCGCGCTGGGGCGGCGGCCTGCGGCGCGTCTTCTCCGAGCTCCCCGACCCCGACTGGCTGGAGTGACGCGGGCAAAAAGCTTGGGAACACAGATGAACACAGATGAACACAGAAAAGGCAAAGGCCATTCGAGCTTCGTGCCCATGGATCCGGTATCGCGAAGTTCAAATCGCTTTTCGCCTTTTCTGTGTTCATCTGTGTTCATCTGTGTTCCAAGGCTTTTCCTTCCCGTCAGCCACTAAGTGACAATCAAGGTCGCGCTTCACCACCGGACGCACTATGCGTTCGACCGGCCGGTCGGGCTTTCGCCGCATGAGGTGCGGCTGCGGCCGGCGGCGCATTGCCGCACGCCGATCGAGAGCTACTCGCTCAAGGTGAAGCCCGCCAAGCATTTCCTGAATTGGCAGCAGGACCCGTACGGAAACTGGGTCGCGCGCCTCGTCTTTCCGGACAAGGCGAGAGAGCTCGAGATCACGGTCGATCTCGTGGCCGACATGACGGTGATCAACCCGTTCGACTTCTTCGTCGATCCCGGCGCCGAACAGTTTCCCTTCTACTACAGCAGCGAGAACGCGCGAGAGCTCGCACCTTATCTCGAGCAGGTCCCGGAAACGCCGCTGCTGATGGCCTGGGTGAACCGGGCGCGCACGCGTTTTCTCGGCAAGCCCATCACGACGATCGACCTGCTCATCGCCGTGAACCGCATGGTGCGTGAGGACGTGAACTACCTGGTGCGCATGGAAAGCGGCATCCAGACACCCGATGAGACGCTCGCCTGTAAACAGGGCTCGTGCCGCGATTCCGCGTGGCTGCTGGTGCAGATCCTTCGCTACATGGGCATCGCCGCGCGCTTCGCCTCCGGATACCTCATCCAGCTCGCCGCCGACCAGAAGTCGCTCGATGGCCCGTCGGGGCCCGAGCGCGACTTCACCGACCTGCACGCGTGGTGCGAGGCCTATGTGCCGGGCGCGGGATGGATCGGCCTGGACGCCACCTCGGGCCTGCTCGCCGGCGAGGGCCACATTCCGCTCGCGTGCACCGCGCTTCCGGGAAGCGCCGCGCCCGTCACCGGCATGACGGAAATCACCAAGACGAAACTCGACTTCGAGATGTCGGTCACGCGCATCCATGAAGACCCGCGCGTCACCAAGCCGTTCACCGAAGCGCAATGGAGCGCCATCGACACGCTCGGCCGGCGCATCGACGTCGAGCTTGCCGACGGCGACGTGCGCCTCACCATGGGCGGCGAGCCCACTTTCATCTCGATCGACGACATGGAAGGCATCGAGTGGAACTACACGGCGATGTCGGAAAAAAAGCTCGAGCTCGCCACCCAGCTCCTCTACAAGCTGCGCCACCGTTTCGCGCCGGGCGGCCTGCTCCACTTCGGCCAGGGCAAGTGGTATCCCGGCGAGCCGCTGCCGCGCTGGGCGCTGTCCTGCTTCTGGCGCAGGGACGGTGCGCCGCTGTGGGAGGAAGAAGACGACGACATCGCCCCGACCAAGCCGGGTGAGCACACGGACGAGGACGCGCGCCGCCTCGCCACCGAGCTGGCACAAGCGCTCGAGCTCTCGCCCGATTATGTGATCGCCGCGTACGAGGATCCGTGGCGCATCATCCGCGACGAGGCGAACCTTCCGCTCAACGTCGACCCGTTCACCGCGGATACCGCCACCGAGTCGGCGCGCCGGCGGCTGGGCGACAAGCTCGCCGGGGGAATCGGCCGTCCCGTGGGTTATGTGCTGCCCTTGAAAGCCCACGCGCGCGGCAAGGCCAGCAACCAGACGAAATGGAGGAGCTCGCCGTGGCCGCTGCGCCGCGAGAAGGTCTTCCTGATCGAGGGCGATTCGGCGATGGGCTATCGCCTGCCGCTGGGCTCGCTTCCCGAGGTGCTGCCCGAAGACGACGAGCCCAGCATCCCGCAGGACCCTTTCGATCGGCGCGACGCGCTCGGCAAGCGCAAGCCCTCGAAAGCCGCGCAGGCCGCCAAGCACGCGAAGCCGAAGGCGCTCGCGCCCGGCGCCTCGCGCGAGGTCGTCAAGACCGCGCTATGCGTGGAGGTGCGCAAGGGCCAGCTCCACATCTTCCTTCCTCCCACCGAGCTGCTGGAGGACTTCATCTCGCTCGTGTCGGTGATCGAAGGCACGGTGCAGGCCCTGGGCGTGCGCGTGCGCCTCGAAGGCTACGCACCGCCCGACGATCCGCGCCTCGGGAAATTCGCCGTGACGCCGGATCCCGGCGTGATCGAGGTGAACATCCATCCCGCCTCCGACTGGGACGAGCTCAAGCACTATGTCGGAACCCTCTACGAGGAAGCGCGGCTCACGCGCCTCGGAACCGAGAAGTTCATGCTCGACGGCCGCCACACCGGAACCGGCGGCGGCAACCACGTGACGCTCGGCGGACCGACCGCCGCGGACAGCCCGATGCTGCGCCGCCCGGATGTGCTGAAGAGCCTCGTCACCTACTGGCAGAACCATCCGGCGCTTTCCTATCTCTTCTCGGGGATGTTCATCGGCCCGACCAGCCAGAGCCCGCGCGTGGACGAGGCGCGCGCCGACACGCTCTACGAGCTGGAGATCGCCTTCGAGCAGCTCGAGCAACAATTCAAGCCGAGCGAGTCGAACGAGAAGCCGTGGCTCGTCGACCGCATCCTGCGCAACTTCCTCGTCGATCTCACCGGCAACACGCACCGCGCCGAGTTCTCTATCGACAAGCTCTACGCGCCGGGAACCGCCACGGGCCGGCTCGGCATCCTCGAGTTTCGCGCCTTCGAGATGCCGCCGCACGCGCGCATGAGCCTGCTGCAGATCCTGCTGCTGCGCGCCCTCGTCGCCCGCTTCTGGAAGCAGCCCTACCGCGAGCGGCTCGTATACTGGAGCACGCGGCTGCACGACGAGTTCATGCTGCCGCACTTCGTCGCCCAGGACATGCGCGACGTCGTGGACGACCTGAACGGCGCGGGCTACGCGTTCAAGTTCGAATGGTTCGCGCCGTTCCTCGAATTCCGCTTCCCGCGCTACGGCGCGGTCGCCTACGAAGGCATCGAGATCGAGCTGCGCCAGGCGATCGAGCCGTGGCACGTGCTGGGCGAGCAGGTCGCGCAGACGGGGACCTCGCGCTACGTCGATTCTTCGGTGGAGCGCCTGCAGGTGAAGGCCACGCGGCTGAACGATGCGCGCCACGTCGTCACCTGCAACGGCCGGGTCGTTCCGCTCGCCTCGACGGGGCGTCCCGGAGAATTCGTCGCCGGCGTTCGCTACCGCGCATGGGCGCCGCCTTCGGCGCTGCATCCCACCATCGGCATCCATGCGCCGCTGGTCTTCGACCTCGTGGACCTCTGGAACAACCGCTCGCTGGGCGGCTGCACGTACCACGTTTCGCATCCGGGAGGGCGCAACTATTCGACGTTCCCGGTGAACGCGCTCGAGGCGGAGGCGCGGCGCATGGCGCGTTTCCAGGCGATGGGCCACACGCCCGGAGAGCTCTCGATCCAGAAGGAGGCGCGCAACCCGCGCTTCCCGATGACGCTCGACCTGCGGAAAGCTCCGGAGTCTTCGGGCGGCTAGTCCACCGCGGCGAGCGCGTTCAATTTCGTCACGGTCGTCCAGTTGCGCGTCGTGACGGCGTCGCCAAGCAGCTTGCCGACGGTGGTCAAGAGGCGGCTCTCGAGAATTCCGTCGCGGCACCACAGGTAGGCCACCCGCTTTCCGATCGCCAGGCTCTCCGGCGACCAGTCTTCGCGCTGCAGCGGCGCCAGCCGCTTGCGATGCGACGGATCGTTGAAGAAGGCGACCAGCATTCGCGAAGGATCGGCGAAGCGCACGGAGTTTTCGCGCACGGCGACGGCCAGCTCCGCGGCGCTCAGTACCGTGACACGCGCCGACACTCCGAGCTTCGCCGCGATCGACCTCTCGAGGTGCGCCGCCCGATCGCGCGCGGCCGTCCGCGGATCTGAGAAGACCACGTTGCCGCTGTTGAGCAACGTTCGCACGTTGCGATAACCCAGGTCTTCGACGAGCGCGCGGAGATCCGCCATCGCGATCCGCTTCGCGCGCCCGACGTTGATGCCGCGAATCAGCGCGACGTGGTTCATTCCGCCCGCCTCATGCCTTGCGGGATTCGCGCCAAAGCATGAACGCCAGTCCCCCCGCGAAAGCGACGGCGATTCCGCTCGCCCATGCAGGAATGCTCACCCCGTTGACGGACACTTCCCATCCCAGGGCGAGGCGAATCAAATGCGCGATCGCAACCGACGTCAGAACGACAACCGTTACGAGGGTGAATGGCTTCATCTCGCACCTCCGATCATTTCACTTCGCATACCTCGGCCGATACAGCTGCACGTCGAATCCGCCGGGAACCTTGAAGTGGGTCACCCGCCCGTAGCCGTGGTCCTCGACGTCCCGCGGTTCTACTGGGGGAGTTGCTAGGCTTCGCCGATGTCTTCGTGCCAGATGTCGGGATGCGCTTTGATGAATGTCGTGAGGAGGCTCACGCATTCCGATGAGTCCAGGTCCAGGACGTTCACGACTCGCTCACGCAGCCAGTCAATCCCGCCGCGAAATGTCCGCGACTCGCCAACCACCACCGTTCCAATCTGGAACTGGACGATCAGCCCACTACAGTACCAACAGGGAGCCAGAGTCGTGACCATGATCGTGTCCTGGTAGCGGCGCTGGCGGCCGGCCTTTCGGAAAGCATCGGTCTCGCCGTGCACCGAGGGGTCGTTCTCCTGGACCCGGCGGTTGCGCCCTCGCCCAAGCAACGCCCCCTTCTGACTGAAGAGCGCCGCTCCGATTGGAATCCCGCCTTCAGCCAAGCCAATTCTTGCCTCCTCCAAGGCAACCTCGAGCATCGCCTGGTGATCGATTTCCTCGATCATGGGCAGCGGCGGGCTGCAATGTCACCCTGCGTTGTGAACGTTGAAGCCATCAGGGGCGGAATCCCTTAGGACTTCGCTTTCTTCGAAGGTTTCGACTTGCCGGAACTGTTGAGGGCGACCGCTTGGCGAACGAGCGCCTTGAAGGCGGACGCGTCAACTTTTTCTCCTTCGTGGAGGTCGATCGCGCGGCGCACGTTTCCGTCGAGACTCGAGTTGAAGAGACGGGCCGGATCCTTCAGAGACGCGCCCTTGGAGAAGGTGAGCTTCACGACACTCTTGTAGGATTCGCCGGTGCAGACGCTTCCTGGATGAGCTTGCGCATTCTGCCGAGGGTTTCCCCGCGCCAGTCCCCGAGCTCGGCGATTCTCCTCGAGATGAGCTGCGATGCCGACTGGCCTTGGCCCGCGCCCGACTTTTTCATGTTCTCATCCTTTCAGAACGACGCCGCATAAGGCCGCCTCCCGAGGAGTCTCCCGACTAACTCGCCAGAACGATATCCAGGGCGCCTTTCAATCCCTTCCCCGCACTCTCGAGCCGCATCGTCACGAGCTTGGCATCGCGCCCGAGCTGGCGGTACAACCCGTCGCGCTCGTTGCCGGGCTCGCCCTCGATGAACATCTGCGAGGTCAGGCGGCGCTTGCCGCCCTCGAGCACCGTGAAATGGATGTGCGGCGTGCGGCCCGGATACGGCACCGGGCGAATGGTCCGGAAGGCGTAGCGGCCGTCCGCGTCCGTGAGGACGGCACCGAAGCCCTGGAAGTTCGGATCGCCCGCGTCCTCTGGCTCGCCGACATGGTGATACTGCCCTCGGGCGTCGCACTGCCAGATTTCCACACGCGCGCCCGCACGCGGCTTCCCGCTGCGATCGAGGACCTGGCCGGAAACATCCAGGACCTTTCCCTCGGCAGCGGCGGCGCGGCCTTCGACTCGCGTCAGGTCCGCATCCGAATCGCGGGGCAGCCGATTGGGATAGAAAGGCCCCTCGGTCATGCGCGGCGTCGGCGGCCGGTCCTCGGCGAGCGCCGGAGTCATCGCGAGCGGGGCCGCCGCCACCGCGCCGATCCACACCAGAACCCGCCGCCGCTTCATTTGGGTGTCCATGAGTCCCTCCTTCGTTCGCTCCAGTATCGCACTTTGAGAGCCTGGCTCTCGACCCGGAAGCTCCACGTGCAGCGCTCCCTCCGCGTCGGTGCGACGCAGTTCGATGCTTCGCGCGACATAGCGCTCCACCACCGCGGCATTGGGATGGCGGAACCGATTCCGATAGCCGACCGAGAGCACTCCGATTTGCGGCGCCACGGCGTCGATGAACTCGGGCGTCGAGGAGGTCTTCGAACCGTGATGCGGAATGACGAGGACCGCGGCGCGCAACGCGCTCGGATCGCGCGCGAGCATTTCCCTTTCACTGCGGGCTTCGACGTCTCCGGTGAGAAGCGCGGACGAAGCGCGCGTGGCCACCCGGACCACGCACCCGCGGTCGTTTTCCTTGCGCTTCCTTTCCTCCGCGTAGATCTCGGCCGCGGGATGCAGAACCAGGAAGTCCACGCCGTCCCAGCTCCAATGTTGTCCCGCCTCGCATCGAATCGATCTCTCGAACGCGCCGTGCAGCACGTCGTCGGCCGGCAGCGGCGACAGGAGCCAGGTCGGTTCGCGCGAATACGCAACGGAAGCCGCGCCTCCATAGTGATCGTCGTCCGCATGCGAGATCACCACGCCGTCGAGCCGCGTGATGCCCTCCCCGCGCAGGAATGGAACGACGATGCGGTTGCCGCTATCGGCATCGGCGCTCCATGCGGGCCCCGCGTCATACGCGAGCGCGTGCCGCGCCGTGCGCACGATGACCGCGAGGCCGTTGCCGACGTCGAGCACGTCGACCCACGCCTCGCCCGGCGCCGGAGAGGGCGGCAACACCATGAACATCGGAGCGGCCCACACCGCGCCGGCCGTGCGCAGCGGAAAACCGCGTGGTGCCAGGAGCCAGGCGCATCCGGCCACACCCGCGGCCACCGTCCACATAGCCGGCTCATGGCTCTCGAGCATCGCCATCGGCAGCGCGGCGAGCCGTTCGAGCGGCGACATGGTCGCGACCATGATGGCGTGCGCCAAGTCGAGCAGCGCGGGCAGCGGCAGGAAAGCACCCGCGATCGTGAGCGGAACGACGATGAGGCTCACCAGCGGAATCGCGAACGCGTTGGCGATCGGCGAGACGAGGGAGAACTCCTGGAAGAGCGCCACCAGCATCGGCAGCATCAGGACCGTGACCGCGAGCTGCTCGAGAACGGCGCCGTGGAGGCGGCCATGCCGCCCGGTGCGAAGCGTCATCACGTAGAAGATCGCCGCGACGGCGCCGAACGAGAGCCAGAACCCCGCCGAGAGCACCGCCCACGGATCGATCGCGATCACGGCGAGCGCGGCGAGCGCGAGAACGCGTGACGGCGACCCGTGGCGATCCGCCAGCACGCACACCGCGATGGTCGCCAGCATCACAAAGGTGCGCTGCGCCGGGACGGCGTATCCGGTCATGAGCGAGTAGGCGAGCGCAGTCAACGTGCCGGCGACGATCGCCGCCTTGCGCGCGGGCAGGCGCAGCGCCAGCGCGGGGACGCGTACCCACGCGAAGAACGCGATCGCGAACGCGAGGCCCGCGAGCATCGTGATGTGTAACCCGGAGATGCTCATCAGGTGCCCGACGCCGGTGCGCCAGAAGACTTCCCAGTCGTCGGACGCGATGGCGTCCTGGTCTCCGATCGCGAGGGCCACGAGGACGCCGGCGAGGCGCGCGTCCGCAAGATGCGCCTGCATCGCCTCGCGGATCTCGCCGCGCCAGCGATGCAGCGTGTAGGGCCAGCCGTCGACGCGCGCGGTGACGAGCCGGGGTGCGGCCTTGGTGCGCACGTAGCCCGTCGCGCGGATGCCGCGCTCCAACGCCCATGGCTCGAAGTCGAATCCGTGGGGATTGGCGAGCCCGCGCGGGCGTTTCAAGCGGACCGTGAGGCGCCATCTCTCGCCGGCCGCCAGGCGCGGCGGTGCGACCACCGCATCGCGGCCCCTGGCGCGCTCCGGATACCAGGTGAGCGCGAGCGTTTCCGGAACCGCCGCCCCGGTGGTGAGGATGCGTTCGACCTCGAAGAGGAAGCGCGTGCCGCGCTGCGTGGGCTGCGGCAACCCGGCGGCCAGGCCCTCGAGCTCGATGTCCTCTCCCTCCCACGCGAGGGGAAGCGCGTCGGCCAACCGAATCTCGGCGCGCCACGCCGCCGCGCCGGCGCCGATGAGGGCGCCCGCGATCAGCAGGCACGCGCCGCGTGAAAGGCGGCGTGCGGGGGAAAGGAGACGCAGCGCGAGAAGCGCGGCTACACCCGCGGGAACAAGCCGCAGCTCAGGCAGCGCGGCGGCGTGCTGAAGCGCGAACGTGCCGAGGACGAAAGCGAGGATGAAGAGGCGCATCCATCGCTAACGCACGGGCCCCGGCCGGAGTTCACCCCGGATCGTCAGTTGCCCGGGGCCGGGAGACGCATCTTTCTACTTCTTCCTATTCTTGCGCCTGGGCTGCGTGATCGCCGGCGGGTCGCTCGCGGGAAAGGACTCGTCGAGGGCCTCGTCGATCATCTCTTCGGTGTGCCCCTTTTCGCCCACTTTCGACGTCGGAGTCTTGGTGGCCGGAATCTTCGGGGCCGGCTTCTGGGGGTTCGGTTGTGCCATGGGAGCTCCTGGAGTAACGATGCAATTGACCCCGTGGCGGGGCTTCGGTTCACACCGTTGCTATTATTGCTCCCCATGCGTCCTTCCCGATTCCGCCGATCCCGCGAGGCCTCGGGCTTCACCTGGATCGAGCTCATGGCGGTGGTCCTCGTAATCGCCATCCTCGCGCTGGCGGCCATCCCGTCGTTGCAGGACGGCGCGCTCAAGCGGCAGGTGAAGGAAGGCATCGCGCTCGCCGACGTGGCCAAGCAGGGCGTGCAGGCGGTGTGGGCGCTCTCGGGAGACATGCCCGCGAACAATGCCGCCGCGGGCGTTCCGCCGCGCGACAAGATCGTCAGCAACATGGTGAAGGATGTGAACGTCGAGGGCGGGGCAATCACGCTCACCTACGGCAACAACGCGAGCAAGGCGCTCGACGGCAAGCGCCTCACGCTGCGCCCGGCGGTGGTCGTCGACCAGCTTGCGGTTCCGATCGCGTGGGTCTGCAACAACGTCGCCGTCCCCAGCGGGATGGAAGTGCGCGGACGCAACGACACCGATATCCAGGCGAGCTGGCTGCCGGTGGAATGCCGCGGCGCGGAAGCCAGGAAATGACGCCCGGCTACTGGACCGGCGCCAAGGCGCACCTCGCGAAGCGCGACAAGGTGCTGCGCAGGATCATCAAGGACTATCCCGACGCGAACCTGCAAAGCCGTGGAGACGCCTTCCAGACGCTCGCGCGCTCGATCGTCGGCCAGCAGATCTCGGTGAAGGCGGCGCAGTCCATCTGGAATCGCTTTGCCGAATGCGCCGGAACCGTTACCCCCGGGGGAATCGCGGCGCTATCGCCGGAATCGATGCGCTCATGCGGCCTCTCGGGAAGCAAGGTCGTGTATCTCAAGGACCTCGCCCAGCATTTCGATTCGAAGCGCATCAAGCCGCGGCGCTGGCCGAAGATGGACGACGAGGCGATCATCGAGGACCTCGTCAAGGTGAAGGGGATCGGGCGCTGGAGCGCGGAGATGTTCCTCCTTTTCCACCTCATGCGGCCCAACGTCCTCCCGGTCGGCGACCTGGGACTGCAGCGCGCGATGGAGCGCCACTACAACGAGGGCGAGCCGCTCACCAAGAACGAGATGCGCGAAATCGGCAAGAAGTGGGCGCCCTGGAGCTCGGTGGCCACCTGGTACATGTGGCGCTCGCTCGATCCGGTGAGCTTTTAATGCCTTGTTGCGAAAGGAACAGCATGAAGATCGTTCTTGGTGCGTTGCTTGTCGTCCTGGTTGCCGCATGCGCTTCGGCGCCCTCGCCTTCGGCGCGAACCGAGGCCTGCAAGGACAGCGACGAGCGCGAGATCGCAGCGCTCTTCGACCGATGGAATCGCTCGCTGCAAACCGGCGATCCGCACAAGGTCGCGGCCAACTATGCCGAGCGCTCCATCCTCCTTCCCACCGTGTCGAACAAGCCGCGGATCACCGCGGCCGAGAAGGAGGACTACTTCCACCACTTCCTCGAAAACAAGCCGGCCGGGAAGATCGACTCGAGGGTGATCGAGATCGGCTGCAACACCGCGGTCGACGCCGGGCTCTACACGTTCACGTTCGGGACCAACGGGGCGCAGGTCAAGGCCCGCTATACGTACACCTACAGATGGGACGGCAAGCAATGGTTGATCACCAGCCACCATTCCTCGGCGATGCCGGAGAAGAACTGAGGCGCCTCTTCGACGCCCTGCTCTTCGACCTGGGCGGAGTGATCATGGCGATCGACTGGGACCGCGCGTTCGCGCGCTGGGCCGAGGATTCCGGGCAAAGCATCGAGACCCTGCGCAGCCGCTACCGGTTCGACCCGCCCTACGAAGGCCACGAGCGCGGCCAGATCGGCGAGCGCGAATACTACGCCTCGCTTCGCAAGTCCCTGCGAGTCGACCTGGACGATGCCGAGCTCGCCGCCGGCTGGAACGCGATCTTCGTCGGCGAGATCGCGGAAACGGTCGACCTCCTGCGATCGATCAAGGGACGCTTGCCGCTCTACGCGTTTTCCAACACCAACGTGGCGCACCAACGCGTGTGGTCGAAGCGCTTCGAGAACGCGCTCGGCGTATTCGAAAAGGTCTTCGTCTCGTGCGAGATGGGTGTGCGCAAGCCCGACCGCGAGGCCTTCGAGGCCGTCGCGCGCGCGATTTCAGTGCCGCCCGGGCGCATCCTCTTCTTCGACGACACGCCGGCGAATGTGGAGGGCGCGCGCGCCGCGGGACTGCAGGCGGTACACGTGAAAACGCCGCAGGACGTGGAGCACGCCCTGCGGCGATTCGTCGCGGCCCCGCCCCAGCGGGGCTGAAAGAGTTACTTCGCCGCCACGGCGTCGACACCCGCCTTAGCGCACTGGCCGTCCTGGTCCGAGGCCGCGCCCGAAACTCCGATCGCGCCGATGATCTTGCCGTCGATCGTGAGCGGCAGTCCGCCTTCCACGGTGCTTGCCCCGCGTAGATTGAGAAAACGGATGCCCGCCCCGCCGCCGGCGACCGCGTCCTGCATCACCTTCGTGGGGCGGCGGAACATGGCCGCGGAAACGGCCTTGTCCTGCGCGATCGCCGTGCTCGCGGTCTGCGTGTTGTCGGCGCGCTGGAAATAGACGAGCTGGCCCGACGTATCGACAACCGCAATGGCCATGGGCCAGCCGTTCTTGCGGGCTTCGGCGTCGGCCGCGGCGACCGCCTTGCGCGCCTGGTCCAGCGTGACATTCGAGCCGTACTGCGGAACTTGCGCCTGGGCGAGTCCTGCGGCCAGGGCGACCGCGCCGCCTGCCAGGGCGGCCAGATTGCGAATGTTCATTGATGCCTCCGCGGGTGGTTTTTGGTAGGGGCACGGCCCGTGCGAGGGGCTCGGCGCGACCATGCTAACACCCGCGTCGCGGGCGTGTTCCTGCGCCGTAGTCAATGCGTCCACAACCTTGTCGCCGTCGTCCGACAGGCTTGATCCCATGCGACTAGGGTCCTGCGGAGCGTTCCCGCCAAAGCCGTCTTGATGGCATGAGAACTTGGTCGCATCATGAAACCCGTCCTTCGGCTTGCGACGTCGATGTTGCTGTGCGCGGCGTGCGGACCGCTCGGCGCAGCCGTGCTCTACAAATCGGTCGATCCGAACGGGACGATCCAATTCTCCGACCTGCCGCCGCCGGCGAATGCCGCGGGCGACGTGAAGAAGCTGCGGATTCCCGACGGCACTTCCTCGCCGCCGATGGCGGTGCTCGCGCAGAGGCCGGCCAACGAGGTGGCGATTCGCGAGGGGGACGCGGCGATCCAGCGCGCCAGCGCGCAGGTCGATCTCGCCGAGCACGCCCTCGCACTCGCGCGGCGCTCGGTGTGGTCGGACCCCGAGCCCGGAAAGTTCACCCCGGTGCGCATGAGGCGCGCGGATGTCGATCGCATCGAGTTCTACAAGCAAGAAGTGAAGGTCGCGCGGCTCGCCTTGTGTGAATTGCTGCAGGAGAGGCGCAGGTCCGCGGTACGCGAGGAAATGACGGCGAGTGCGGGTGCCCCGATCTATGGGCCGCTCACGCTCCGCCAGTAATCCTTCCGTCGGTGATGCGCAGCTTACGGTCCATGCGGGCCGCGAGGTCCGGATCGTGCGTCACCATCACGAACGCCGCGTTGTGGCGGCGGTTCAGCTCCACGATGAGGTCGAACACCTTGGCGGCATTCTCGCGGTCGAGGTTTCCGGTCGGCTCGTCGGCGAGCACGCAGGCCGGATGGGTCACGAGCGCCCGCGCCACGGCGACTCTCTGGCGTTCTCCGCCCGAGAGCTCGCCGGGCCGATGCGCGAGGCGATGTCCCAGCCCCACCTCTCCCAGCATCGCCGCCGCGCGCTCGTTGGCGCCCTGCTCGTCCATGCGCCGGATGACGAGCGGCATCGCGACGTTCTCCAGCGCGGAGAACTCGGGCAGCAGGTGGTGGAACTGGTAGACGAATCCGAGCGCCTTGTTGCGAAGCCGCCCCTGCGCGGCCGCGTCGAGCGCGAATACGTCTTCTCCCAGGAGGCTCACGCGTCCCGCCGTCGGCCGGTCGAGACCGCCCAGCAGATGCAGCAGCGTGCTCTTGCCCGAACCCGAGGCGCCGACGATGGCCAGCGATTCGCCGCCGCGCACCTGCAGATCGATTCCTTTCAGCACGGGTACCGCGACATTGCCCAGACCGAAGGTCTTCGTAAGCCCCGAGCATGACAAGACCAACTCGTTCTCGCCTCTCGCGTCCCGCGTCTCACTCATACCGCAGCGCCTCGGCGGGATTGACGCGCGCCGCGCGCCAGCTCGGGTAGACGGTCGCGACGAAGGAAAGCGCCAGCGACATCAGAGCGGTCCCCACCACGTCCACCCAGTGCAGGTCGGAGGGCAGCTCGCTGATGTAGTAGACCTCACGCGACAGGATCTGGAAGTGGAAGGCCCTCTCGATCGCGGGAACGATCACGTCGATGTTGAGCGCGGTGAAGATCCCCGTCACCACGCCCAGGACCGTGCCCACCATGCCGATGATCACGCCCTGCACCACAAAGATCTGCATGATGCTGCCGGGCGAGGCGCCCAGCGTGCGCAGGATCGCGATGTCGGGATGCTTGTCGGTCACGACCATCACCAGGGTCGAGACGAGGTTGAACGCCGCCACCGCGATGATGAGCGTGAGGATGATGAACATCATCCGCTTCTCGATCTGGATGGCGCGAAAGTAGTTCACGTTCTGCTGTGTCCAGTCGGAGAGGTAGGACTCGACCGGAACGAGGCGGGCGAGCTCGCGCGTCACCTGCGGCGCGCGGTCCAGGTCCTTCACCTTGAGCCGGATGCCGCTTACCGCGCTGTCCATGCGGTAGAGCACCTGCGCGTCGCTCATGTGGATGAGCGCCAGCGCGGAATCGAATTCGTTGTGGTCGAGCGAGAAGATGCCCACCACCGTGAATTGCTTCAGGCGCGGCATGAGCCCCGCCGGCGTGACCTGGCCCTGCGGCGAGATGAGCGTCACCCGGTCGCCGACGTTCAGGCGCAGCCCGCGCGCGAGGTTCACGCCGAGCGCGATGCCGAACGCTCCGGGCTTCAGGTCGGTGAAATTCCCGGCCCGCATCGCATGGCCGAAATCGGCGACCTGCAGCTCGAGCTCCGGCAGCACGCCGCGCACGAACACGCCGCGCACCGCCGTTCCGGTCGAAAGCAGCCCTTGCGCGGAGACGAACGGCGCGGCGGCGGTGACCTCCGGATGCGTCTTGAGCGCTGCGGCGAGCTGCTCCCAATTCGTGATCCCGGCTTCGGGGCCCAGGACCTGGATGTGCGCCGCCGCCCCGAGGATGCGCTGGCGGATCTCCTTCTCGAAGCCGTTCATCACCGACATCACGCTGATCAGCGCCCAGATGCCGAGCCCGATCCCGAGGATGGAAATGAACGAGATGAAGGAGATGAAGTGCGTGCGGCGCTTGGCTCGGGTATAGCGAAGGCCGACGTAAAGCTCGAAGGGTCGCAAAAGGGGGCCGGTCGGGAAGGTCGATCGGCCCCCATTATTTCACGCCGCGGCGGTCGCTCCCATGATCGGGCCCAGGGCGGCCACGATGCGCTGCATCTCCTCGGGGGTCGCCATGTCGCTCAGGATCTTCATGAAGCGTTCGTTCTGGACGCCGGAGACGATGTACTGCCAGCGGTAGGCGCGCAGGAACGAGTCCTTGAGGTGTTGCGCTTGCGCCTTGTCCAGCTTGCGCGGCACCACACTCGTGAAGTAGTCGGCGTCGGCGGCCGACTGCATCTGGAGCAAGCCGTCGACGGCGCCGACGAGGTCGATCAAGTCACCCACCGCCGCGTCACGCTGCGCGGGCGTGAGCTTCGCGTCCTCGCGCTGCCACTCCAGCTCGTCCAGCACCGCGTGCTGCGACTCCTCCTTCATGTGGAAGAGGAACACGTCCTTCCACAGCTCGGAGGCGTCGGCGTCGCGATCGATGCTCTGCCGGTAGTGGTCGAGCGTGAAGAGCTCGATGTGGCAGGTGAGCCCGAGAACCGCCCAGGTGCACTTGCTGAGCACGGCGCCCGCCACGTCGTTGGGCTGCGGCAGGAAGGTGTAGCCCTTCGGCATGTCCATCGCCATCATCACTTCGAGGCGGCGGAAGAGCTCCTGGTGCTTGAGCTCCTCGTCGGTAAAGCGCAGCAGCGACTCGACCACGATCTGGTCGCCGAGGGCATGGCCGCGCGTGACCTCGAGGAGCTTGGCACCGATGTAGCGCTCGACCAGCCCGAACATGTTGGCGTAGGTGCGCCCCTGGATCTGGCTCACGAAGCGGCGCTCGTCGGGATTGGCGATGCCGAACTCGCCGATCTTCGACAGGCGGTCGGGAAGAAACTTCTTGGTGAAATCGAAACTGCGGGCGCGAATGACATCGCGATCGATGTCCCAGCGCACGCGCTTGGAAGCTTCGATGCACTTGGCGTAACGGGACGTGCTTGGCGTCAGAATGTGCGTGTCCATGGCCTCTCCTGGATGCGGTCGGGTAGGAATCGACCCGATGAACCGTGAGGCTATGCTGCGATTCCCGAATGCCGCGCGCCTGAGGCGAATGTCCCGCCGCGCCAGGGTATCGGCGGAAAACTCGGCACAAAGGCCGGGACCGGCGTCCCGGTCAGGCTTGGGTCCCCACTCCGTAACCCCCTTCCCGGGCGCGGACGATGGCCTGCGCACGCGATTCCGCGCCGAGCTTGGCGAGGACGCTCGACACCATGTTACGTACGGTCTTCTCGCTGAGATCCAGGTGTGCGGCGATCTGGTGGTTGTCCAGGCCGCGGGCGAGGAATTCCAGCAAGTCGGTCTCGCGCGCCGTGAGCTCGGCGAAACAGGCGCTCGCCTGTGCCTTCGAGGGCAGGAAGGCGCGCATCTCCGCGACGAATTCCGTCCATGCGCGCTCGCCCGCGAGCAGGATGTGGTTGCGTCCTTCGAGCGGCGCGAAGCGCGCGCCGGGAATGAGGGTCGCGAAAAGCCTCCCCTCCTCGAAAGGAACGCGGTGGTCATCGCGCGCATGCAGCACCAGCGTCGCGCAGGAAACGCGCGGCGCCAGCTCGTGCACGTCGACCTGGTCGGCGATCTTCAGGTACCTCACCGCATCGGCCGCCGTGGCCGAGACGCGTTGCAACTCGTCGAAGGCGCGCAGAAGGTCGAGCGACCCGTCGGGAAGGAAGCTCGCGGCGAAAACCCGCCGGAACGCCTCGTTGTCGGTGCCCCATCCGAGCTCGGCGAGCTTGTAGTACAGCAGGGCCTCCTCGATCTTTTCCGCGCTCGCGCTGCGCTTGAGGCGTCCGCGCGGAAACGCGCCGTAAAGGACGAGGTGGCTCACGCGCTCGGGATGGCGCACGGCGTACGCGACGGCGATGGCGCCGCCTTGGGAGATGCCCAGCAGCGGGAAGCGCTCGAGCTGCGCGGCGTCCACGACGGCTTCGAGATCCTGCACCCACGCCTCGAACGAGATTTCCCCCGGACCGCGATCCGACAAGCCGCATCCGCGCGCGTCATAGCGCAGGTAGGTGTGGTCGCGCGCAAGCTCCTCGACCCAATGACGCCAGATGGGACTCTGCCAGTCGTATTCGAGGTGCGAGAGCCAGTTCGAGGCTTTGACCAGGGGCGGTCCGCTGCCGACGGTGGCGTATGCGAGCCTCACTCCGTCGGAGCTGGTGCAGAAGCGGACGTGCTGGCGATCGCGCATGGGATAATTATTCTCCAATGCCGCTCGACTTGCTGGTCCCCGATCTGCTGCTGCCTCCGGACGCGCCGGCGGAGCTGCGCGCGCTGCGCCTGCCGGCCGTCGAGCGCTGGCTTGCTCGCGCCGATATCGAAAGCTACTCCGACCAGGGGCCCGGCGGATGGCTTTCGGCGGCCCATGGCCTCGACTCTCGCGTCCCGGTGGCGGCGATCTCGCTCGCGGGCGAAGGCGATGCCCATCCCGGCGCCTGGCTTCGCGCCGATCCCGTGCACCTGCGCATCGACCACGACGCGCTGATGCTGCACGACGCTTCGATCCTCGAGGTGCAGAAGCACGAGGCGATCGCGCTCATCGACGCGCTGCAGCGGCATTTCCGGGACGACGGGCTCGAGTTCCATGCGCCCGCGCCGGACCGGTGGTACGTGCGTGCGAGCGCCGACGACCTGCCCGCAACGACGCCCCTCTGGAAGGCCTTCGGGAGAAACGTCTTCGGCCTGCTTCCCCACAGCGGGGGCGAATTCAACTGGGAGTCGGCGCTCACGGAAGCGCAGATGGTGCTCTCGCCCCACGAGGTGAACCAGGCGCGCGAGGCGAGCGGCAAGCCCCCCATCAACAGCGTCTGGTTCTGGGGAGAAGGCGTGAAGCCTCGCGACCTTGCGCGTCGCTATGCCGCCGTGCACGCGAACGACGCATTCGCCCGCGGCCTGGGCGCGCTCACCGGCGCCGAAGTGCGGCCCCTTCCCGGC
>WNFI01014494.1_pt1 | contig 20592 bp, 18 predicted proteins | sample 5400471 | NCBI WGS metagenome assembly WNFI01 (sample SAMN13153348, study PRJNA577476) | soil metagenome | isolation source: 100 cm saprolite on Douglas fir-dominated hillslope | place: USA:California | collected 2013-09-17
CCAGCCGGGTCGAATCGTCATAGATGGCCGATTGCCGTTACGCAGTCTCGGCGAGCGCGGCGCAGAGGCGGCTGACTGCGGTGGTGAATGCGTGCTCGGCTGGGCGCCCGTAGCCGATGACCAGCGCGGCCCCGCGTTCATGCCCGGCGGCGGTGTAGGCCGCGAGCCCGTCGACTGCCACGCCGTGCCTGGCGGCCCTCGCGATCACGCCGGACTCGCTCTCGTGCCCGGGCAGTTCGGCGAGCGCATGCAGTCCGGCCGCGATGCCGGTCAGCCGTACCGCGGGCGCCTGCCGGCGCAGCGCCGCGATCAGCCGGTCGCGACGGCGCCGGTAGGCGAGCCTGGACTGGCGGATCTGCCGGTCGTAGCCACCGGACTCGATGAACGCCGCGAGCGTGAGCTGGTCCAGCGTCCCGTTGACGCCCCCTGAGGTTTCCTTGGCCGCGACCACCGCATCGGTCATCGTCGCGGGCGCGACGAGCCAGCCCAGCCGCAGGCCAGGCGCCAGGCTCTTGCTGGCCGTGCCCGCGTACACGACGTGCTCGGGCGCAAGTGCCTGCATGGCGCCGACCGGCTGCCGGTCGAACCGGTACTCGCCGTCGTAGTCGTCCTCTATGATCACGCCGCCGGTGCTCGCTGCCCAGCGGACGAACGCGGTGCGCCGCGCGGGCGCGAGCGTCATGCCGAGCGGGTACTGGTGCGCCGGGGTCAGCACCACCGCGTTAGTCACGGCCGGCGATCCGCCGTGGGCGGGCTGCGCCGGCCCGCCGCCGGCTGAAGCATCAGCCGGGCCAAGGTCGCCTGGCACCGCGCCGCCGTCGTCCACGCGCAGGGAGAGGATCTGCAGGCCTTGAGCCGCCACGATCCGGCGGTGCAGCTGGTGGCCGTATGCCTCCATCGCGACCGCGGTGCCGCCGCGCTCCGCCAGTACCCGGCAGATCAGTGCCAGGCCGTGGGAGAACCCCGCGCAGATGATCACGTTCTCCGGGCTGGCGATCACTCCCCTGGCCCGGCCCAGGTACCCGGTCAGGGCAGTCCGCAGTTCAGGGAGCCCGCGTGGATCTGGGTAACCGAGCGCGCCGTCATCCGCCGAGCCGAGCGCCGTCCGGGCGGCGGCCAGCCAGGCCCGGCGCGGGAACGCCGCGACCGCGGGCATTCCGGCGCGCAGGTCATACCGAAGAGTGGTGGAACCGCGGGCCGGCCGGGCCGGCGGCTGCGCCGCTTGTGCAGGCCGCGCGGTGACCCAGGTGCCCGAGCCGGTCCTGGCCTCAAGCCAGCCCTCGGCGACCAACTGGCCGTAGGCGTCGGCGACGGTATTGCGGGCGATGCCCAGGTCGGCGGCCAGGTCGCGGGAGGAGGGCAGCCGGACCCCGGGCCCGAGCCTGCCGGTTCGCACAGCATCGCGGAGTGCGGCCTCCAGGCCGGCCCTGACCCGGGTGAGCCGGGACTCGGGCGACCCTTGGGACTCTCGCGGGCCGGCCAGCTCGAGGTGCAGGTCGATCCCGTAATTGGCCCAAGATTGCTGCATAGATATGGACCTTACCTGTGGGCCGCTGAGGACCTACCGTGGAATGCATGACAACAACGCAGACCACTTCGCAAGCGCCGACGACGACAGCAGCCGCCAGCACGATCGCTGCCAGGCTGGATTTCGACGAGAACGCCGCCGGGTTCTCCCGGGCCATGGCGCACCTGGACCGGGCCGCGACCAAGGAACTCGACACGGTGGACTTCGACCCGAAGTTGCGCGAGCTGGTCAGGATCCGTGCCTCCCAGCTCAACGGCTGCGCCTACTGCGTCGACATGCACACCAAGGACGCCAGGGCCATCGGCGAGACCGAGCAGCGCCTCTACGCGCTGCCGGTCTGGCGGGAGACCCCGTTCTTCACAGCGAGGGAGCGCGCGGCGCTGGCGTTCACCGAGGAGGTCACCCTGCTCGCTTCGACGCACGTGCCCGACGAGGCCTACCGTGCGGTGGCCGCCGAATTCGGCCAGCCCGAGCTCGGCGCGCTGATCAGCCTGATCGTGACCATCAACGCCTGGAACACCATCGGCGTCGCCACCCGCACCTGGGAGCCGGGCTCTTACCAGCCCTAACGGGTCGCCCTCTCAGGCGAGTACGCAGGCCACTTCGTGCGGGGCCGCTTGGTTTCCGGCAACAAGTTGCAGTTGGGGGTCGACATCGGCGCATCGGTCCTCGGCGATCGGGCAGCGGGGGCGGAACCGGCAACCGGTGGGGATCGCCACCGGGTTCGGGGTCTCGCCGGACAGGATCTGTGCGGTCTTGCGCCGCCGCGGGTCGCGGTCCGGGACGACCGACAGCAGCGCCTTGGTATACGGGTGCCGCGGGTCGTTGATCACCTGGCTGGCCGGGCCGTACTCGACGATCCGGCCCAGGTACATCACGGCGATCCGGTCGGCGAAGTGCGCGGCGGTCGACAGGTCGTGCGTGATCATCAGCACGCCCAGCCGGCCGTCCCGGCGCACGCCGTCGAGCAGCGCCAGAACCCCGGCCCGGACCGAGACGTCGAGCATGGAGACCGGCTCATCGGCGAGCAGCAGCACGGGATCGAGCGCCAGGGCAGCGGCGATCGCCACCCGCTGCCGCTGGCCGCCCGACAGCTCGTGCGGGTACCGGTCCAGGTACAGCTGCGCCGGCGCGAGGCCAGCCCGCTCAAGCGCTCCTGCGACTAGCTCATCGCGCTCCCGCCTGGTGGCGCCGATGCCATGCACGAGCAGTGGTTCGGCCACGGTCTGCCGGACCCGGAAGCGCGGGTCGAGCGACTCGTACGGGTCCTGGTAGACCATCTGGATGCCCCGGCGCAGCGGCCTGAGCCTGCGCTGCGACAGGGTGGTGATGTCCTGGCCGTCAACGGTGATCGTCCCGCCGGCCGACTCGACCATCCGCAGGATGGTTTGCGCCGTGGTGGTCTTACCGCAGCCGGACTCGCCCACCAGCGCGACCATCTCGCCGCGGCGCAGCGAGAACGAGACGCCGTCCACGGCCCTGACCCACTGCCTGGGCCGCCTGGCCAGCCGGTCGGCGATCGACCGGCGGACCGGGTAGCGGGTCCGCAGGTCCGCGACGTCGAGCAGGACGCCCTCGCTGGTCACGGCGCGCTCCCCGGGCCTCCGGCGCCACCGGTCGCCCCGGTGGCTACTGTGCTCTCCGCGCTTCCCGCGTTATCTCGATGACAGGCAACGGCATGCGGAACGCTCGCGGCCCCCGCAGCGCCGTTGACGGCCCCGACCACCCGCAGCACCGGGCGCTCATGCTCGCACCTCTCGATGACCGAGTCGCACCTGGGCAGGAACGGGCAGCCCACGACCGGCTCGTCCAGCCGTGGCGGCGCGCCGGGGATGGACGCCACCGTGCCGGTGCCGTACAGGTCGGGCGTCGCGGCGAACAGCAGCCTGGTGTACGGATGCCTGGTGCCGTGGAATAGGGCGTCGGTTGTCCCAGTCTCGACAATCTCGCCCGCATACATGACGCCGGCCCGCTGGCAGATCTGCGCGACGACGGGCAGGTCATGGGTGACGAGCACCAAGGCGAGGCCCAGCTCGTCGGACAGGCCGACCAGCAGGTCGAGTATCTGCGCCTGCACCATCACGTCCAGCGCGGTAGTCGGCTCGTCGGCGAGGAGCACCTTCGGCCCACAGGCGAGCGCCATCGCGATGGCGGCGCGCTGGCGCATGCCGCCGGAGAACTCGTGCGGGTACCTGCTCCCCGACGACGCGGGGATCCCGACGAGCTCGAGCAACTCGCGAGCCCGCTCCCGTGCCGCGGCCGTCGAGGTCTTGCCCCCGGGGGTCGGGCCGGCCTGGCCTGCCGGGCCGGCCGAGCCGGCCATGCCGTGCAGCATGATCGGCTCCGCGATCTGCGACAGCACGGTGCGCACCGGGTTCAGCGCGTTCATCGCGCCCTGGAAGACCATCGCTATGTCGGTCCAGCGGTGCGGCCGTACCGAGTCCTCGCCGCCAAGAAGTATGTTCGTCCCGCCCAGCCTGACCTCGCCGGCCACCGACGCGTTGGGCGGCAGCAGCCCCATCATCGCCAGGATGCTGGTCGTCTTGCCGCAGCCTGACTCGCCGACCAGGCCGAACCGCTCGCCCGCGTCGAGGTCGAAGCCGACCCCCTGCACGGCGTGCAGCTCACGGCCGCCCGGCAGGCCGAACCATACGTTCAGGTCGCGCACCTCGAGCAGGCTCATGTCCGTCGGCCAGTCATATCGCACCAGGTCCGCGGCCGGCCAGGGGACGGAGAGCCCACCGCCGGGAGGAGAGGTGCGCGACCTTCAGCCTCGGGTTGAGCGCGTCCTCGATAGCCTGGCCGAGCAGGAAGCACCCCATAATCAGCAGGGTGATAACCAAACCATCGGGGACGATCGCCCACCAGGCGCCAGCGCTGACGGCGGCCCGGTCGAAGGCGTGCTCCAGGATGGTCCCCCAGGTCGTGGTGGTCGGGTCCTCCAGGCCCAGGAAGGCAAGCGCGGTCTCCAGGTAGATCGCCACCGCGATGGTGAGCACCGTGTTGGCCATCAGCAGCGGCCCGACCTGCGGCAGGATGTGCCTGCCGATGATCCTCGCGTGGCTGGCCCCGATCGACCGCGCGCGCTTGATGTAGACCCGCTCCTTGACGCTCATTACCTGAGCCCGGATGATCCTCGCCGTGGTCGCCCACTCCAGGATGGCGATGACCGCGATCACGTGGCTGAGGCTCGGCCCCCACACGTCGGCAATCACCATGGCGAACGCCAGGTCGGGGATGACCAGCAGGTAGTCGGTGACTCGCATCAGAGTGATGTCGAGCCATCGGCCGAAGTACCCGGACGCGATGCCGACACCTCCGCCGATCACCATCGCGATCAGCGTGGCGGCGAAGCCGATGATCAGGGATATCCGCCCGCCCGAGATGATCTCGCTGAGCATGTCGATGCCGCCGTCGTCGCAGCCCAGCCAGTGGTTCGCCGACGGCGGGGCGAATACAGCGCAGCTCGGCGCTGTCGTGGAGTACGGCGCGATCAGCGGGGCCGCGATCGCCAGGATGACAAAGAACACGATGATGCCCAGGCCTAGCGCTGCTGCCTTGCGCTCGGCGATGGCCTGGCGGATGAGTCCCGCCCGGCTCTTGGACACCGTGCCGGTCAGGCCTGCCTCGGTCGCGATCGCGCTCATTGGCGCGCCTCCGGCACGACGCTCACTGGCTGATCCTCGGATCGAGCTTGAAGTACGCAAGGTCGGCCAGGAGATTGAGCACCACGACCGAGACGGCCAGGATCAGGAAGCCGCCCTGCAGCATCGGATAGTCGCGCTGGTTGATGGCCTGCCAGAGCGCCTGGCCGATGCCGGGCCAGGAGAAGATGTACTCGACCAGGATCGCGCCGCCGACGATCCAGCCGATCGACAACGCGACCAGCGTGGCGATCGGTAGCAGGGCGTTCCGCACCACGTGCCTGGCGATGACCCGCCGGTCAGTCAGGCCCTTGGCCCTCGCGGTCAGCACATAATCCTCGCCGAGGGTCTCCAGCATCGACGACCGCATGATCAGCGTGAACTCGCCGTACAGGGTCAGCAGCAGCGTCAGGGCAGGCAGGATCAGGTGCAGCCCGATGTCCTGCAACCTGGCGAGGCTCGACTGCGCGCCGAATACGCCCGCGTACGGATTCTCCATCCCTGAGGTGGGCAACAAGCCGCCGAGCAGGATCAACAGCATCAGGCCGAGGAACTGGGTCGGGAACGCGTAGAACGCGATCGCCAGGTTGGTGCTGACGTGGTCAGCCGCAGAGCCGCGGCGCCAGGCAGAGAGGATGCCCGTCGCGATGCCTACGGCGATCGCGCCGAGCGTCCCGATGGTCACCATGGGGATGGTGTTCTTCAGGTCGTTGAGCAGCAACTGCGACACCGGCTGCTGGGTGGCGAACGAGATGCCCAAGTTGCCGCGGGCCAGCTCGCGCACGTAGATCAGGTACTGCTCCCATTTCGGCTTGTCGAGGCCGAATTCGACGGTCAGCGCGTGCCTAAGCTGCGGCGTGGCGTGCGGAACCCTCGCGAGATCGGAAACGACGGTTCCCGGCAGCACCCGGAACAGGAAGAAGTTGATCGTGATGGCGACGAAGATCGTCAGCAGCGCGAACCCGGCCCGCCTGATGACATAGTCCGCGCCGCGCATGCTAGATGTGGTGGACCTGGAGCAGCGTCTGGGTGGACAACGAGTTCACCGAGCCCATCACCGGCGAGATCGTGAACCCGGTCCATTTCAACGAGTGCGCCTCGATGATGTCGGGGTAGTCGAGGATGATGTACGGCTTGGCCGCGTAGATGTACTGCTGCATCTGCCAGATCAGCGCGCGCCGTGCCGGGGTGCTGATCAGCGTGCTCTGCCTGGCGTACATCCGGTCGTAGGCAGGATTGCAGTATCCGCTGTCGCTGTTGTTGCCCAGCTGCGCGCAGGTCACGACCGACAACATGAAGTCAGGGTCCACCGGTGGCACCCAGTCCCACATGGCCATGTCGAAAGTCTGGTATTTGCTGTTGGGCGCCGAGATCGCGTTGAAGGCAGCGCTGTCGTCCATGTTCTGCTGGGTTATCGAGATGCCGATCTTGGCCAGGTCCGACTGCATGATCTGGAACGTGCGGTCGCCTGTGCCGCGCTCGTCGGGCGGGAAGATGACGGTGTAGGACATCGGGTGGCCGCCCGCGACCCGGACCCCGTTCGACCCCATCTTGTAGCCGGCGGCGTCGAGCAGGTGGTTCGCCTTCGCCAGGTCGAACGGCAGCACCTTGACCTTGGAATCGTGCCAGGAGCCGTCCGCGGGGGCGATGATCGTGCTGCCCGCCTGGGCCAGGCCGAGCCAGGCGGTCTTGATGATCTGGCTCCGGTCAGTGGCGTACTCGATCGCCTCGCGCACCCGCGGATCGAGCAGCTCCCGGTGCGTGGTTTTGTGCGGGTTGGTGTTGATGATGAAGGTCTTCATCGATACCGACGGCGTCGTCGTCACCACAAAGCGCGCCTTCTTGAGCGCCGCGACCGCAGTAGGCGGGGTGTACTCGCCGATGAAGTCGACCTGGCCGTCCTTCAGCGCCTGGACCATGGCGTCGGCATTGGCGAAGAACTGCAGCCCGAAGCCCTGGATCTTCGGCTTCGGCCCCCACCAGTTCGGATTCCGCTTGAACAGGGCGTACTGGTTGGCCTTGTACCGGACCAGCTCGAACGGCCCGCCGGAAACCATGGGCGTGCCGTTCGCCGGAGGCACGTTGGCGAAGGTCTTGAGCTTCGTGCCCTTGCCGGTGAAATACGGCGCCCATACCTGCTTCGGCAGCACGGACATGCTCTGCATCTGCTGGAGCACGTTCGCCACCGCGGTGGCGTACCTGATCACGACGGTGGTCGGGTTCGGCGCCGACGCCCCGATCATGTGCGCGAGCAGCCCCGCCCACTGACCCGCTGGCCCATTCTTGTACTTCAGGACCTCGTTGATGGTCCAGGCGACGTCCGCCGCGGTCAGCGGCTTCCCGTCGGACCAGTGAGCGTGCGGGACCGTGTGGAAGGTCCAGGTCCGGCCGTCAGCCGAGGTCGACCAGGTGCGGGCGAAGTCCGGCGCGATGCCGATGCTGGAGTCGTACTGGACGAGCTGCGGATAGATGTACTCGTAGACGGCGTAGGAGTAGTCGGACTGGGCGACGAACGGGTTCATCGAGTCGATCGGGTACGTCGTTCCGATGTGCAGGACGCCGCCGGCTGAACCGGAGCCCGTTCCCGACGTGCTGCATGCCGCGAGCGCGGCGGCCGCAGCGACCGCCAGCGGCGCGGCGATCGAAATCCGGATGCCTCGTGCTCGCAGGCGCATTGGGAGTTCCCCTTATAAAGCGAACGCGCCAGGTGGCTGGCTGGTCGGCCGCTGGCCGAGCGGTCCTCGCCGCTGGGCTCGCAGACAATATACAGAGTATGAGGACTGCGTCGAACCACGTCAATCCGGTTCAAGAGAGACTAACCCCGGATGGATGCCGCTTGCAGGGGCTCCGGGCCAGCGGGGCGGAGAGTGACCGCCGAGACTTCAGTGCCGGTCTGTTGCCCTGCAGATAGTGGCTAATGAGATAGATCACGATCGAGCCTTCGCCAACCGCCGACGCCACGCGTTTCACCGACCCGCGGCGGACGTCGCCGACCGCGAAGACACCAGGCACGCTGGACTCCAGAAGCATGGGCGGACGTCGCAGCGGCCAGGCCTCCGGAGGGTGCCCGGCTGCTAGGAGATCGGATCCGGTCACGATGTACCCCCACCGGTCGCGCTCGACCTCCCCCGGCAGCCACTGAGTGTGGGGCTCGGCCCCGATGAGCACGAACACGGCCGAGGCTGGGACGGTCTCGGTCGCCCCGGACACCCGATCCTGCACGGTCAAGGTCTCCAGCCGACCCGTCCCAGCGCCGTCGACCAATTCGACGTTGCAGCGCACTGCAATGTTCGGTGTGCTGGCGATCTTCTTGACTAGGTAATCCGACATGCCCGCGGTCAGTGATTGCCCACGGGCCAGCACTGTCACCCTGGCGGCGTAGCTGGCGAGATGGACGGCGGCCTGCCCGGCGGAGTTCGCGCCTCCCACCACGAACACCTCCCGCTCCTTCATCGCCTTGGCTTCGGAGGCAGCCGCGCCGTAAAACACGCCGACGCCGGTGAGCGCCTCGAGCGTAGGGATGCCGAGTCGCCGGTAGGACACGCCGGTGGCGATGACGACGGCACGGCTGCGAACCTGGCTGCCGCCGGCGACCGTCACCACGAGCCTGGAGCCTTCGACGCTCAGCCCCGTCGCCGGGCTGCCGTAGACGTATTCGGCGCCGAAATTCCAGGCCTGCGTGGAGGCCCGGTTCGCCAGATCCTCGCCGCTAATCCCGGTCGGGAAGCCCAGGTAGTTGCGGATGCACGCGCTTGTGCCGGCCTGACCGCCCGTGGCCTCAGGCTCCAGCACCACCGTGGACAGTCCCTCGGACGCGCCGTATACCGCCGCGGAAAGGCCGGCTGGCCCGGCACCGATCACAGCCACGTCGTACAACCCGGCGCCCGGACTAGTGTGCGCGCCGAGAGCCGAGGCGACCTCCGTCCGCGACGGCGACTCCAGGACGTGCCCATCAGACAGGATGACCACCGGCAGCGCCGCATCGACGGCCCCAGCCTGCTCCAGCAGCGCCTTGGCCTGCCCGGCGTCCGCCGGGTAGAAGCCGAACGGAATTCCGTTGCGGCCCAGCAACTCCCGGATCTCATGCGAGCTGGGCGACCACTGCTCGCCCACCACCCGCACGGCCTCAAGCCCCGGAAGGTGCGACCTGGCCCACTCTTCCAGAAGCTCGGTGATCGCGCGGTGGAACCGTTCGTCCGGCGCGGCTGCGGGCGGCGCGAGGTAAGTATCGAGCTGGTCGAGACCGATGGCATGCTGGATGGGCTCGTAGGTGGCCTGGTCTCCCCAGTCGGCCAGCAGAACGCGCTTAGCCGTCGGGTGATATTCATGGACCCGGGCCAGCACCTGCGTCCCGGTCATCTGAGCCAACCACTGGGCGGCCAGCACGATAGCGACCAGGCGTCGGTCGCCGCTGAGCTCTGCCAAGAGGCGGGCGGGATCGTCTGCGGATTCAGCGCAGATGAGCTCATAATCGGCGCCGTACCGCTTGTGCAGCTCTCGCTCGACGACGCCCCGCGTGCGAGGATCGTCATCGATAACGAGCAAAACTGGTGCATCTGGCATAGGCGGCACTGTGAACCGGGCTATCCCCACCGACTCTAGCTGGAAGGCCCGGACTCGCCCGCAGGGGCGTCGTGCTGCTAGGCCTGGCCCGTGCGTTCGCTCCAGTGCTCGACCCAGCGGAGCAAAGCCCGCACCGGTGAGCCGGTCGCTCCCTCGGGCCAGCCGTCACCCGGGCGGTCCAGGTACGCGGTCGAGCCGTTGTCGATGTGCATCCACGGCAGGTCGCCGGTGAATTCCCGCAGGTACATCGCGGCCATCACGGTGGTGTCCGGCACGCCGGCCGGCGTATTGCGGATATCGGCCGCCGCCGACGCGAGGTACCGACGGTAGGCCCTGGGCAGCGGCAGGTGCCAGCCGGGGTCGCCCGCCTCGCGGCCGGCCTCGACCAGCAAGCTGATCTGCTGCTCGTCCGTGCCCAGGACGGCCCACAGTCCCTCGCCGAGTCCGGCGGCGTCGGTCAGCGTGGCGACGTCGACCAGCATGGCCGGGTTGCGTTCGGCCAGGTAGGCGAGGGCGTCGGCGATAATCAGCCTGCCCTCGGAGTCGGTGTCCCTGACCTCGGAGGTCGTGCCACCCCGGTGCGTGATCACGTCGCCCGGGCGCTGCGCCGACCCGCCTGGCATGTTCTCGGCGAACGGCAGCACCGCGTCGATGTTGACAGGCAGGCCGAACTCGGCGGCGCCGCGCAGCACGGCCATGATGCAGGCAGCACCGGCCATGTCGGATTTCATCCACTCGATCTCGGCGTCCCGCTTCAGGCTCAGGCCGCCTGAGTCGAAGGTGATGCCCTTGCCAGTCAGGCCGATGACCGGGGCATCACCGCCACCGCGGTAGGACAGTTCGACCAGCCTCGGCTCGTTCCTGCTGCCCTGGCCCACGCCGAGGATCCCGCCGAAGCCACCCGCGGCCAGATCCGGCACGGTCAGCACCGAACAGGCCAGCCCGTGTGTCTCCGCTAGCTCCTGGGCCTGGTTCGCCATGTCAACGGGTGTGGTTTCCGATGGCGAGGCGTTTACCAGGTCCCTGACCCAGTTGGTCAGCCCGGCCAGGGCCTGGCCGCGCCGCAGGCCGGCGCCCACGGCCGCCATGCTCGCGCCGCCAGCCAGGACGCTGACGTGCTCGAGGGCGGGCAGGCGCCAGCCTGGCGCCACCGGGCGGCGCCGGTACCTGTCGAACTGGTACGCGCCGAGCAGCAGCCCCTCGGCGAACGCGGCCGCGACGGCCTGGTCCGCGTCTGGCAGCGCGACCGCGATCCGCGCGGCCTTGCTCATCTCGCCGGCTGCCCGCATGGCAGCCTGCCTGACGTCATCAGGACCGGCCTGCTCTCTGACACCGAGTCCGACGAATAGCACTGCGGACGCGGCGAGCCTGCCGAGGGCCAGCGTTGCGAATGTGTCGCCGATCTCCGCCGCGAAACCGCGCGCACCCAGTGTCGCGGCCAGATCGATGCCGAGGGCCGCGGCAGCCTCGGTGGCGGCCGGCCCAGGCACCGGCACCGATCCCGGGCCAGAACGGCACGGCACGACCAGCAGGTCCGCCCGAGCCTGAGTCACGCGGTCGCTGACCGCCTCGAAGCTGATCACGGACTCACTGTATGGGCTCCCCTGGTACCCACCCAAGGTAAATTGAGTATGCAGAGTATACAGGGTACGATCCGGCTGATGCCGGGCAATGCGGGGAGCGACGTGACGTTCGACACCAGATATACGGCCTGGGCGAGCCGTTCGCGGGAGCTCTACGAGCAGGCCAGCGAGGTCATCCCGGGTGGCGCGGGGAGCAGCGCGAGAACCGCGAAGTTCGGCTGGATGCCATATCCGCCATTCATGACCCACGGCACGGGCTCGCGGATTTACGACGCGGACGGCCACGAGTACGTGGACTACCTGCTCGGGCTCGGACCGATGATCCTGGGCCACCGGCACCCGGTCGTGACGGCTGCGGTGGCTGCCGCGATCACCGAGTACGGCACGTGCCTCGGGCTGCCATACCCGCTCGAGATTGAGGCGGCGCGCAAGGTCGTTGCTGCCGTGCCGGGCGTCGACATGGTCAGGTTCACCAACTCGGGCAGCGAGGCCGTGGGCAGCGCCGTCAGGATCGCCCGCGCGTACACCGGGCGCAGGCTGGTGATCAGGTTCGAGGGCCACTACCACGGCTGGCAGGACACCGTCTACTGGAGCAACCATGTGGATCCTGCCGCCGCCGGGCCGGCCAGCCGGCCGCGTCCTATCCCGTCAGGGCCCGGCGTTCCCGCCGAGCTCGCCGACACACTGATCGTGCTGACCTGGAACGACGCCGAGAGCTTCGCGGCGGTGATGGCCGAGCGCGGCGAGCAAGTCGCGGCGGTCATCACTGAGCCGGCGATGTTCAACACCGGATGCATCCTGCCCGAGCCCGGCTACCTGGAGCTGCTCAGGCAGCTGACCACGGAGCATGGAGCACTGCTGATCTTCGACGAGGTGATCACCGGCTTCCGGTTCTCCAGGGGCGGCGCGCAGGAGTACTTCGGGGTGCGCCCTGACCTCACGACGATGGCCAAGGGCCTGGGCGGCGGGTTCCCGGTCGCGGCCGTCGGCGGCAGCCGCGAGGTGATGTCGATCATCGCCGACGGCCGGTACTCGCACTCGGGCACCTACAACGCCAACATCGTGGCCTGCGCCGCCGTCAGCGCCACCATGGACGTGCTGGCCGAGCCTGGGCTGTACGAGAGGCAGCGCGAGCTCGGCGAGCGGCTGATGGCCGGGCTGCGCTCGCTCGCCGACGCCGCCGGCCTGGCGGTCATCGTCGAAGGTCTCGGCACGGTGTTCCAGCTCTGGTTCAGCGACCGGCCGATCAGGAACTGGCGGGATGCCGAGCGGTTCGCGCGGGAGGATTTGTTTACCGCATGGTGGCAGGAGATGCTGCTCCGCGGCGTGCTTTTTCATCCCAGCCAGTACGAGAACCTTTTTCTGTCATTGGTCCACACCGACGCCGATGTGGACGACATGCTGAACGCCGCGGCGGACTCGTTCGCGGTGACGAGCAGCGCTGCGCACCTCGCCGCAGCGCGGGCCTGAAATGATGGCCTAGATGCTCGATCTCGGTGGCAGCCCGCCAGGCTCGCCAGGACCAGGAGATATCGGACGCCGGCCACAGCGTGACGGCACGAGCCGGCCGGCTGTCGCACGCATGCCACGGGCTTCGCTGCTCTACGAGCGGGTTGTCGAACTCGTCGAGCAGCTGATCGCCGAGCAGGGACTGGTCCCCGGCGACATGCTGCCCAGCTACACCGACCTTGCCGGTCAGGCCGGGGTCAGCCTGATCACGGTGCGCCGGGCGCTGGACGAGCTTGAGCGCGCGGGCCGGGTCCGCCGCCACCAGGGTCTCGGCACCTTCGTGGCGAGGCCGCGGATTGTTACGGAGCCGACCAGAACCGGCAGCCTGCTCGCCACGCTGGCCGCCGGGGACGACCGCGCTGCCCGCCTGGACACAAAGGTGCTCAGCCTGCAGGAGGGCCAGCCGTCGGCGGATCTGTCCCAGGCGCTGCGGATTTCCGCCGACAGCCCGGTCTGGCGGCTTCGCAGGCTGCGCCTGCTCGATGGCCAGCCGGCGGTCCTCGAGACCTCCGTCATCCCGGTCACGCTCGCGCCTGAGCTCGGCGTGATGGCCGGCCGACTGAGCGGCTCATTGTATGACCTGCTTGCCGCCGAGTACGGCCTGGTGGATTCCTATGAGGAGCAGTACCTGGAAGTCCTCCTGCCCACGCAGGAGGAGGCAAGGCAGCTTGGGCTGCGCGCCAGGGCGCAGGTGGTGAGGATCCGCGGGCTCAGCGCGGACGGCACCGGGCTCCCGTTCGACTGCTTCGAGCAGCTGTACCCGGCCCATCAGTTCGTCTTCGCGTTCTCTGGCAGCGCGACGCGGCAACTGCTCCCTGCCCCCGGCAACAGGGACTGGGAGGTCCGCTGTCCGGACTGACCGCGAAGCCAGCGCGCGGGCATGAGCCGGACAGTGCGGATGCCGACGGGCTCTATCTCGGCCTGGATCTGGGGACATCCGGGTTGAAGGCGATCGCGCTCGACGGCTCTGGCGACGTCGTCGCGCGGGCCCGCGCGGACTACCCGACGAACAGGCCCGCTCCCGGCGCCGCCGAGCAGGATCCGCGGGACTGGACCAGAGCCGTCGAGCAACTCGCCGCGGAACTGGCCAGCGATGCGCCACCGCGAGGATGGCGGGCGATCGGGCTCTCGGCCATGCTCCCGACTCTCGTCACCGCCGGCGTCGATGGGGTGCCCACTGGCCCCGCGATCACCTGGGAAGACAGCCGCGCCGAGGAGTATGCGCGCCGGCTGCGCGATCTGGCCGGCGCCGCCACGGGAACGGCGGGCGGCGAAGGGCTCTACCGGGCCACCGGGCAGTGGGTGGACGGCCGTTACCTGCTGCCAATGTTCCTGCGGCTGGTCGATGAGGAGCCCGACCGGGCCGTCGCGACGAGGACGCTGCTCGGCGCGAAGGACTACCTGTTCTGGTGGCTGACCGGCCACGCAGCCACCGACCCCAGCACCGCGACCGGTTTCGGTTGCTTCGGACTGGAGGCGGGCGACTGGAGCCCGGACGTGCTCGCGGCTGCTGAGGAGGCAATAGCGCGCTCTGACGTGTCCGGCGGCTGGCGGCTCCCCGTCGTGCCGCCGGTGCGGGCCGCGACGGCGACCAAGCCGCTACGGGCCGACGTCGCTGCACGTCTTGGCTGCACGCAGGTACCGGTCTGCGTCGGAGCTGCCGACTCGGTTCTCGGCGCGCTCGGGCTCGGCGTTCGGTCACCAGGCCAGATCGCCTATGTGGCGGGGACGAGCACGGTCATTCTCGGGGTCACCGCCCAGCAAGTGCTCGACCCGCGCCACAGGTTCCTGGTCACCCCGCTCGCCGAGCCGGGCCGGTGGGGGCTGGAGATGGACCTGCTCGCCACCGGGAGCGCGCTGCGCTGGCTGGCCAGCCTGCTCGGCGGCGGCCTTGACGAGGCGGGGGTGATCGCGCTTGCCGCGCAGGTGGATCCGCCCGATGCGCCGGTCGTGCTGCCCTACCTCAGCCCAGGCGAGCAGGGAGCGCTGTGGAATCCGGCACTGTCCGGCACCGTCGCCGGGCTCACGCTCGGCCATGACCGCCGGCATCTCGCCAGAGGGCTCGTCAACGGCATCGTGCTGGAAAGCCGCAGGTGCCTGGCCGTCCTAGACGAGACGTGCCCGTTCGGCACCGACCTGCTGGTCGCAGGCGGCAGCGCCACAGCAGAGTCGTTCCGCGCCGACCTCGCCGATGCGACCGGCAGGCGGGTGATCATGCCCAGCGAGCAGGACACCGACTTCTCTGCTCGCGGCGCGGCCCTGCTTGCCGCGAGTGCCGGGGGTCGGCCGCTGCCGCCCACGGGGCCAGGGCCAGGGGCCATGATCAGCGAGCCCGACCGGCGGTACGCAGCGACATGGGATGCGCTCTGGGCCGCCCACGAGCGGACGAGGCACGCCATCCGCGGGTAGGCGGCACTAGCCGTCGCAGAGAGCGGCCAGCTTGGTGATGGTCGCCCAGTTGCGCGCCGTGCCCGTAGCCAGCGGATCGCGCCGTTTCTTCAGCAGCAGTTCCCTGGCCAGCTCACTGGTCCCGAATCCGTCGGGCGTGTGCAGGTAGAGCGTCCGGCCGATGATCGTCGCCTCGTCCCTGCTGCCATTGCTGGCTGCGAGTTCGACGTTCACGGCCACGCGCCTGTGGGCCGCTTCGTCTGGATCATTCATCAGGAACACGCCGTGCACGTACCTGGGGTTCGGCTCATCCGGATACGGGTTGGCGCTGATCACCTTGCCGAGCTCGGCCCGGGACAGCACCACGGCAGACGTTCGAACGCCGAAGGATTCGGCAATCGCCGTCTGCAGTTCTGTCGCGAGCGCCTCCGGATCGTCATGTGACGGCGTGAAGATGATGTTGCCGGTCTGGATGTACGTCGCTACCTCGAAGTGACCTAGCCCGGCAACGACCTTCCTCAGATCGGCCATAGGGACCTTCCCGCCGCCACCGACATTGATCCCGCGCAGCAGAGCAACATGCGTCGCCATGAGGCCATCTTGTCAGCCGACCCGGCGGATGCACCGCCCAGTGATCCGCGTGGGCAGAATCTGCATGAACTGTTCCTTGGACCCGCCCGTCCATGGAGCGACGCCCGACTCAGCCGCGGCGGCGCGCTCCTCGACAGACATCACGTGGTGGGCGGGCCCGTGGACCAGGACGCTCCATCCCTCCCGGGTGCCAGGATCGATCTCGTCAACTTCGAAGGCGACCTGGTACTCGGCGTGCGGTGACCCGGTGCGAAGATCCTCGTCCATCGGGCTGTCCTGGCCGGTGCGGAACACGATGCTGCCTTCATGCAGCCGGTAGTTCACGGGAAACACGGTGAGGCCGAACCGCCCGGTGTAGGCGATCCGGCCGACGTCCTGCCGCGCTACCAGCTGCAGGCACTCGGCCTCGTCCAGTTCCTCCACGACCGGCTCAGCCGAAGACCGCTCGGGGTCCTCACCATGCGTCATTTCAGGCATGTCGTCAGGCATGTCGCGAATTCCTTTCATGCCCAGCGTCGGCCACGGCCGGCCCTAGCTCGTGGCGTCCTCCTCCTCAGCTCCCCTGCGGAGAGCACTTCAATAGCCCGCTGGCACTGGCTGAGTCTCGTCAGCAGCCTCGCCTGGGACCATCTGGTAACCGGTAACCAGATCGGCCGAAATCGTGATCACGTCATCCACGGCACCGGAGATCCAGGGCTGCAGCAGCGAGCGGTACCGTGCCGCGGCGGCATCGTCGGTGAGCAGCCTGGCGGTTCCGATTACGATCACGCTCCAGCCGATGTGGTTCTCCGAGTCGATCGAGTCAGCCTCGTAAGCGACCACCACGCCGTGGCGGTTGGCTGCCGAGATGATCGCGGCACCTGCCGTAGCCCGCACGATGATGGACTCACACTCGACCAGGTGATTGACCGGACGTATCGCGGGAAGCGCCTGGTGCGTGAAGACGAGCCTGCCCAGGTTGACGCTGCTGAGCAGATCAAGCGCTCTGGTCCTACTGAGCTGCTCCAGCCGCCGGTGCTCGTCCATGACTAGCCTCCGAGTCGTCACTCTGCCCTTGCTCGAGTTGTCGTCCACTCTGGCCCGCAGGCACCGGATCCGTTAGGGCCTAAAGACCCGCTGTTAGTGCGACCGCATTAGGGCCAACGTCCCGGCATGCAAGCCCGCACTGCCCGTGCGAGGCAGCCACCGCGCCGGGCATGCTGGTGATTCGCCGGCACGGTGCCGGCGCAGGCAGGGCGAGGTGCGCGATGAAAGCAGTCCCAGGCGGGCATATCGCTCAGGTGTCGCCCGATAGCTACTCATTGATCATTCCCGCCAGAGGCGAGCACGCCGACGGCCGGCAACCGCCGGACGGCAACACGCGATGACAACCGAGCCGCTCCCAGTGGCCGAGGCCGCAACCGTCCACGAGCCCGGTCCCTCTGACGGGGTTTACGCGCTGCTGACCGACGGCACCACCGTCCTGATCAGGCCGGCCGCGCCGCAGGACAGAGAGGCCGTCTGGCAGATGCATGCGCAGATGTCGCCTAGCAACATCTACCTGCGCTTCTTCAGCCTTAGCCCGCAGTCGGCCGACCGTGAGGCCAAACGGGTGACCAGGCCGCCCGATTCCGATCACTGCGCGCTGCTGGCCTGGCTCGGCAACGAGCTTGTCGGGGTCGCCAGTTATGAGCCTACGGGCAAGCTCGGCGTCGCCGAGATCGCGTTCGCGGTTACCGACCATATGCACGGCCGTGGCATCGCGACCCTGCTGCTCGATCACCTCGTCTCGACGGCCAGGCTCCGCGGGTTGCGCGCGTTCACCGCCGAGACGCTGGCCGACAACGTGGCCATGCTCAAAGTCTTCGCCACCGCGGGACTGGACGCACGACGGCAGCTGTCAGACGGCGTGATCGAGACCACGTTCCCGCTGCCGTTGGACGAATCCGATCGGCAGCTGCAGAGCTACTTGAACTCGCTGGCGATGCGCGAGCGCTTCGCCGATGTCGCCAGCCTGCGCCATCTGCTCGAGCCGACCTCCGTCGCGGTTATCGGCGCCAGCCGCAAGCCGGGCCGGGTCGGCCACGCGATCCTGCAGAACATCATTTCGGCTGGGTTTGCCGGCCCCATATTCGCCGTTAACCCGCACGCGACGTCCGTCCTGGGCGTCCCCTGCGTCCCGGCCGTCGCCGACCTGCCGGAACCGCCGGATGTCGCCGTTATCGCCGTGCCGCCCGCGAACGTCAACGCAGTCGCCGAGGACTGCGGCCGCCGCGGTGTGCGCGCCCTGGTGGTGGTCACAGCCGGGATCGAGCCCGAGAACGGTTCCCGGCTCCTAGTCGCTTGCCGCAGGCACGGGATGCGACTGGTCGGCCCGAACTGCTTCGGCATTGCTGTTCCCTCGCTCGGCCTCAACGCGACCTTCGCTGCCACCCAGCCGGTACCCGGCAGCGCCGGCCTCGTGATGCAGTCTGGCGGCATCGGCATTGCCGTGCTCGATCACCTCACCAGGTTGGGGATCGGAGTCTCGTCGTTCGCCTCGGTCGGGGACAAGTACGACGTGTCGAGCAACGACATGCTGATGTGGTGGGAGCAGGACGACAGGACCAGGCTGGCGATGCTCTACGGCCGCCGCCACCCCGCTGGTCACCCAGGAAGCGCTGTTCAGCCAGGCCGGCGTCATCGCCACGACGAGCCTTGGCGAGCTTGTCGATGCCGCGGCCCTCCTCTCGTGCCAGCCGCTGCCTTGCGGCAATAGGGTCGCCATCGTCTCCAATGCCGGCGGAGCCGGCGTGCTGGCCGCCGACTCCTGCGGCGACAACGGCCTCGCGGTAGCGACCCTGTCCGAGGCCACGCAGGAGCGGCTCCGCGGGCTGCTACCCGGCGGCGCCGCCGTCGCCGGGCCGGTCGATACCTCGGCGACCGTCAGCCAGCGAGCATTCAGATCGTGCCTGGAGAAGGTGGCGAAGGACGATGGAGTCGACGCGGTCATGGCGATCACCGTGCCGACCGCACTCGGCCATCTCACCCCAGCCATTCTCGGCGCCGCGATGACCAAGCCGGTGGTCGCCGTCACGCTGGACCAGCAGGAGTCGGTGCGGCTGCTGCGGCCAGAGGCCGATGCGGCAATACCGTCGTACCTGTATCCCGAGAACGCCGCCCGCGCGCTCGGTCACGCCGTGCGGTACAGCGGCTGGCGGTCCAAAGACGAGGGTCAGGTACCAGAGCTGACCGGGATCAGGCAGCACGACGCCCAGCAGCTCATAACCCGCTTCCTGGCCAAACAGCACCTCGGCGGCTGGCTCCCGCCCGACCAGGCGGCCAGGCTGCTCGCCTGCTACGGGATCATGCTCGTTCCGACCATTGAGGCCCGCGACGCCGACGCAGCAGTCACGGCGGCGAGCCACCTCGGGAACATGCCTGTCGTGCTCAAGGCCGATGTCGCGGGCCTGGTGCACAAAAGTGACGCCGGGGCGGTCCTGCTCGACCTGCGCGGCGAGCATGACGTGCTGCGCGGCTACGCCGAGCTGGCCGGACGATTCGGCGCTGACCTGCGCCGGGTGCTCATCCAGCCGATGATTACCGGCGGCATCGAATCAGCGGCATCAAGGCAGCGCCCTTGCTGTACGGCCACCGCGGCAGCCCGGCGGTCAACGTAGAGTCGCTCGCCGACCTCCTGCTCAGGGTCTCGAGGCTGGCCGACGATTTCCCTGAGATCGCCGAGCTCGACCTGAACCCGGTCATCGCGCGCGCCGATGCCGCCTGCCCGGTCGACGTGCGGATCAGGCTCGTCCCTGCCGAGCCCCAGGATCCGTTCCTGCGGCGACTGCGCTGAGCTGACAGCCGAAGGTCCCTACTCCGCGGGCGCAATGGCTCTGCCCGGCCGCCTTTCCGGTGGCAAATGCTGGCCACGTGGAATAACGCAGGGCGCGCCGCCTGACCGCCTGAGGAGGCCGAAATGTCCGCATCGCAGAACGCAGTTCCCCGCATCGTGGCCGGAGTGGACGGCTCGGCGCCGTCGATCGCGGCACTGCGCTGGGCCGTGCAACAGGCCGAGTTGACCGGCGGCACCATCGATGCCGTCATCGCCTGCGAGTTCCCGATCGCGGCCGGTGGCCTGGGCTGGGCGCCGACCTCGGCTCTTGACGGCACCGACTATCGCGAGCTGGCGGCCAAGTCACTGAACGACGCGGTCGCTGAGGTCAGCCCGCCGCCCGCTGTTGCCGTCAACCAGATCGTCGAGGAGGGCAACGCCGCCCAGGTTCTGCTTCACGCAGCCAGCGGCGCCGACCTCCTCGTTGTAGGCAACCGGGGTCACGGCGGTTTCGCAGACGCGCTGATCGGGTCGGTCAGCGTCCGTTGCCTGCACCACACCACGTGCCCGGTGGTTATCGTCCGTAGCCCGAAGCACCGCTGACGGCCGGCTGCAGACCTGAGGAGCATGTCCATGTTCGAGGTCCGGTTTCACGGGCGCGGCGGTCAGGGCACCGTGACAGCGGCCGAACTGCTGTCAGCCGCGGCGTTCAGCGAGGGCAAGCACGCTCAGGCGTTCCCGAGCTTCGGCTCCGAACGCACCGGCGCGTCCGTGATGTCGTTCTGCCGCATCGACGACAAGCCGATCAGGAGCCGGGAACCGGTCACCAGGCCGGACGCGCTCGTCATTCAGGATCCGACGCTGCTGCATCAGGTGAGCGTCTTCGAGGGGGCGCAGGCCAGCTGCCGCATCGTGATCAACTCCGCTCGGCCGCTCGCTGACCTGAACATCGGCGAGTTCACACGCAAGCTGCCCCCAGGAGCCGTGCTCACC
>WNFI01165226.1_pt2 | contig 20586 bp, 23 predicted proteins | sample 5400471 | NCBI WGS metagenome assembly WNFI01 (sample SAMN13153348, study PRJNA577476) | soil metagenome | isolation source: 100 cm saprolite on Douglas fir-dominated hillslope | place: USA:California | collected 2013-09-17
GCCGTGCGCGAGCAGGCAGGATCGGGACTGGTCTACGCGACCACGAGAAAAGAGGCCGAGGCTTATGCCGCGCAGCTGGGCGTCCGGCACTATCACGGCGGCACGCCCAAGGCCGAGCGCGTGGCGGCCCAGCGCGCGTTCGAGGGCGGCGCCACGATCGTGGCCACCAGCGCGTTCGGCATGGGAATCGACCGCGGCGACGTGCGCTTCGTCGTGCACGCCTCGGTGCCGGGCTCGCTCGATGAGTATTACCAGGAGATCGGGCGTAGCGGCCGCGACGGCCGGCCGGCCGCCGCGATCTGCTGCTACCGGGCCGAGGACCTGGGCCTGCACCGGCATTTCGCGGCGGGCCTGCCCGAGGAACGCGACCTGGAGGCCGTGGCCGGCGCGGTAGACCGCCCGGTCACCCGGCCGGAGCTCACGGCCCGCACGGGGATGCCGCCGGTAAAGCTTGCCGAGCTGCTCAACCTGCTGGAGGCAGCCGGCGCGGTCCGGCTCCGCCGCCAGGTCGAGCCGGCCGACCACCCGCTGGCCCCGGCCGAGGCGGCGGACAGGGCCGTGGAACTCGCCCGCCACCACCGGTCCGTCGAGCGCTCCCGCGTGGAGATGATGCGCCACTACGCCGAGATGACCGACTGCCGCCGCCGGTTCCTCCTGCAGTACTTCGGCGAGGCGGTATCCCGCGCCTGCGGGCACTGCGACAACTGCGAGGCAGGCCGGTCCCGGCCGGTCCTGCCCACCGGGATCTTCTCGCCTGGTGAGCGCGTGCAGCACCACGAGTGGGGCCCGGGCCTCGTGATCGAGTCCGAGAGCGACCGGCTGACCGTCCTGTTCGACGAATACGGCTACCGCGAGCTGGCGACGCAGGTGGTGTCGGGCAGGCACCTCCTCGCCCCGGCGTTCCCCGTCACGCCTGCGGCCGGGTGACCGCGACCTCAGCGGCCGGAGCGGGCGAAGTCGAGGGCCTCGCGGGCCAGCGGGAGCCACGGCAGGCCAGACTCCGGGTCGAGGCCGAACCACTCCTTCATCGGCGTGCCCTTGTTCGCGTCAAAGCGGGCACCTTCACCGGCGGCGATGAGCGCGTCGACGCGCTCGGCGGGCAGCTTCAGCACCAGCCGCCCGCGGACCAGCATCGCGAAGATCTTTCGCTGGAAGCGCAGGGCGCTGCGGCCGAAGCCGCTGCCGCCATCTGGCGGAGTGACTCCCGCGACGCCGACCAGCTCACCGATCAGCTCTTCGTAACGGTCCTCGGGCTGAGCCTCCTCGCGCACCAGATCAGCGTAGACCCCGGCTCTGACACCGCCGATGTCGAGAATGAGCTGGCAGCGGTGACATCTGGGTGAGCGGCGCCAACCAGCGCGGCCTAACCAGGAAGGATGGAGCGATGCGATTTATGCTGCTGCAGAATTACGGAGCGGTCGAGTCGGACTGCCCGCCGATGACGGAGTGGAGCCCCGAGGACATCAAGGCTCACATCGAGTTCCAGCAGGCGCTGAACGCCGAGCTCGCGGAGCGGGGCGAGCTCGTCGATGCCCAGGGCCTGGCCGGGCCCGAGCTGGCCAGGTTCGTCGTCAGCGACGGGATCAGCGCCCCGGTGATCACGGACGGCCCGTTCCCTGAGTCCAAGGAGCTGCTGGCTGGCTACCGGCTGCTGGACGTCGAGACGGCCGCGCGGGCCATCGAGGTCGCCGCCCGGGCGTCGGCGGCGCCCGGGCCTGGCGGCGTGCCGATCCGGCAGCCGATCGAGGTGCGCGAGGTGCTGAGCGCCCCCGACCCTGAGCTGTGACCGCGAGCTGTGACTGCTGAGCTGTGACCACGGGCCCGGGCCTCGAGGACCTGCTGCGCGAGCTTGCGCCGCAGGTCCTCGGTGCGCTCGTCCGCCGTTACGGCGACTTCGCCGACGCCGAGGACGCCGTGCAGGAGGCGCTGATTGCCGCCGCCGCCGCATGGCCCGCCGAGGGACGGCCCGACAGCCCGCTGGGCTGGCTCATCCGGGTGGCCTCCCGCCGGCTGGCCAACCAGTACCGCAGTGACGGCGCCCGCCGTCGCCGGGAGGAGCTGGCCGCCTCCTGGTCTGCCTCACCCCCTGACCCGTCCCCGGCGCGCGACGACACGCTGATCCTGATGTTCCTGTGCTGCCACCCGTCACTCACCCCGGCGCTGGCTATCCCGCTCACGCTCCGCGCGGTCGGCGGCCTGACCACGCGCGAGATCGCCACCGCGTTCCTCGTTCCCGAGGCGACCATGGCCCAGCGGATCAGCCGGGCCAAGGCCAAGATCAAGGCATCGGGCGAGCCGTTCACGCTCCCGCCGCCCGACCAGCGCCCGGAACGCCTCCGGCTGGTGCTGCACGTCCTCTACCTGCTGTTCAACGAGGGCTACACCAGCAGCAGCGGCCCTGACCTGGCCCGCACCGACCTGTCGGGCGAGGCCATCCGGCTGGCCCGGGGCATCCGGGCCGGCCTGCCCGAGGATCCCGAGATCGCCGGCCTCCTCGCGCTCATGCTGCTCACCGACGCCCGGCGCCCTGCTCGCAGCAGTGCCGACGGCCGGTTGATCCCCCTCGCCGAGCAGGACCGCACCCTGTGGAACCGGCCGCTCATCATCGAGGGGATAGGCCTGATCACCAGGGCGCTGCGGCGGGGTCAGGTGGGTGAATACCAGGTGCAGGCGGCGATCGCGGCTCTGCACGACCAGGCTGCCCGTCACGCCGACACCGAATGGACCGAGATCCTGTCTCTGTACGGAACGCTCGAGGCCATGACCGGCAACCCCATGGTGCGGCTCAACCGGGCCGTGGCCGCGGCCATGGCCCGCGGGCCGGAGGCCGGCCTCGCACTCCTCGACGGGCTCGGCGACCGGCTCGGCGACCACCACCGGCTGCACTCGGTGCGTGCACACCTCCTCGAGCAGGTCGGCGACACGGCGGCCGCCACCGCCGAGTTCCGGGCCGCGGCAGCCCGCACCACGAACCTCCGCGAGCAGCAGTACCTGACCATGAAGGCGGCCCGCCTGGCCCACGACGGGCGCCGGCAGGCCGGGCAGGCCGGGCAGGCCCGGACGCGGCGAGACCGCGGGTGAACCGGTCAGCCCGGTTGGCCGCGCTTTTATCGAACGCGTGACCGCAGCCCCGCCGATGACCCATGCTTATCGAGGGAGCCTGGACGCGGGAGGCGCATACCGATCAGCCCGACATCCTCCAAGGCCGCCCGGGGGTCGGTGACGGAAAGGCTCGGAGGCCGTCTGATCGTGACGGCTTCCGTGGTGGCTGCCGTCTTGGTGGTGCTGGCTGTCGCCTGCGCCGCCGCACCACGTCAAGGCGGTGCCGCCGCGCCTGCGGGGGCTGACGCGAAGCTGACCGCGCTCGCCCACAGGTACCTGGCGATTGCCGATCCCGCCAACCATCGCCTGGAAGTCGCCAACGACGGTTACAAGAGGGACGAGCGCGGCAATCTCGCCGCCGCCGCGGCTGACCTGAGGGCCGAGGTGGCCACCGAGACCTTGTTTGACACGCAGCTCGCCGCGATCCCGTTCCCGCCCGCGATCGCCTCTATAGCCCGGGCCCTGATCCAGGCTAACCAGCGGCGAGGCGGGCTCACCACCAGGCAGGCGCGGTCGACCTCGCTCGCGCAGCTGGGGTCGTTCGACCAGCGACACCAGGCTGGCGACGCCGCCGTCGAGGTACAGGTGAGGCTCATCCGCAAGGCCCTGCACCTGCCCCCACCATCCACCAGCTAAGCCGATCCAGCGGAGATAGCGTCGCGCCTCCTCGGGCCAGGCGAAGCCGTCGGCTCTTATTTAACTTGACAGCTAACTAACCATGTGGTGAAGTAGGCGCGTGAGGAGGAGGCCGACCATGACCGTGGCCCAGGATCAGCTCGACGCCACCTTCACGGCCCTGGCGGACCCGACCCGGCGGGCGATCGTCGCTCGCCTGGCCCGGGGGGACGCCACGGTGAACGAGCTGGCCGCGCCGTTCGACATGACCCTTCCGGGCATCTCCAAGCACCTGAAGGTGCTCGAGAAGTGCGGGCTCATCTCCCGGACCCGTCGCGCCCAGTTCCGGCCCTGCCACCTGGAGGGTGAGGTGCTCGACGCGGCCGTGAGCTGGATCGAGGAGAACCGGCGGATCTGGAAGGAGCGGTTCGACAAGCTCGACGAGCACCTGCGCAACATCCAGCGAGCACCTTCTCAGGAATGGATAGGAAAGGCCGATGAATGACATAACGCCAGATGCCGGCGAGCTCATCTACACTCGCGTGTTCGATGCTCCCAGGGAGCTGGTGTTTCGCTGCATGATCGAGCCGGAGCACCTGACCCATTTCTGGGGCCCGGCCGGGATGAGCACGCCGCTGGCGACCATCAAGGTCGACCCGCGCCCCGGCGGCGTATTCGAGGCCGTCATGGTCAGCGATGCCGACGGCAGCCGGTACACGATGCGGGCCGAGTATGCCGAGATCGTGGAGCCAGAGAGGATCGTGTGGAGGGAGCCTGGCTCGGGCATGACGACGATCTCGACCTTCTCCGACCTGGGCGACGCGCGCACCGAGATCCAGATCCGCCAGGCGAACGTACCTGAGGCAGCCCGCAGCCCCGAGGCGCGAGCGGGATTCGCGACGTCGCTCGACCGCCTTGCGGCCTACCTCGGGGAGCTGGTGCGCCCGGGAACCCGGCCTCATGAAGCCTGAACTCGTGATCGGAGATGACCATGACAAATGACACCCACCTTCAGCCTGCCGTAGCCGCGGAGTTCCTGAGCCTGGCCGACCTGCTCGCCGCCGCCTCGGATGCGCAGTGGGGCACTCAGTCGCTCTGTGAAGGCTGGCGGGTCCGCGAAGTGGTCGCGCACCTGACGATGGCTGCGCGTTACTCCGAAGAGGAGTTCATGGCGGAGCTCCGCTGCTGCGACTTCGACTTCGCCCGGTTGTCGAACGAGGTCGCCAGCCGGGACGCGAAATTGCCGGAGAATGAGCTCGTCAGCAACCTGCGTTCCAGCGTGATGCGACACTGGACCCCGCCCGGCGGTGGCTACCACGGCGCCCTCAACCACGTGGTGATTCACGGCCTGGACGTGACCGTGCCGCTGGGCGTGCCGCGCCGCTCCCCGGACGAGACCATCCGGGTCGTCCTTGACGACCTCACGGAGGGCAGCGGCCACGCCCGCTTCGGCATCGACATCCAAGGTCGCCATCTGCAGGCCAGCGACCTCGACTGGTCGTACGGCTCAGGCACTCCCCTGCGCGGCGCGGCCGCAGACCTGGCGCTCGCAATCTGCGGTCGCGCAGTGCCGGCTGGACGGCTCGAAGGCGAGCCACTGCTGCACCGATGAGTTTCGCCTCGCTCCGCGAGTTCTTCGCCTCGTGACGCGATCACAGGACGGGTACCCTTGGCGCTCATGGATTTGTTCGACCTGTCCGGGAAGACGGCCGTCGTCACCGGGGGAACGCGCGGAATCGGGCTCATGATCGCGCGCGGCCTGCTGGAGGCGGGAGCCCGCGTATACATCAGCTCGCGCAAGGCCGACGGCTGCGCTGCCGCGGAGTCCGAGCTCAGCGAGTACGGGCCGGTCACGGCCATCGCGGCGAACCTGTCCACGGAAGCTGAGTGCCTGCGGCTGGCCGGCGAGATCGGCGGGCGCGAGCAGGCGCTGAACGTTCTGGTCAACAACGCGGGAGCGACCTGGGGCGCCCCGCTGGAGGAGTTCCCCGCTGCCGCCTGGGACAAGGTCGTTGACCTGAACCTGAAGGCGCCGTTCTTCCTCACCCGGGCGTTCCTGCCGCTGCTGGCGGCGGCAGGAACGCGCGACGACCCGGCCCGGGTCATCAACATCGGCAGCATCGACGGGCTGCACGTGCCGTCGCTGCCGACCTACGCCTACTCGGCCAGCAAGGCCGGGCTGCACCATATGACCCGGGTGCTGGCCCGGGAGCTGGGCCCGCGCGCGATCACGGTCAACGCGGTCGCGCCGGGGCCGTTCGAGTCCAAGATGATGGCCGCGACCCTGGAGGCGTTCGGGGACGAGATCGCCAAGGCGGCCCCGCTGCGCCGCATCGGCCGCCCCGACGACATGGCCGGCGTCGCGGTCTACCTGGCCTCACGCGCTGGCGCCTACGTCACCGGCGCGGTCATCCCTGTGGACGGCGGGATCGCCACCACCCTCTGACCCGTGGAGTGATACCCGCTCATGTCCGATTCCCGTGGTCCGGTAGCGGACATGCTCGGCCGCTACCGTCCGCAGGATCGGGCCGAGGCCACCGACGTCGAGCGGGTGCGCGCGCTCACCGGCAGTGCCGGTGACCCGTGGCTGCGCTTGATCCCCCTGCATCTCACCGCCTCCGCGCTGATCGTTCACCCCGACACCGGCCGCGTGCTGCTGCGCTGGCACCAGCGCCAGCAGGCGTGGCTCCAGGTCGGCGGGCATGCCGATCCGGGCGAGAGCGACCCGCTGGCCATCGCCCTGCGCGAGGCCGCCGAGGAGACCGGGCTGAGCGATCTGGCGCCATGGCCGGACGCCCAGATCCGGCATGTGGTGATCGTTGGTGTCCCGGCGTCCAGCCGGGAGCCCGCCCATCAGCATGCCGACCTGCGGTTCGTGCTGGCCACCCGGACCCCGGACGCGGCGCGGCCGGAGACGCCGGACGCCCCGCTGCGCTGGCTGTCACCGCGCGAGGCGCAGGAGATCACGTCCGAGGCCAATCTCCGGGAGACCGTGACCCGGGCCGAGCGACTGCTCGCGGGCGCTCCGCAGGCCTGATCTCTCGCTGGCGCGCGGCCTCATCCCAGCGCGGCGCGCGGCCTCATCCCCCGCGGAGGGCGGCCTCATCCCCCGCGGAGGGCGGCCTTGAGGATCTTGCCGGTGGGTCCTTTCGGCAGCTCGGTCATGAACCGCACCTCGCGCGGGCACTTGTAGGCGGCCAGGCGCTCGCGGCAGTAGGCGATGACGTCCCCGGCGTCGAGCTCGGCACCGTCGCGGCGGACGACCACGGCCACGACCTCCTCACCCAGCCGCTCGTCCGGCCTGCCGATGACGGCGGCCTCGAGGATGCCGGGGTGAGCGTAGAGGACCTCCTCGACTTCCCGGGGGTAGACGTTGTAGCCGCCGCGGATGACGAGGTCCTTGGTGCGGTCGACGATGAAGTAGAAACCGTCGGAATCCCTGTAGCCGAGGTCACCGGTGTGCAGCCATCCGCCGCGCAGGGTGGTCGCACTGGCCTCGGGCTGCCCGAGGTAGCCCTTCATCACGTTGTGGCCCCGGATGAGAATCTCGCCGACGTGGTCGCGGCCCGGCGGCAGCGGCTGGTCGTTCACGTCGCCGACGCGCATCTGCACGCCCCAGATCGGCTTGCCGATGGACAGGGCCCGGCGGTCGTCGGCGCGGTTGAACGAGCAGGTGCTGGCGGTCTCGGACAGGCCGTAGCCTTCCAGCACGGTGATGCCGTACTTGGCCTCGAAGGTGCGCATGACGTCCTCGGGCAGCGACGCGCCGCCGGACACGGCGACCCGCAGCGCGGACAGGTCGCGGCCGGCGATGTCCTGCTCGGCCAGCGCGTGCAGCATCGTCGGCACGCCCGGGATAACGGTGCACCGGTCACGCTCGAGCGCGTCCAGCACGGCCTTGGGCGCGAAACGGGGCACGATCGACAGGCAGCCGCCGTACCTGACGCTGACGTTGATCACCGACGACAGCCCGAACACGTGAAAGAACGGGAGCACGGCGAGGGTGACGTCGTCGCGACGGGCACCGAACAGGTCACCGGCGACGGTGCAGTTCATGTACATCTGGAAGTGCGTAAGCTCGGCGCCCTTCGGCTTGCCGGTAGTGCCGCTGGTGTAGATGAGCACCGCCGTGTCGTCAGCGTCGCCAGGGTGAATGTCCCCGCCGGGCTCGGCGGGGACCGCGTCGCTGATCAGCTCGCTGACCGGGCGGGTGCCCTCCGGCAGCGGCGCCTGGCCTGAGCTGACCACGTACAGCGGGATGCCGACCGCCTGGCACGCGCGGCTAGCCTCGCCGAGGGTGCCGTCGAAGGCGATCAGGAAGCGGGCCGAGGAGTCTGTGAGGTGATACTCGATCTCGGGGGCCCTCAGCAGCGGGTTGAGCGGCAGCACCACCATCCCGGCCTTGAGCGCGCCGAAGTAGGCGGTGAGGAACTGCGGCATGTTGGGCAGTTGCAGCGCCACTACCTGGCCCGGCCTCAGGCCGTTCTCGCGCAGGCCGGCCGCGAAGCGGCCCGACTGCTCGTCAAGATCGCGGTAGGTCGTCGCCCGGCCGCCGACGATCTCGGCCGGCGCGCCGGGCGTGGCCAGGGCGGTCTCATGCAGGATCGTCGCCAGGTTGAAGCTCATCGCGTCGTGTTTCTGCTTGATGGCGTGGCCGCCGGAAAGGTAGCGCTTTCCTGGCCTTGTGAGACATATAGTAGAGGTGTATCAGCGGCTTGGCTATGGCCGCAGGGGCATGCGGCGGGAGTGGGCAGCCATGTACCTTGTCGGGGAAGCGGCAGGCACCGATGGCCCGGGGCCGGCGCCGTCGGCCGTGCTCTACCTCACCGAGCCCGCCCGCGGGCTCGCTGGCCTGGCGGCCCTGCCCCTGGCCGCGCCGTGGCTTGCGACCGCGCCGCGCGGCGACGGTCACGGCGTGCTGGTTGTGCCGGGGATGCTGGCCTCGGACATGAGCACGGCCCTGTTGCGGCGATTCCTGCGCTGGCTGGGCTACGACGTGCGCGGCTGGGACCTCGGGCGCAACCTGGGCCCGACCGACGCCGTGCTGGACCGGCTCCCGCAGGCCCTGGCGGCCCTCGCGGAGCGCACCGGCGGGCCGGTGTCGGTGGTGGGCTGGAGCCTGGGCGGGATCTACGCCAGGGAGCTGGCGCGCCAGCATCCCGGGCAGGTCCGCGAGGTGATCACCCTGGGCAGCCCGTTCGCGCTGACCGACCCGCGGCAGAGCCGCGCTGAGGGCGCCTACCGCCGCCGCAGCTTCCTGCATGCCGACGGCGGGCGGGTGCCCACGCCCGAGCAGGTCGCGCGGCCGATCAGCGTTCCGTCCACGGCGGTGTACTCCCGGCGGGACGGCATCCTGTCCTGGCAGGCCTGCATCGAGCCGGAAACGGCGCGGCACGAGAACGTCGAGGTCCGCTGCGGCCATCTCGGGTTCGGCGTCGACCCCGCGACGCTGTGGCTGATCGCCGACCGGCTCGCCGTCCCGGCCGGCCGGTGGCACCCGTTCCGCCCGCCGCCGCTGCTGCGCCGGCTCTACCCGGGCCGCCGATGACCCGCCGCGGCCCCCGGCTGGCCGGCGAAAGCACGGCGCCACCGCACGCTGAGGAGCAACGAAGATGCAGCAGCTCACCGGGCTGGACGCCTCCTTCCTGGCCTTTGAGACCGCCAACAGCACCGGCCACGTGGGCGGGGTTTCCGTTCTGGATCCCAGCGAGGCACCCAAGCCGCTGACCCTGGCCCGGCTGACCGAGGTGCTGGGCGATCGGCTCCCGCTGGTGCCGGTGCTGCGCCGCAAGCTGCTGAACGTGCCCCTCGGCCTCGACCAGCCCTACTGGATCGACGACGCCGACTTCGACATCGAGTACCACGTCCGCGAGCTCGCGCTGCCAAGTCCGGGGTCGGACGCCCAGCTCTGCGAGCAGGTGGCCCGGCTGCACGCCCGGCCCCTCGACCGGAGCCGGCCGCTGTGGGAGATCTACCTGATCACCGGGCTGGCCCAGGACCGGGCCGCGGTTTACACCAAGATTCACCATTCCGCTATCGACGGCGCGTCCGGCGCGGAATTGCTCACTGTGCTCTTCGATCTGGCCCCGGGCGGGCGTGAGCTCCCCGCCGCCCAGCCGTTCCGGCCCGAACGGCGGCCGACCCCGGCGGCGCTGGCCGCGCTGGCGGCGGCGCGGCTGGCCTGGCGGCCGGTGCAGACGGTGCACGTCGCCAACCAGCTCATGCGCGTGCTGCCGACGCTGGCCCCGGCGGTGAGCACGCTGCTGGGCGGTCTGCTCGGGCTGGGCCGCGGCGACGGCGGGGTGATCCGCACCATGCCCGGGCGCGCCCCGGCGACCCCTTTCAACAAGCCGATCACGCCGCACCGGCGGGTGGCCTTCCGCAGCGTGGCCCTGGACAGCGTCAAGACGGTGAAGAACGCTTTCGGTGTCTCGGTCAATGACGTGGTCATGGCGATGTGCGCGGGCGCGGTGCGGCGCTGGCTCGCCGACCGCGACGCGCTGCCGGGGGCGCCGCTGATCGCCATGATCCCGGTGTCGGTCCGCGACCCGGCCGCCCGGGGCGCGCTGGGCAACAAGGTGTCGGCGATGCTGGCCGAGCTGCCTACCCACCTGACCGACCCCGACCGGCGGCTGGAGATCGTGCATGCCGCGACGAAGATCGCGAAGGCCCAGCAGGCGGCGATCCCGCAGGGCCTGGTCGACCAGATCAGCGACTTCGCACCCCCGGCGCTGACCGCGCGCGCCGCCCGGGTCGTGTTCGCCACCGGGCTGCTGCACCGGCTGCCGCCGTTCAATATCTGCATCTCCAACGTCCCCGGCCCCAACGTGCCGGTCTATCTCTGCGGCGCGAGGCTGCTGGCCCACTATCCGGTGTCGGTAATCACCGACGGCCAGGGCCTGAACATCACCCTGGTCGGCTACCTCGGCCAGCTGCACTTCGGGCTGGTGTCGTGCCGCGAGCTCGTCCCTGACATCGATACCCTGGCTGGCTACCTGGTCGAAGAGCTTGAGCTGCTGCTCAAGGCTGCTGACCAGCGCGCGGCCGGCTGACCGGGCCAGGGCCAGGGCAGTGGCCGCGGGCCGGGCGGGCAGCCACGACGATGCGCGGGCGGTCGTGCCCGAGGGCACGGCGGCGCCCGCGAAGATCCCGGCCGAGATCTTCGCGAGCGCGGTCGACGCCTACGTGTCCGGGCGGCGGCTGGACATGCAGTCACTGGCGCGAAGGGCCGGTGTCGGGCGCGCCACTCTCTACCGGCGGGTCGGGAAGCGGGAGCAGCTGCTCGACGAGGTGGTCTGGTGGCGAGCCCGGCGGCTGGTGGTCGAGCAGGTCCAGGCCACGGCGGCGCAGGCCGGGGTGGCCAGGATCGCCGCCGTGATCGGCGGGGTGCTCGGCGCGGTGGAGCGGGACAGGCCGCTGCGCGCGTTCCTGGAGTCCGATCCCGAGGCCGCGATGCGCATCCTGACCGGGACGCGCAGCACGGCGGCGAAGGGCATGGCCGGAGCGCTGGAGAATCTCATCAACCTCGAGCGGCGCCGCGGCACGTTCGAGGCCGACCTGGACACGGCGACGCTCGCCTACGCCATCATGCGGATCTGCGAGGGATTCCTCTACGCCGACGTGATCGCCGACCGCGCTCCCGACACCGGCCGGGCGGTGACGGTCATCGAGGCCCTGCTGCTCGGCCTGGACCTGGTGCGCCGCTCCCCCGCCCCTTACGCCTAGGAAGCCCGATCTCAGGAGGATCAGATGGCGGTGGAGCTGGACGGCGCGGTCGTCCTCGTCACCGGCGGCGCCAACGGCATCGGCGCCGCCGCGGCGCGGCGGCTGGCCGGCCACGGAGCGCGGGTCGTCGTCGCCGACATCGACGAGCGGGGTAGTAACGTGGCCGCCGAGGTGGGCGGGCTCTTCGTGCGCTGCGACGTCCGTGACCCCGCCGACAGCGAGTCGGCGGTATCCGCCGCGGTCGGCGCGTTCGGCGGCCTGGACGTGGCGTTCCTCAACGCCGGCGTGTCGCCGACCAGCGTCGAGCTCGGCGGCCCGGCCTGGGATCTCGCCGCGTACCGGCGGGCGTTCGCGATCAACGTCGACGGAGTGTTCTTCGGCGTGCACGCGGCGCTGCCGGCGCTGCGTGACCGCGGCGGCGGGGCCCTCGTCCTCACCTCCAGCCTGGCCGGGCTGACCGCGGTGCCCGCCGCTCCGGTCTACGCCGCCACCAAGCACGCCGTCGTCGGCCTGGCCCGGGCCCTGGGCCCCGCGCTCGCGGCCGATCACGTGGCCGTGAACGCGCTGTGCCCCGGCTTCGCCGACACCGCGATCAACGAGCCGGTCCGGCACCTGATCAGCGCCGCGGGCATCCCGATGATGCAACCGGACGATGTGGCCGGCGCGCTGCTCGCCATCCTGGCCAGCGACCACACCGGCCAGGCCTGGTACCTGCAGCCTGGCCGGGCCGCCGAGCCCTTCGCGTTCCGGAACGTGCCGGGGCCGCGCGCCCCGGACGGCTCACGGGTGGGCGGCGTGCCCGGGCTGCCCTGACCGGCCGCCGCGCGCAGGCCCTCCCCGAGGAGATCCGCACCGCCTCGCCGCGCAGGCCGTCAGCCGCGGTCGAAGGCGAGGATGAGCTTGCCGGTGTTCTCGCCCGCGAACAGCTTCAGCAGGGCGTCCGGGAAATCGCTGACCCCGCCCTGCACGATGTGCTCGCGCGAGGTGATCAGGCCGTCCCGGAACCACTCGGCGAGCTCGGCGGTGGCCTGCGGGAACCGGTCCTGGTAGTCGAAGATGACCATGCCGGTCATGGAGGCCCTCGCCACCAGCAGCATGAGGTAGTTGGCGGGTCCGCGCACCCTGTCGGCGTTGTACTGCGAGACCGCCCCGCAGATGATGATCCTGGCCCCACGGGCCAGGCGGGTGAGCACGGCATCGAGGACGTCGCCGCCGACGTTGTCCAGGTAGACATCGACGCCGCGCGGCGCATGCTCGCGCAGCGCCCGTCGCAGGTTCTCAGTCTTGTAGTCGATGGCGGCGTCGAAGCCGAGCTCCTCAACCAGCGCGTGGCACTTTCCCGGGCCCCCCGCGATGCCGATGACGCGGCACCCCTTGAGCTTGGCGATCTGGCCGGCGACGCTGCCCACCGCGCCCGCGGCGCCGGAGACCACGACGGTTTCCCCCGCGCGGATCTTCCCGACGTCGAGCAGGGCAAAGTAGGCGGTCAGCCCGGTCATCCCGAGGGCGCCCAGGTAGGTCGTCGGCGGCGCGAGCGCCGTGTCGAGCCTGAGCACGCCGGCACCGTCGGACACGGCGTATTCCTGAACGCCGAAGACGCCGTAGACGCAGTCGCCCACCGCAAAGTCCGGGTGCTCCGACACCGTGACGTGCCCCACCGCGCCGGCCCGCATGACCGCGCCGACCTCGACGGGCGGGATGTAGGAGGCCCCGGCGTTCATCCAGCCCCGCATCGCGGGGTCAATGGACAGGTGCGAGATCGCCACGACGAAGTGCCCAGGACCCGGCGCTTGCACGCTCTCGCTCGTGTGCTCCCAGTCGGAGGCCCGGGGCAGCCCCGACGGCCGGCCAGCCAGCCTCACCTGACGGTTGATCAGCGACACTCAGCATCTCCAGAAGCGGACGCTCGACATGATGATCGGAACGTAATGCCGCCTTGGTCAATCCGCTGCGTCGGGTTGCTATCGACGGCAGGATGCCGGGCATGACCGCCGTGGGCACGATCCTGTCAGCGATCGGCGATGTGGCGGCTGGAGTCGCGGCGGTCGCGGCGGCCATCGGGCTTCGCTACGCCAGGCAGACAGTCCGCGAAGCCCGAGCGGAGCGGTGGGCGGCCGAACACGGTCGGCTGGTTCGCCGTCTCGAATGGGTCGGAGAGACGATCGAGCACATTGACCGGCTCGCGGAGGAAGACCAGCGCATCCGCCCGCCAGGCGAGGCCTGGCGAAGGGGCCGCAACCTTCTGGCGCAAGGGTTCGTTGGCCTAGCTGGCCAGCTCCCGCAGACGGCCAGGCTGGTTGATTGCGCCGATCCCTATAGCGCCCGATCGATCGCCATGCTCGCGCGCGAGGAGATCGGGGGTGAGCTGGAGCGTCTGGCGTGGGAGCAGGCACAGCGGCAAGGTGCCGGGCCCGCCGATGTTCACCGAGAACGACCAGCGCCGATGATGGGCCTTCGAGCGCGACGGCATCCAGGTCCTCGCGGAGCTGACCAGCCAGCGGGCCACCCGCGAGATCGGCATCATCGCCTGCGGGGCAGCGACAACTGGTGACACCGGGCCAGCCCTCGTCTCCGGCCCCGGTTCCGGGGGGCCTGGAGTGCGGGACAGGTCAGGCGCCGAGCAGGTAGGTGGCGAGCACCGCCGGCTGGGAGAGGGCGATCAGGTGGCCGCCGGGCAGTACGTCCGCCTCGACGCCCAGCCGGTCGCGCGCTAGCTCCTGCTGGAAGCCGACGGGGAAGAACCGGTCATCGGCTCCGGCCACTACCCGGATCGGGACGGGCGGCCACGTGCTGAAGTCGCAGACCGACTCGAACACCGCGTCGGCCTCGGGCCGCTGGTGCGGCTCACCGGCTGCGGCGACCTCTGCCGGGACGTCGTGGAGGAAGTAGACCGCCAGATCGAACTCTGTGCCGTAACCGCCCTGCTCGGCGGCGGCTACCCGGGCCTGCGCCCATCGGACGTTTTCCCACCACGCACCGGGCGTCTCGCCGGGCGCGGGGATCATGGCGTTCACGAAGACCAGCGAGCCTAGCGGGACCTTCGCGGCGACCATCGAGGCGGTGAACGCGCCGAGCGACTGGGCGACCAGCACCACGTTGGCTCGGTCGCCGATCGCGCTGGTGACCAGGTGGGCGTACTCGGAAAGGCCAGCGGCCGGGTCATCACCGGGCAGGTCAACCGCGATCGCCTCGTGGCCCGCCTCCCGCAGCAGCGGAACCACGCGGTGCCAGTACCAGGCCGTGCCACCGGCGCCCGGGATCAGCACGAAGCCGCGGCGCTGCCCGGTCCGGTCATTCACGAGCCCGTTGTCATCCAGGGAAGTATTCATAGTCCTAGATTAGGACTAGAATCTCCTGAAACACAATGGCGTTGGCTAGACTGGGGTCCATGTCGACTACTCGCCGCTACCACGACCCGTGCGGTATCGCCCGTGCACTGGACGTCGTCGGCGAGCGGTGGGCATTGCTGGTCGTCCGGGAACTGATCTTCGGGCCCAAACGGTTCGTTCAGGTGCGCGACGGGCTGCACGGAGTCAGCCCCAATGTGCTGTCCCAGCGGCTGCGCGACCTGGAGGAGGCCGGCATCGTGCGCCGCGGCATGCTCGACCCGCCCGCCAGCGTCGCGATCTATGAGCTCACCGGCCGCGGGCGGGCACTTGAGCCGATCCTGCTCGAGCTGGCCCGATGGGGCAGCCAGCAGCCCATGACGACCTCTGACGAGATGAGCGTCAACGCGCTGCTGCTTGCCCTCAAGACCGTTTTCGATCCCGGCGCCGTCGACGCCACGTTCGCGCTGCGGGTCAGCGGTGAATGGTTCCGCATGACGGTCGTCGGTGACTCGATCGACATCGCCCGCGGCCGCACCGAGCACCCAGAGGTCACCTTCGATACCGATGTAGCGACGCTGCGTTCGGTCGCTTTCGGGCGCGAGCCGATCAGCGACGCCGAGCGGGACGGCCGCCTGACCGTCGACGGCGACCGCCCCCTGGCCGAGCGCTTCGCGCAGATGTTCCCCGTCCCCCGTCACCGGCCATCGGAGTGAGCCGCAGCCCGGCTGAGCTCAGCGGGCGGGCCTGATGCCGAGTCTCGCCGAGATGCGGGCCAGCTCAGCGTCGTCGGAGATGCCCTGGAAGTCGGCGCGAGGGGTGTACGGGGCCTCGAGCTCGGCCATCTCGTCGTCGGTCAGCCCGATGTCGAGGGAGGCCACGGCGTCGTCGATGTGCGACGGTTTGGTGGCGCCCACCAGCGGGGCGACGACGACCGGGTTGTGCCGCAGCCAGGCCAGCGCGACCTGCGCCCGGCTGACGCCGCGGGCCCTGGCTACTGCGGCGACGGCGTCGATGATGGCCCGGTCGCTGGCGTCCTGGGTGTAGAGCATGTCGGCCAAGGGATCGCTGGCTGACCGGCCGGTCGGCGCTTCGCGGGCGAGGCGGCCGCGGGCGAGCGGGCTCCACACGATCGTGCCGATCCCCTCGTCGGCGCAGAGCGGCAGCATCTCCCGCTCCTCCTCGCGTGCGAGCAGGTTGTAGTGATCCTGCATCGACGCGAACCGGGCCCACCCGTGCTGGCGCTGCAGGTGCAGCGCCTTGCTGAACTCCCAGGCGTGCATGGACGAAGCGCCGAGGTAGCGCGCCTTGCCGGCCTTCACGACGTCGTGCAGGGCCTCCAGCGTCTCCTCGATCGGGGTGGCGTTGTCCATGCGGTGGATCTGGTAGAGGTCGACGTAGTCGGTGCCCAGCCGGCGCAGGCTGTGATCGATCTCGGTGAAGATCGCCTTGCGGGACAGCCCCGAGCCGTTGGGGCCCGCGCGCATCGGGTGCCGGACCTTCGTGGCGATGACGATGTCGTCGCGGCCGGCGAAGTCCTTCAGCGCCCGGCCGAGGATCTCCTCGCTGGAACCCTGCGAGTACATGTTCGCGGTGTCGAAGAAGTTGATGCCCGCCTCTACCGCCTGCCTGATCAGCGGGCGGCTCTCTTCCTCGCCCAGCGACCACACCGGGTGGCCCCGGCCCGGCTCGCCATAGGTCATGGCGCCGAGGGCGATGGGCGACACGTCGAGGCCGGTGCGGCCGAGCTTGATGTAGCGCATGACCTGCTCCTGGATTCCGCTTCCGGAGAGCTCTCCGCTTCGTCTGCCACGTTAGCGGAGAATTCTCCGGTGCACAAGCCCGGCCTGGCCGACCGGGCCCGACCCGCGCGGGTTCCGCTATCTGCAACGCTCCGATATTAACCGCGGCACTGCCTCAAGAGTCCATAACGCGACGCCGGGAGGCGGCCAGGAAGACGTGCTCCTGCTCTATGCTGTAACAACACACACATACGGAGATCCCTCCGGCGATTGCACCACTAGCCGGAGATATCTCCGCGGAGGAACCGAACCAAGGAACAGGCGGCCCGCGCATGACGGCGAAGACGCAGCAGACCGTGCCCCTGCGGGCCAACGCCCGGCAGAACCGAGAACGGATCCTGCGGGCGGCCTGGGAGGTGCTGCTCGAGTCGACCGAGGCGTCGCTGAACTCCATCGCCAAGAAGGCCGGCGTCGGGATCGGCACGCTCTACCGGCATTTCCCCACGCGCGAGGCCCTCGTGCTGGAGGTCTACCGGCACGAGGTGCAGCAGGCGGCAGCCGCCGCTCCCGCCCTGCTCTCCAGGCTCGAGCCGCTGGACGCCCTCCGCGAGTGGATGGAGCGCCTCGCCCAGTACGGCTTGACGAAGGTCGGCCTGGCGGACGCGCTGAGCAGCATCGCGTCCCATGAGAGCCTCGCCGCGGAGGCCTACGAGCCGGTCATCACCGCACTGTCGCTGCTGCTGCACGCGAACGAGGAGGCCGGCACCATCCGTCCCGGTCTCGATCCGGACGACGTCCTGCTGATCATGGGATTCCTCTGGCGCATCGACCCCAAGAGCGACTGGCGATCGCGATCCAGCCGCCTGCTGGACATCCTCATGGACGGCCTCAAGGCCGGCGCCCCGAAGGCGAGGGTCCGCCAGATCGCGGTCACCAGCAGCGCGGGAGAACTCGCTGCGCGAGAGGTTGGCGTGGCGGCACCGGGGAAGGGCTCTCCTGCGTGGGGGGCCGGCAGCCCCTGAGCCAGTCTCATCCGGGGGGATGCGCCGTGAGACTCCTCGTTGACCTTACGCGCTGCCAGGGGTATGCGCAGTGTGCCTTCCTCGCGCCGGACGTGCTCAGGATGCAGGGGGACGAGGCGCTCTGGTACGACCCCGAGCCCGGCGACTGGCAGCGGGAGCAGGTGCTCCGGGCGGAGGCCGCCTGCCCGGTACAGGCCCTGCGGGTCGATGGGGCGCACCTGCGCCGCGCCTTGCCTGCGACCAGGCCGGCCGGCGGTGACGACGGCGACGTTTTCAGGCGCACCGGCCGCATCGCCATCGTCGGCGCCTCCCTCGCGGGCGTGCGGGCCGCGGCGAAGCTGCGCCAGGAGGGCTTCACCGGCTCGCTGACGCTGATCGGGGACGAACCCTATGAGCCCTACGACCGGCCGCCGCTGAACAAGCAGGTCCTCGACGGGTGGGTGCCGGCGCAGCGCACCGCCCTGCCCCGACCCGGTGACCTCGACGCGCACTGGCGGCTCGGCGTCCCCGCGACCGGGCTGGACCTGGGCCGCAAGCAGGTCCTCCTCGCGGACGGCGAGCAGGTCGGGTTCGACCGGCTGCTGATCGCCACCGGCGTACGGGCGCGGCCCTGGCTCAATCCGGCGGAGGCCGCCCTGGACGGCGTGTTCGTGCTGCGTGGCCGCGACGACGCCGCCGCCCTCCAGCAGCGGCTGGCCGCCGGGCCCCGCCGGGTGCTGGTCATCGGCGCCGGGTTCATCGGGTCCGAGGTCGCCTCCGACTGCCGTGGGCTCGGCCTGCCGGTGACGGTCGCCGAACACGGCCCGGCACCGCTGGTCGGAGCGCTCGGCGGCATGGTCGGCGCGATCGCCGCGGACATGCAGCGCGACCATGGCGTCGACCTGCGCTGCGGCGTCACGGTCACGGCCCTGGAGGGCGACTCCGGTGGGCGGCTTCGCCGCGCTCACCTGTCCGACAACAGCGTCCTCGACATCGACGTGGCCGTCGCCGCGCTCGGCAGCGTCCGCAACGTCGAATGGCTCGAGGGCTCCGGGCTCGCGGCCGGACCGTGGGGAGTCGCCTGCGACACGGGCTCGCGGGCCATCACCGTCGATGGCATGTTCACCGACGACATCTTCGTGGCCGGAGACGTGGCGCGGTTCCCGCACCCGCTCTACGACTTCCAGTTCCTCGCGCTCGAGCACTGGGGCAACGCGGTCGCACAGGGCGAGATCGCGGCCCACAACATGATCAGTTCCCAGGCCGGCCGCTGGCCGCACCTGGCCATACCCGAGTTCTGGTCCGTCCAGTTCGGCACCGAGCGTCGACCAGCCCGACGGGCGGCGACCCGTGCCGGCGGAGATCCCCGATCAGCCCGCGCTCATGCACCAGGCCACGGTCGTGGTAACCGGCCACGATCCGAGCGAGCGGCGTGCCCAGTTCGTCCACCCGGCGCGCTGACACAGATCCCAAGCCCTTAAAGCACCGGAGGGGTCGCCATGGCACCGGCCAGCGTCTACGACCAGATCCTCGACTACACCAACCGCGCCAATCCGTATCCGCTGTACACCGAGCTGCGCCGCACCCCGGTCAGTCGCGCCGACGACGGCAGCTACGTGGTCAGCACCTACCGGGAGATCGTCGCGCTGCTGCACGATCCCCGGGTCAGCTCGGATCTACGCCACCGCGCCGACTACCCGACGGCGGGCGACGGCGATGGTGCGCCCGGGCTGCCACCCGACTTCATCTCCCTCGACCCGCCCGAGCACGACCGGGTACGGCGACTGCTGACCCGGCACTTCGGGCCACCGCACGACTCATCTGCCGGCTGCTCGGGGTGCCCCGCGAGGACGAACCCCGCTTCCACATATGGGCCGACGCGGTCGTCGAAACCATCGACCCCACCACCGGCGACTTCGCCACCCGCAGGCGCCGCCGCGGCCAGGCCCTGGCTGAGCTGGGCCGCTACCTCGGCGAACTGGCCGACGCCCGCCGGGAGCACCCCAGCGACGACATGCTCTCCGGGCTGGTCACCGACGACGGCCCGCAAGGCCGGCTCTCGCGCGAAGAACTGATGACCAACGCCGCGCTGCTGCTGATCGCCGGCCACGAAACCACCGTCAACCTCATCACCAACGGCATGCTCACCCTGCTGCGCCACCCCGACGTCCTGCAGCGCCTGCGCCGCCAGCCCGACCTGGCCATCCGGGTGGTCGAGGAGCTGCTGCGCTACGAACCACCGGTGCAGTTCCTCCAGAACCGCGTCGCGCTCGACGACATCGACGTCGCCGGCACCACCATCCCCCGCGGCGCACCGGTCACCCTCGTCCTGGCCGCGGGCAGCCGTGACCCCGACCACGTGCCCGACCCCGACCGGTTCGACCCCGACCGGCAGAACAACCAGCACCTCGGCTTCGGCGGCGGTATCCACTACTGCTTCGGCGCTCCCCTGGCCCGGCCCGAGGCGCAGATCGCCCTGACCGAGCTCGCCCGCCGGCTGGAAAACCCTCACCTGGTCACCGATCCACCGCCGTACCGGCCAAGCCCGCTCCTGCGCGGCCCCCGGCACCTGCCGGTCACGTTCGACCGCATCGCGCCGGCACCGGCCGCGCTAGGCCACGACCACCGGAAAGCTGAACCGCAGCCGCACCACGTGTGAACGGCCCGAGCACAGCGCAGGCTCGGCGTTATGCGGCGAATGTCTGGATGAGCGGGCACCGGGCGCGGGCGGCTCCGTTCGGCCGATGCCGCCTGCTCGTGGCACCCTGGCTGGGTGACGGCAGCGCAACGGCCGCGGGACCCGGCGGGGCACGGCCAGAAGGCCCACGTACGCGATGAGACCGTGCGGCGGCTGGAGCGGTCGATGGGACCGCTCAGCACCGCCGCGATGGCGTCGATGGACCGCCGGCTGCCGTGGTTCCGCGCAATGTCGGCAGAGAACCGGTCCTGGCTTGGCCTGGTCGCCCAGGCCGCGCTGGCCACCTTCGTCGACTGGGTCAAGCACCCGGAGCGCGGCCGGCCCGCGGTCGCCGGGCAGGTGTTCGGCACCGCGCCGCGGGAACTGGCCCGCGCGGT
>WNFI01305746.1_pt1 | contig 20578 bp, 20 predicted proteins | sample 5400471 | NCBI WGS metagenome assembly WNFI01 (sample SAMN13153348, study PRJNA577476) | soil metagenome | isolation source: 100 cm saprolite on Douglas fir-dominated hillslope | place: USA:California | collected 2013-09-17
CGTCGAGCAAAGCTCGACGAGCCTCCTTCCGCTGACGGCCGGACTCCCGGCCGGGCCGCCTCCGCGGCGGGGTCAACTCACGTGAGCGGTGGGACTAGCTCACCGAAAGCGCGCCGTGGTCGTCGCAGTGCTGGCCGTGCGGCCTGTGCAGGTGTCCGCCGACCAGGTAGTCGGTGTGGTCGCCGTGCGGCGCTGCCTCGTGCCCGCAGCCGGCGGCGTGCTTGTGGTCCTTGGCGTGCCCGCCGCAAGCATGGTTCGGCGTGCACGACGCCGGGTTCGTGCCCGTCGCCGCGACGGAGTGTTCGTCGACATGTCCGGCATGCGGGTAATGCAGGTGTCCCTCGTGCAGGTAATCCGTGTGGCCCTCATGCTGGACGGCGAGATGGCCGCAGCTCGCTCCGTGCTCATGGTCGTGCCGTTCATGCGTCGTGTGAGCCATGACAACCTCCCGTTGCGGGTCTCATGGTGCTCACGCGAGCAAAGCGCAAGCTGGATGACCGTTCATCTTCCGAGTGCGCGCGAAATCGCATCCGCTGCCGACCAGGCGCCGATTCCGAGCGACGCACCGCCCGCGAGGACACCCGCCACCGCCACCGCCGAGCGACCGCTGGCCAGCCGCGCGAGCGGCCAACTCGCGGCGGCGGTGAGCAAAGCCATCCCGACCGTCGAGCCGATCCCGAACAGAGCGACGTACGCCAATCGGGCGCCGGTCGAAGGCAGGCTCGCCATCACCAGCGCCGTCAGCGCGCCGCTTCCGGCGAGGCCATGCACGACGCCGACGAGGAGCGGCCGCCGCACCGATGACCATCCGGCGGGCGCACCATCGTGGGGCGGCGGATCGCCAGCGGCCTCACTTCTCTTGAGCGCGACGCGACACACCGCGCGGGCACCCAGCACCATCAGCATGGCAGCCACGACCAGCGCTAGCGCGTTGTCGATCCACCTGGGGACATGCCCCTCCATGACTGTCAGCGCGACCGAAGCAGCCAAGAGCGAGACCGTGTGGCCGCAGCCCCAGGTCGCGCCGAGCAACGCGCCTGCGCGCATCGAGCGGCGCTCCGCAGTCAGCGCCGCAACCGCCGCCAGATGGTCCGGCTCGAAGGCGTGCCGCAAGCCGAGGAGAAGACCCAGGACGCCGCCGCCACCCAGGCGCAAGGCCATGTCGAGGCTCATGCCCTTAGTGATAATCGAGTCTCACTTATCATGCAACGGCCGGTGCCGCAGCCGCCCGCCGGCAGAGGCCTTTGCCGGGATCAGCGCATGTTGTAGGCGAGCCCCAAGAGCGTGCTGAAGGCGAAACTGGTGCTGGTGTCGCCGTTGGCGGCCGCGAAGTTCGGCCCGAATCGGGCGCGCAAGGTCACCGCCAGATTGCGGTCGATATGGTACTCGGCGCCGCCGCCGACCTGCGGTCCCAAGAAGAGGCCGAGGGGGTGGACGAAGGAGAGCAGGATGGGGAAGTCCGCCCCCGCCTCCAAGGTCAGCCGGGAATCGACGCGGAAGCCCGCCACCAAGCCGATCGGTCCGCCGATGCCCACCTCGGTCCCGCCGCGGTCGGCGTTGTGCCAGTAGACGGTGAACCCGGGGTCGACATGAACGGCGAGGCTGGCGAAGTCCCCGGCCGCGAGCAGGTGGCGGTAGGGCACTTGAAATTGCAAGCCGGCAATGGTCCTCGTCGTCCCCTCGAAGCCGTAGAGGAACGAGAGGCGGCCGCCGATGTCGCTGCTTCTGGTCTGCCCGTGCAGGAACGCGAGGCTGACGCCGGGCCAGCCGGCCTCCAGCTGCAACACGTTCTGCCCGGGGGGCACCGTACGCGCAGCGGTCGCAGTCCAGTCGTTGCCGGCCGTCTCGGTCTGCGCTCGCGCCGCACCGGCCGAGCAGACGAGCGCCGCCACCGACAGCAGCCGGACGCCCGATAACCCTCGTTTGCCCATATTTGCCACCTCCGCGGACGCGTTGCCGCAGGACGACTGCCCATGTTTCTCGGTTGAACATGGAACGTTGGGCCCGGCCACCTCGATGCGCAATCCCGTGCGCCGTACGCCGCGCGATGGGCGCACAACGCTTGATCTTCCGCAGCCGTTGAGTAGGGTGCCCGACCTATGCATGTCCTCGCGGGAGACATCGGCGGTACCAAGACGCTGCTCGCTCTCGCCGACGTCGATCTCTCCGGCACTTCCGCCGTCCCCCGCATCGAGCTGATCGAGACGCGCCGCTTCGAGAGCCGCGCCTTTCCCGGCCTCGCCGGCGTCGCCAGGGCCTTCGAGGAAGAGCTTGGCCGCAAGCTGCCGCGCCGGGCCGGCTTCGGCGTGGCAGGGCCGGTCAAGGACGGGCGCTCGCAGACCACCAACCTGCCTTGGGTGCTGGACGAAGCCGACCTGGCCTCGGCTCTCGGCATCGATCGCGTGCGCCTGATCAACGACTTTGGCGCGCTCGCGCTCGGCATCTCCGGGGTGGCGCCGGGGAGCCTCGTCACGCTCAACGAGGGCGTTCGCGATCCGCGCGGGCCCACCGCGGTGCTGGGGGCCGGCACCGGCCTGGGCGAGGCCATCACCGTCTTCGCTGGAGGCCGCCGCCGCATCCTCACCACCGAGGGCGGCCACGCCAGCTTTGCGCCGCGCACCGAGCTGGAGATCGCCCTGCTGCGCTTCCTCGCCGCGCGGCACGGCCACGTCTCCTGGGAGCGGCTGCTCTCGGGGGAAGGCCTGGTCAACATCGCGGAGGGGGTGGCGCAGTCCACCGGCCTCTCGCTGCCGGAGGCACTTTCGTCCGCCCTCGCCACCGAGCGCGCCGAGGCGCCGGCGGTGGTCACCGCGCAGGCGCGCGAAGGCGACCCGCTCTGCCAGCGCGCGCTGGAAACGTTCTGCAGCCTCTACGGCGCCGAGGCGGGGAACCTCGCGGCCAAGACGCTGCCAACCGGCGGCGTCTACGTGGCGGGCGGAATCGCCCCCCGCATCCTCCCCGAGCTGTCCGACGGCCGCTTCCGCGAGGGGTTCCTGGCCAAGGGGCGCATGCGCCCATTGCTGGAGCGGATCCCGGTGCAGGTGGTTCTCGACAGCAATGCCGGCCTGCTCGGCGCCGCATTGCTCGCGGCGCAGGACGAGGCGGGTTAGAAGCGCGTCCTCCGCGGAAGGAAATGGAAACGACGATGCCCAAGCCCCTCTCGCCCGAGCTGCACAAGAAGTCCGTCAACACCATCCGCATGCTCGCCGTCGATGCGGTCGAGAACGCGAACAGCGGCCACCCCGGCCTGCCGATGGGCGCCGCCGAGATGGCGTTCGTCCTCTGGAGCCGTCACCTGCGCTTCAACCCCCAAGAGCCGCGCTGGGCCAACCGCGACCGGTTCATTCTCTCCGCGGGCCACGGCTCGATGCTGCTCTATGGGCTCCTGCACCTGGCCGGCTTCGACGTCAGCCTCGAAGATCTGAAGAAGTTCCGCCAGCTCCACTCGAAGACGCCGGGCCATCCCGAATTCCGCGACACGCCGGGCGTCGAGGCCACCACCGGCCCGCTCGGCCAGGGGCTCGCCAACGCGGTGGGCTTCGCGCTCTCCGCAAAGATGCTGGCGGCGCGAGTGAACCCGCCGTCCGGCTTTCGGCCCCTCGACCACTTCGTGTACGTCCTGTGCTCCGACGGAGATTTGATGGAGGGGGTCACCTCCGAGGCCTGCTCGATCGCCGGGCACCAGAAGCTGGGCAACCTGATCGTTCTCTACGACGACAACCAGGTCACGCTGGCGGGGAAGACCTCGGTGACCTTCACCGAGGATCGCGATGCGCGCTACCGCGCCTACGGCTGGCACGTGCAGCACGTCGCGGACGGCAACGACGCCGAGGCCATCGACCGCGCCATCCGCGCCGCGCAGGCGGAGAAGGATCGGCCCTCGTTCATCTCGGTGCGCACGGTGCTCGGGTTCGGGTCGCCGGGCAAGGCGGGGACGCCCGAGGCCCACGGCTCTCCCCTCGGCAAGGACGAGGTCAAGAAGACCAAGGAGAAGCTGGGCTGGCCACTCGAGCCCACCTTCCTGGTGCCCGATGACGTGCGCGCGTTCTGGGCGTCGCGCATCGAGGAGCTGCGCGGCCTGCATGAGCAGTGGAAGCGCGGGGTCGCGCAGTGGGAGAAGGAACAGCCGCAGAAGGCGAAATGGCTACGGGCCCCCGCGGTGCCGCAGGACCTGCCCGAGCAGCTCGCCTCGGTGGTGCAGGGCATGAACGCGGCCGAGTCGACGCGCAAGATCGGCAGCGCCGTGCTGCAGAAGGCGGCGGAGCTGGTGCCCGCGCTGGTGGGCGGCTCTGCGGACCTGGACACCTCCACGCTCACCTATCTCAAGGGTGGAGGCGACGTGGAGCCGGGCAGCTATGCCGGCCGCAACATCCACTTCGGCGTGCGCGAGCACGGCATGGGCGCCATCGCCAACGGCTTCGCGTACGACGGCCACTTCGTCCCCTTCACCGCGACCTTCCTCCAGTTCGTCGACTACATGCGGCCGCCGGTACGGCTCGCGGCGCTCTCGCGGCTGCGGACGCTGTTCGTCTTCACGCACGACTCGATCTTCCTAGGCGAGGACGGGCCCACCCACCAGCCGATCGAGCAACTCGCCACCATCCGCGCCATCCCCTTCATGGAGACGTGGCGCCCGGCCGACCCCGTGGAGGTGGCCGCGGCCTGGGCGGCCGCGTTGCAACGTGAGGACGGCCCGAGCACGCTGGTCTTCACCAGGCAGAAGCTGCCGCCGTTGAGCCGGTCGCAGCCCGTGGACGTGCGCACCTGCCTGCGGGGCGCCTATGCGTTGGTCGAGCCCAAGCTGGCCAAAGGCGAGGAGCCGGAGCTGGTCATCATCGCCACCGGCAGCGAGGTTGCGACTGCGCAGCAGGCGCTGCAGGCCCTGCGCCCCGAGCTTGCGGCCAGGACGCGGCTCGTCTCCATGCCCTGCGTCGAGCGGTTCCTGCGCTGGCCGCGCGAGGAGCAGCGCAGGCTCTTGCCGCACGACACGAAGGCGAAGATGGCGGTTGTCGAGGCGGCAGGCGGGCTCGACTGGTACCGCATCGTCGGCGACGGCCTGGTGGTCGGAATCGACCGCTTCGGCGCCAGCGCGCCCGAGAAGGCGCTCGCCGAGGCGTACGGGCTCACGCCGCAGAAGGTGGCGGCCCGCATCCAGGCCTGGCTGGAGCAGGGAGCGAAGGCGAACGCGTAGCGTCCGCCCCGCGCACTGCCTATCTCCCTCCGGAGACTGGGCGACAGCCCCTGGGAGAGACGTCGTGGCGCAGAAACCCGCAGCGAGGCTGAACGAGCTGGGACAGAGCGCCTGGCTCGACCTGATCGGCCGCAAGCTCATCGAGAGCGGCGAGCTAAAACGGATGGTCGACGAGGATGGCGTGCGCGGCGTCACCGCGAACCCGGCCATCTTCGAGAAGGCGATCGTCGAGTCGACCGACTACGACGACGCGCTAAAGCGCATGACCCAGTCGAGCCGGTCGCCGCTCGAAATCTATGAGGCGATCGCAGTGGCCGACGTTCGCGCGGGCTGCGACGTGCTCTTGCCGCTGTTCCGCAATGGCCTGCCCGGAGCAGGCGCGGTCCTGCCGGGCGGCAAGCGCATCGTCGACGGCTTCGTCTCGCTGGAGGTCTCGCCGGAGCTGGCCTTCGATACCCGGCGAACGGTCGCCGAAGCGAAGCGTTTCTGGGCCGCAGTCGACCGGCCCAACGTCCTCATCAAGATCCCCGCCACCCCGCAGGGTATCCCGGCCATCCGCGAGGCCACCGCGGCGGGCATCAGCGTCAACATCACGCTCATCTTCTCCAACACCGTCTATGGGCAAGTGATCGACGCGTACCATGCTGGCCTGGAGGAGCGGTCGGCGAAGGGCCTGCCCCTTTCGGGCATCCATTCGGTGGCGAGCTTCTTCGTCAGCCGCGTCGACACGGCGGTCGACAAGCTCTTGGAGAAGAACGGCTCTCCGGAGGCCAAGGCGCTCCTGGGGAAGATCGCCGTCGCCAATGCCAAACAGGCTTACCAAGTGTACTTGAAGTCGCTGGAGACGCCGCGCTGGGCGAAGCTGGAGGCCGCGGGCGCCAACCGGCAGCGGCCCCTGTGGGCCTCCACCGGCACCAAGAACAAGGCCTACTCCGACGTGCTCTACGTCGAGAATCTGATCGGCCCGGAGACGGTGAACACGATGCCGCTCGCGACGCTGCGCGCGTTCAACGACCACGGCAAGGTGGCGCGCACGCTCGACCAGGGGGTCCCTGAGGCGCGCGCGCAGCTCGAGGCGCTGGGCCGCCTGGGCATCGACCTCGAGAAGGTCTGCGCGCAGCTCACGCAGGAGGGCGTCAAGCTGTTCTCCGATGCGCTGGCCGGCCTACTGCGCGCGATCGCGGCCCGCCTCCCATCCGATCCCGCGCGAACCGGAGGAGCACATGGAGTTGGCGCTGCTGGGCCTCGGTAAGATGGGCAGCAACATGGTCCAGCGCCTGCTGGCGGGCGGGCACAAGGTCGTCGCCTACGACGTCGACTCGAGGCGCGCCGCCGCGCTGGCCCCGCTCGGTGCCAAGCCGGTCACCACGCTCGACCAGGCGATAGCAGAGCTCAAGCCGCCCCGCCTGGTCTGGGTGATGGTGCCGTCCGGCCGCATCACCGAGGAGCTGATCGCCTCCGTGGCGGCGAAGCTGGCTCGCGGCGACGTGATCGTCGACGGCGGCAATTCCAACTTCCGCGATTCGATGCGGCGCGGGAAAGATCTGGAGGCGCGCGGCATCCGCTTCCTCGACGCGGGCACCTCGGGAGGCGTCTGGGGCCTGAAGAACGGGTACTGCCTGATGGTGGGTGGCAGCCAGGAGGCCTTCGCCCTCGCCGAGCCCGTGCTGAAGACGCTCGCGCCCGAGGACGGTGGCCTCATCCACGTCGGCCCGGTCGGCGCGGGGCACTACGTGAAGATGGTCCACAACGGCATCGAATACGGCCTGATGGAGGCCTACGCCGAAGGATTCGAGATCCTGCGCTCCTCGCCGTTCCCCGGTATCGACCTCGCCGGTATCGCTCGCGCCTGGGACTACGGCTCGGTGGTGCGCTCCTGGCTCCTGGAGCTCCTCGCCGATGCGTTGGCCCGGGATCCCGATCTCGCGCAGGTGAAGGGATATGTCGAGGACAGCGGCGAGGGCCGCTGGACGGTGCAAGCGGCGATCGACCAGAACGTGCCGGCGCCGGTGATCACACTGTCTCTGCTGCAGCGCATCGCTTCGCGGCAGCAGGAGTCGTTCAGCGCCAAGGTAAACGCGGCGCTGCGCAACGAGTTTGGCGGGCACGCGGTGAAGAAGAGCTGAGCTCCGGGAGGCCGCATTGCCGTATTCGTCCGAGCATGACGAGGTCCCCAACCCGCTGCGCGCGGGCCTGCGCGTGGATGCGGTGCCTGAGCCGTGCGTGGTGGTGGTGTTCGGCGGCAGCGGCGATCTCGCGCACCGCAAGATCATGCCCGCGCTCTACAACCTGGCGCGGAGCGCGCACCTGCCGGCTGCCTTCGGCGTGGTTGGCGTCTCCAGGAGCGAGTACACCGACGACCGGTACCGCGCCGAAATGCGCGAGGCGGTGGGCCGCTTCTCGCGGACGCAGCCGGTGCAGGAAGACGTGTGGAGGGACTTCGCCGCCGGCCTGCGCTACTGCGCGGGCTCCTTCGACGACGTGTCCACCTTCCGGCGGCTCGGGGAGGTCCTTCAGGAATTGGACCGCGTGCGCGCGACGCGCGGCAACCGGCTCTTCTACCTCGCCACGCCACCCTCGGCGTTCCCCGTCATCCTGCGGAATCTGAAAACGGCGGGGTTGATCAACAAAGTTGGCGAGGGCCCCTTCACGCGGGTGGTGGTGGAGAAGCCGTTCGGGCACGACCTGGCCAGCGCCCGCGCGCTCAACCGGCTGCTCCTCGAGGTTTGCGACGAGAAGCAGGTCTTCCGCATCGACCACTACCTGGGCAAGGAAACGGTCCAGAATCTGCTGGTGTTCCGCTTCGCCAACGCCATCTTCGAGCCGCTGTGGAACCGCCGCTACGTCGACCAGGTGCAGATCACCGCCGGCGAAGAGCTGGGCATCGAGGGGCGGGGAGGGTACTACGAAGAGGCCGGCGTGCTGCGCGACATGCTCCAGAATCATGTGCTGCAGCTCGTCTGCCTCACCGCGATGGAGCCGCCGGTGGCGTTCGATGCCGACGCGGTCCGCGACGAGAAGCTGAAGGTGCTGCGGGCCATCGTGCCGCTGGACAGCCCGGAGCAGGTGCGCAAACGAGTGGTGCTGGGCCAGTACCGCGAGGGCTCCGTCGCCGGCATGGGCGTGCCCGGCTACCAGCACGAAAAGGGCGTCGCGCCCGGCTCGAGGACGCCCACCTTCGTGGCGCTCAAGCTCTCCATCAACAACTGGCGCTGGGACGGCGTGCCCTTCTACCTGCGCAGCGGCAAGCGCCTGCCCAAGCGCGCGACCGAGATCGCGGTGCACTTCTCCGGGCTGCCGCACTCGCTCTTCGACGACGGGCCCACGCAACCCAACGTGCTCATCATCCACGTGCAGCCGGAGGAGGGGATCACGCTGCGCTTCTCCGCCAAGGTGCCGGGGGAGGGGTACCGGCCGCGCATGGTCAGCATGGATTTCCGCTACGGCACTGCCTTCGGCACTTCCACGCCGGAGGCGTACGAGCGGTTGCTGCTCGATGCCATGCGCGGCGACCAGACGTTGTTCACGCGCAAGGACGAGGTTGAGGCGGCGTGGAGGCTCCTCGATGGCATCCTCCAGGTGGTCGAGCACGGGGAGGGGATGGCCCCTTATCCCTATCCCGCAGGGACCTGGGGCCCGCCCGATGCCGACGCGCTGCTCGCGGCCGATGGACGGCAATGGAGGCGCCTGTGAACGCCGCGGCCGAAGGCGGGGCGCCGCCGGAGCTGGAGGCGCGCTTCGCCAAGGGCATCGACCTCGCGAGGATCCGCGCCTTGCTGTTCCAGGCGCGCGAGCGGGCCGGTCTGCCCGCCCAGACGGTCTACGTCCTGAACCTGCTTGCGGTGCACTTCAGCGCAGCGGCGTACGAGCGCAGCAAGGCGATGCTAGAGGGCGCCTCGACGCTGCACCCGGCGCGGCTCATCTCGCTCATCGCCGAGCCCAGGCTTTCTCCCGACCAGGTGATCGCGCGGGTCTCGACGGTGCGGCCGAAGGGATCGGCCAACGCCCTCGAGCGCATCGTCCTCACCGCCCAAGGCGGCGCGGTCCGCCACCTCGAGTCGGCGGTGACCGGGCTGCTCGTGCCCGAGGTGCCGCTGGCGGTGGTGTGGGGCGGGCGGCCGGAGGGGGATCTGCTGCGCCACGTGGCCGAGTCCGCCGACCGGGTGATCATCGACTCCGCGACGCGGCCGGCGCAGGCGCTCGCCGACGTGGCGGCCCTGCTCGCACGCGGCGCTCCGCTGGGCGACCTTGCCTGGGCGCGCATCTATCCCTGGCAGGCGCTGGGCGGAGGCTGCGCTGCTCGCGGGCTGGTTCCAGTCGCGGGTGCGCAAGGCCCGGGTCGAGCTGCTCGCCGGGCCCTCCGCGGGTGGCGAGGTGATCGAGCTGCGCTTCGAGGCGCCGCCCGCGGTGTTCACGCTGCGGCGCGAGAATTGGATCCTGGCGGCGGAGGTGCGGGGCGACGACGACGGCGAGCTGGTGCACCGCGTGCGCGTGCCCCCGGACGCGCCGGGCCGGCTCTTGGGGATGGAGCTGGAGCTGCTCTCGGGCCAGGACGGGCTGTACGCGGCGGCGGTGGCGCAGGCCGCGCGCCTCGTCGCCGCCCGCGGCGACGAAAGCTCGGAGGCGCGCACTTGAGCGAGGTCTCCGTGGGGGCGGGCCCCGCCGCGGCAGCGGCAGCGGCCGAGCTGTTCATCGAAGCCACGGCGGGGGCCACGGCTGCGCGCGGGCGGGCGGTGGTGGCGCTGACCGGCGGCTCGAGCGCACAGCCCCTCTATGCGGCCCTGCGCACCGAGCCGGTTCGGGGCAAGGTGCCTTGGAGCGCCCTCCAGGTTTTCACCGGCGACGAGCGCGCGGTGCCCCCCTCGGACCCACTGAGCAACTGGGGCACTGCCGCCCGCGAGCTGTTCGCGCACGTGCCGCTCGCGGAGTCGCAGCTCCACCGGCTGCGCGGCGAGGCGCCGGACCTCGACGCCGAGGCCCTTCGTGCAGCGGCCGAGCTGACGCGCGTCGCCGGCGAGCCGCCCCGGTTCGACCTCATGCTGCTCGGCCTGGGCCCGGACGGGCACATCCTCTCCTGTTTCGCCGGCGTTCCTTCCTCGGCCGACCGAGGCGACCGCGAACGCGTGCGGCACGTGGCGGCGCCCGTCGAAGTGGAGCCGAAGGTGGCGCGGCTCACGCTCACGCCGTTCCTGGTGGTCACCGCGCGCACGGTCGTGCTGCAGGCGACCGGCGCCGCCAAGGCAACGGTCCTGGCGCGGGCGCTCAAGGGCCCCGAGGACCTGGTCGCCTGCCCGGCGCAATGGCTGCGGCGCGCCTCCGGCCGGGTGGTGATCGTCGCCGACGAGGCGGCCGCCGCACTCCTGTAAGGAAGTTTGGCGGCTCTACCGCACCAGGCGCAGGTGGCCTCGCCTGGGCGTGCCCGACGGGGTGCCGCCCTCGGGGGGCTCGTCGTTGTGGCGCTCGTGCGGCGCAGGCTCGGGCTCGCGGCGTTCGCGCTCACGCCGATCGTGCGCCGGCGGCGCGTCTCCGTTCTCCACGGAGGCGAGCGGCCCGTGCCGCAGGAGCGGGCCGCGATCCTGGCGCCGCTCGCCGTCGCCCCGCTCGCCGACCTCCGGCCGGCCTTCGCTCTCGTCCTCGCCGTCCGCCACCGGCTCCAGGCGCCGCCGCGGTGCGGGCGTCTCCTGCCGGGCTGCGGCCTTGCTCGAGAGCTGGTGCGCAACCTCGCCGGGCAGGTCCTCGGGCCACACCTGCCCGTCCCCGCTGAGCTGCGAGGTGATGCCGAACACCGCCGACCAGGGGAGCTGGCATTGGAAGTGGCGTCCGCGGAACGAGAGCGTCGCCTGCACGCCGCGCTCGGTGATCTCGAGATCGGGAATGTTGAACCGCCGGCTCAGGTTCAGACGCAAGTGTGGCTCCTCGGCGTACTCCGGCGGCACCACCACGCCCGGCCTGCGCGCGTCGAGGTGGACCATCGCGATGCCAAGGTCGAGATAGCCGAGGAGCGTCTCGAGTTTGCCTGGAGGCGGCGTCACGGAGTCCGCTCTAGCCCGTTCGAGCCCCGGATTCAAGCAGGGGCGGCCGGCAGGTCGCCCGCCTCGTCGCGGGCAGAGAGCGGCGCGAACTGGAGCGCGTACAGGCGCGCGTACTCGCCCGCCCGCGCCATCAGCTCGTCGTGCGTTCCCAGCTCGACGATGCGGCCCTGCGAGAGCACGGCGATGCGGGTGGCGTGCCGGATGGTCGAGAGCCGGTGCGCGATCACCAGGCAGGTGCGATCGCGCATCAGCCGATCGAGGGCCCGTTGCACCTCGCGCTCGCTCTGCGTGTCGAGCGCGGAGGTGGCCTCGTCGAGCAGCAGGATGGGCGCGTCCTTGAGCAGTGCGCGGGCGATGGAGATGCGCTGGCGCTGCCCCCCCGAGAGCGTCACGCCGCGCTCGCCGACCTGGGTGTCGTAGCCGCGCGGCAGCTTTTCGATGAAGTCGTGCGCCAGCGCGGCGGTGGCGGCGGCGTGCAGCCGCGCCTCGTCGATGTCGGGCCTGCCGTAGGCGATGTTGCCGCGGACGGTGTCGTTGAAGAGGAAGGTCTCCTGCGCCACCAGCGCGACCTGCGCCCGCAGCGAGCGAAGCTGGACTTCGCGCAGGTCGTGCCCGTCGATGAGCACTCTCCCGGAGCTGGGGTCCGCGAAGCGGGGGAGCAGATGCAGCAGGGTGGTCTTGCCGCCGCCCGAGGCGCCGACCAGCGCGACGATCTCGCCGCGGCGGAGCGTGAGGTCGACGTCGCGGAGCACGAGTGGAGCTGCTCCCGCGTGCGCGCCGTCGTCGATCCGCGCAGGGTAGCGGAAGGAGACGCGCTCGAAGCGGACCTCGCCGCGGAAGGGCGGCAGCTCCGGCGCCGAGGCGCGCACCGTCAGCGTCTCAGGCTCGTCGAGCACCTCGAAGAGGCGGCGCGCGCCGGCCAGGCCCTGCGTCACGCCCTGGCCGGTGCCGCCGATCGACTTGAGCGGCGTGTAGAGCATCACGATGGTGGCGAGGAAGGAGATCACCCGCTCGGGCTGCAGCGAGCCCTCCGCCACCGACCGCGCCGCGAACACCACCGTGGAGGCGATTCCCACCGCGGCCATCAATTCCATGGTCGGCGTGTAGATGGCGCGGATGAAGAAGCTGCGCCGCATGGTGGCGAGGAAGTGGCGCTGCTCCTCGCGGAAGCGCTCCGCCTCGTAGCGCTCCATGCCGAAGGCCTGCACGATGCGCACGCCGGTGAGCGCCTCGTGCAGGAGCGTGTAGAGACCGCCGATCTGCTCCTGCCCGCGGTGCGCGACCTTCTTCAGGCGCCGGGCGAAGCGGATGATCGGCACCACCGTGGCCGGCACCGCCACGAACGCGAGCAGCGCGAGCCGCCAGTCGAGCGCGATCGACACCGCCAGGAGCACGAGCACTTGAAGTCCGTCGCGCAGGTACGCGGCGAGCCCGTAGGTCACGGCGAATTCCACCGCCGCCACGTCGGAGGCGAAGCGCGCGAGCAGGTCGCCCGAGGAGGCGCGGGCGAAGTACGCGGGCGGCAGGCCGAGCAGCTTCTGGTGCAGGCGCAGGCGCAGGTCGGCGACCACCCGCTGGCCGAGCATGCCCATCGCGAAGAACTGGCCGAAGTAGGCGCCGCCGCGCACCAGCGCGATGCAGAGGATGAGCAGCGGCAGCGCGCGCAGCAGCGTTGCGCGGTCGAGCCGGGCGGGATCGAGGAACGGCAGCGCGCGGCGCAGCGCGTCCGGGGCCATGTTGCCGCCCTGGAAGACGAACTGGAAGAGCGGCCCGACCAGCCAGGAGAAGAGGCCGGTGGCGAGCGAGAGCAGCACCATCGACGAGAGCGCGCCGGCGATCAGGGTACGGTGCGGCCGCAGCGCCTCGAGCAGGCGGCGATAGGTGCTCATTCGGCGCGCACGCTGCCACAGCAGGGGGCGGCCGGGGAAGCGCACTTTTTCCGGCCGCCCCCGGGGTATGAAGGCGCGATGACCGAACTTGCCGGGACCTCGGTCCGCCGCGATTCGCTCGCCGCACTCCGCTTGCCCGACGTACGCAGGTATGCCGCTGGGCGTCTTCTCTCCACCTTCGCGGCGCAGATGCAGGCGATCGCGGTCGGCTGGCACCTGTACGAACGCACCGGCTCCGCCTGGGCGCTGGGGTTCACCGGCCTCGTCGAGGTTGTCCCCGCGCTCGTGCTGGCACTGCCGGCAGGCCACGTCGCCGATCGCTTCGACCGGCGGAAAGTGAGCATCGCAGCGCAGGTGCTGCTCTCGGCGGTGGCGGCGGGGCTCGCGCTGGTCTCGTTCTTCGCCGGGCCGGTCTGGCTCATCTACGTGCTCCTCTTCTGCTCCGGCGCCGGCGTCGGATTCAGCTCACCGGCGAGCAACGCGCTCTTCGCGCAGCTCGTGCCGCCGGAGCACTTTGCCAACGCCAACGCCTGGCTGTCGAGCGGCCGGCAGCTCTCGGCGATGGCGGGCCCGGCCTTCGCTGGCGCGCTGATCGCGCTCACTGGCGCCGCCACGGCGGTCTTCGCGCTGCAGGCCATCTGCGGCCTCGCCTTCGTGGCGGCCCTCGCGGGCCTGCGAAACGTGCGCGTCTCGCAGGCGGCGGTGGACGAGCCGGGGGGAGCGCACGAGGCCGGGTCCTTGTCGGACCTGTTCGCCGGGCTCCGCTTCGTGTGGCAGAACGAGGTCTTCCTGGCAGCCATCACCCTCGACCTGTTCGCGGTGTTGCTCGGCGGAGCGACGGCGCTCCTGCCCATCTTCGCCAAGGACGTCCTTCAAGTAGGCGCGACCGGCCTTGGCCTGCTGCGCGCTGCACCCAGCCTCGGCGCCTTCACCATGGCCCTCGTCACCGTCCGATTGCCGCCGTGGAAGCGGCCGGGGGTGGTCCTCCTGTGGGTGGTGGCCGGGTTCGGCGCCGCCACCATCGGCTTCGGGTTGTCGCGCAACTTCGCGCTCTCGCTCGCGATGCTGTTCCTCACCGGCCTCTTCGACAACGTCAGCGTCGTCATCCGGCTCACCCTCGAGCAGGTGCTGACGCCCGACCACATGCGCGGGCGGGTGGGCGCCATCCAGTGGGTCTTCATCGGGCTCAGCAACGAGATGGGGGCGTTCGAGTCGGGCGCCACCGCCGCTCTGGTCGGCCCTCTGTGGAGCGTGGTCGGCGGCGGCATCGGCACGTTGCTCGTGGTCGCGCTGGTCGCCGCGCGCTTTCGCTCGCTCTCGCGGCTGCGCCCGTTCGCCTGAGCGGCTCAGCTCCAGTGGAAGTCGCCGGCGCCGGGGCCCTCGTGGGAGTCCGGAGCCTGCTTCCGCCCCACCGCGCGCAGCATCATCGCCACCTCGCGCGCCTCGCTCGGGCGCGACGCCGGGTCCTTGGCAAGCAGTCGGTGCGCGAGCTGCGCCAGGGCGCGCGGCGCACCCGGATTCAGCTCGTTCACGTCCGGCGGTTCCTGGGCCACCACCGCCTCGAGGAGCTGGTAGTGGCCCTGCTGCACGAACGGCGGCCGGCCCGCGAGGAGCTCGTAGAGCGTGGCGCCGAGCGAGTAGAGATCGCTGCGCTGGTCGACCGCCTCGTTCTTCGCCTGCTCTGGCGCCATGTAGCGGTAGGTGCCCACGACACGCCCCGGATCGGTGACCCGGTCGTCATGCAGGCCCCGGATCAGGCCGAAGTCGACCAGGATGGCCCGGCGCGCCGGCGTCACCAGGATGTTCGACGGCTTCAGGTCGCGGTGCAGGAGCCCCTGGGCGTGGAAGACCGCGAGCCCGTCGCAAACCTGGGCCAGCGCGTCGCAGAGCCCCGCCAGCCGCTCGGGAGCGTTCGTTTCCTCCTGCTCCACCGGGTCGAGAGTGGCCTCCAGCGAGGTGAGCCGCACCAGACGGCGCGCGCTGGCCGCTGCGAGAAGGGCCCCCGAGTCGGGCTCGTCGAAAAGCACGTCGAGGTCCACGCCCTCCTCGCCATGCGCGCCCTCGCCCGGCTCCGGTTCCAGAGGCACGGGCTCGCGGATGACGGAGAGCCACTCGCGCACGCCCAGCCCGTCGATGAACTCCATCGAGAGCCAGGGCACGCCGTCCTCTTTCCCGGCCTCGAGCGCACGCACGATGTTGGGATGCTGCACCCGCCGGAGCGCCGCGAACTCCCGCGCCAGCCGCCGCGCGGCGTGCGGATCGTTCCCCGGAGGCAGCATCTTGAGCGCGACCGTCTCGCCCGAGCGCGAATCGACGGCGCGGTAGACGGCCCCGAGGCCGCCTTTCCCCACCCGCCGCTGGATCCGGAAAGGCCCGAACCACTCGCGCATCGAATCACCGTAGCGCACCCGCGCGCGCCTTGAAACGGAAGGGTGTCCGCCACCGGACCGCCCGGCTGCCCGCGGAGCGCGGCTTTCCTGTGCAAGGGCCGCCACCACTGCTAGAGTTGCCGCCTCCGCGCCTGCGGGTGCACCGCATCTTCAAGTGCGGCCGGGAGCAGGGTTGCGCAACGAGAAAGAGCTGAACCGCCTTCGCGTCGAAGTTGGTGCGCGCCCGATGCCGCGCCACGTGGGCATCATCATGGACGGCAACGGGCGTTGGGCGGAGAGCCGCGGGCTTCCCCGGCTCGAAGGTCACCGCCGGGGCAGCGATTCGGTGCGCGCGGTCACCCGCGCAGCCCGCCGCATCGGCCTGCCTGCGCTCACGCTCTACGCCTTCTCCAGCCAGAACTGGCAGCGGCCGCCCGGCGAGGTGGAGGGGCTGATGGATCTGCTGCGCGACTACCTGCTGCGGGAGCGCCAGGAGATCCTCGAGAACGGCATCCGGCTCCACGCCATCGGCGAGCTCGACCGTCTGCCCGCGCGCGTGCGCGAGCCGCTGGACGAGCTGCGGGCCATCAGCGCCGCGCACACCGGCATGACGCTCACGCTCGCGCTCAGCTACGGCGGCCGCGAGGAGATCGTGCACATGGCGCGCAAGGTGGCCGAGGACGCCGCCTGTGGGCAGCTCTCGCCGTCCGCGGTGGACGCGCAGGCGGTCGAGGAGCGGCTCTGGACGCACGGCTTGCCCCCGCTCGAGCTGGTGGTGCGCACCAGCGGCGAGGTGCGGGTCTCCAACTTCCTGCTCTGGCAGCTCGCCTATGCCGAACTGCACCTGACCGACACCCTCTGGCCGGACTTCGGCGAGTACGATCTGCTCGTCGCCCTCGACGACTTCCAGCGGCGCGAACGCCGCTTCGGCAAGACCAGCGCGCAGATTCGCACCGCCTCCGGCTAGGCGCCCTGGCCGCCCCACCCCCCTGAAAGTCCGGTGCATGAACGAACAGAACCGCAACCTCGTCGTGCGCATCGCCACCTCGCTCTTCCTCCTGCCGCTGGTGCTCTGGCTCCTGGCGCTGGGTGGCCTGCCCTTCGCACTGCTCATCTCCTGGGCCGCGGCGGTCTGCGCGCTGGAGCTGAACCGGCTGCTCGCCCACGGCCATCCGCCGGGGCAGCCGCCGGGGACGGAGGAGCCTCACCGCGTACTGACCTTCTCCACCGCCGCCTCGATCGCAGCGGCCCTCCTCCTCCCGCTGCTCGCTCAGGTCGCGATCCCCTTTCTGTCGGTCAAGGTGGTCTTCGCTGCGCTGGTGATCGCCTCCTTCGCCGATGCGCTGTTCTTCGAGTCGGACATCTCGCGCACGCCGACGCGGGTGGGCATCGCAGTGCTCGGCGCCGCCTACCCGGGGCTGCTCCTCTCCGCGCTGGTGCGCCTACGCCAGCTCGAACGGGGCGAGTACTGGATCCTGCTCGCGCTGGTGGTCACCTGGCTCAACGACACCGGGGCGTACTTCGCCGGCCGGGCCTTCGGCAGGCACAAGCTCTACCCGCGCATCTCGCCGAGCAAGACGGTGGAGGGCGCCATCGGCGGCCTCCTCGCCTCGGTGGCCGGCGCGATCGCGGTGCAGCTGCTCTTCCTCCCCCGCCTGCCCCTGTGGGGCGCGGCGGTGATCGGCGCGGGCGGCGCGGTGTTCGGCCCGCTCGGCGATCTGTCGGAGTCGATGCTCAAGCGTGCCTGGGGCGCAAAGGACTCGGGCCACCTCCTGCCGGGGCACGGTGGGCTGCTCGACCGCATCGATGCACTGCTTTTCAACGCCCCGTTTGTTCTCTTCTGCGCACGTCTGTTTGCACCTTGACCGCTCGACATTAAACTGGAACCTCTATGTCGTTCCTGCAATCTGCCGGGCTGACGCTCGTCTCCTTCGCGCTGCTCATCAGCGTGATCGTCTTCTTCCACGAGCTGGGCCACCTGGTGGTGGGCAAGCTGTGCGGCGTGAAGGCGCTGCGCTTCTCCATCGGCTTCGGGCCCCGGCTGATCGGCTTCCGCTTTGGGGAGACCGAGTACCGGCTCAGCGCGCTGCCCCTGGGCGGCTACGTCAAGTTCGCCGGGGACAACCCTCTGGAAGAGGTGCCCGCCGCCGATCGCGGACGCGGTTTCCTCGAGCAGCGGCCGGCGAAGAAGGCCGCGATCGCCTTCGCCGGCCCCGGCGCCAACTTCCTCCTCGCGCTGGTGCTCTACTTCGCCATCTACCTCACCCCGCACCGCGACCTGCCCGCGGCGGTCGGCTATGTGAAGCCAAACTCACCGGCGGCGAAGGCGGGCCTGGGGTACGGCGATCGCATCGTCGCCATCGACGGCGAGCCGGTCGAAGGGTTCCTCGCTCTCCAGGAAAAGATCAGCGCCCGGGCCGGCCGCCAGGTTTCGATCACCCTCGAGCGGGACGGGGCGCAGCGGACGGTGCTGGTGGTCCCCGCCGTGCACTCCGAGACCAACCCGATCGAGACGGTAGAGAAGGGCCGCATCGGCATCTCGGTCACGCCGCGCGCCGCCGAGATCGCGCTGACCGAGGCCGGCTCGCCCGCGCGCAAGGCGGGCTTGCGCGATTTCGACCTGGTGGCCCGGGTCGACGGACAAAAAATAAGCAACTACGAACAGCTCGCGCAGATCCTCGACGCGCGCCTCGCGCGCGGCGGGGCGGGGCCCATCGCGTTCGACGTCCTGCGCCGTTCCGAGGTGCCGGCGCCGGGCGGAACGCTCTGGTCGCAGGCGATGGCGCACGTGGAGGTCGAGGTCCCCCGAGGCGCGACCCGGGCAGCCGACCTGGGCCTCGAGGCTGCCGACCTGAGCGTGTTCGCCCTCCAGCCCGGCGGCGCGGCTGCGGAGGCGGGGATGCACCGCGGCGATCGCCTGCTTTCGGTGCAGGGCCAGCGGGTTTCGGGCTGGGACGACGAGCTGGAGGGCCTGCTCCGCACGGCGGGAACGAATCCGGTGGACGTGCGCGTGCGCCGCGAGGGACGCGAGCTGACGCTGAGCGTGCGGCAGCATCTGCACAAGATGCGCGACGACGCCGGCGTGCGAGTGGAGGGGCCGGAGCTGGGCGCCTCGCCGGACCTGATCGGGCCCGCCTCTGCGCCGTCCTTCGTCGAGGTGCGCTGGACGCCGGCAGTGGCGGCGCGGCACGCGGTCGCGGACACGGTGGGTGCCACCCGCGTGATGGCGCTCGGCATCTACAAGATCGTCACCGGCCACATCTCCTCCGAGGCGGTGGGCGGGCCGCTGATGATCGCCGACGTCGCGCGCAAGGCGGCGGACAGCGGCTGGCAGACGTTCGTCGCGGTGATGGCGATGATCAGCGTCAACCTGGGCCTGATGAACCTCATCCCGCTCCCGGTGCTCGACGGGTTCCACGTGCTCAGCGCGGGCCTCGAGGCGGTGCGCAGGCGGCCGCTCTCGCTGCGCTTCCGCGAGGTGGCGAACGTGGTGGGCCTGGTGCTGGTGTTGGGCCTGATGCTGTTCGCGCTCAAGAACGACGTCGTGCGGAAGGTGCTCGAGTAGGCCAACGCGGAAGCCGCGCCAGCGGATCCGCGTTACTGTGGGCCGGTGCTGGTGCTGGCGCTCGACACCTCCTCGGTCCTCACCTCCTGTGCGCTCACCGATGCGGGCGCGGGCGGCGATCTGCGCGTGCTCGCCGAGGCCCTCTACCCGCCGCCGCAGAGGGCGGGCGACCTGTTGCCCGAGGCGCTGGAGCACGTCTGCGCGCAGGCGGGCGCCTCGCTGGATGCAATCGAGGGCTTCGCAGTGGGGCTCGGTCCGGGATCGTTCACCGGGCTGCGCGTGGGTATCGCCGCCGCCAAGGCGCTCGCCTACGCGCGGCGCTGGCCGTTGGCGGGGGCTTCCAGCCTGCACGCGCTGGCGCTGGGGGCCGCACACCTCGCGCGCGAGGGTCAGCCGGTGATCGCCACCACCGAGGCGCGCAAAGGCGAGCTGTATGCGGCCGTCTGGCTGCGCGCGCCGTCACCCTCCGGTGCGGCCAAGGCGGAAGCGGGCGCCGCGATGTTGATCCCGGCCCAGCCCGCTGCAGTGTACCCGGCGGAACGCTTCGCCGCCTTCCTGCGCGAGCAGCGGGCGCCGCTTCTGTTGGGCCCCGGCGCGGCGGCCTGCGCAGTCCAGCTCGCGGCGCTGGGCATCGACCTCGCCGCGCTCTCGCTGAAAGAAGCGCCCGCAGCGCCGCCCGCATGGGCGGTCGCCGCCCTCTGCGCGGGGGCGCTTTCCTCGGCCTCCTTCGACGCCGCCGCGCTCTTCGCGATCGGCCCCGACTACCTGAAGCCCAGCGAAGCCGAGGTCGCACTCGGCAAAGGTCGCGTGGGAGGTTTGACGCCACCGGGCCAAATGGGGCAGGGAGGAGCGCCATGAAACTCGTCATCGGCAACAAGAACTACTCGTCGTGGTCCCTGCGCCCCTGGCTTGTGCTCAAGCACACCGGAGCGCCTTTCGAGGAGGAGGTGATTCCCCTCGAGCACCTCGACACCGCCCGCCGCATCGCGCGGTACTCCGGCGCGGGCCGGGTGCCGGTGCTCATCGACGGTGCGCTCACCGTCTGGGACTCGCTCGCCATCGCCGAGTATCTGAACGAGCGCTTCCCGCAGGCGCAGCTCTGGCCCAGGGACTCCGCCGCGCGGGCGGTGGCGCGCTCGGTGAGCGCGGAGATGCACAGCGGCTTCCCCGACCTGCGCAACGACATGTCGATGCGCCTGCGCAGCACCTTCGCCCCGCAGCCCCTGCGCAAGCAGACGAAGGCCGACGTCGACCGCGTCCAGTCGATCTGGCGCGAATGCCGCCAGCGCTTCGGTGAGAAGGGGGACGGCCCCTTCCTCTTCGGCGCCTTCTCCGTCGCCGACGCGATGTTCGCGCCCGTGGTCAGCCGCTTCCGCAGCTACTCGGTGCCGATGGACTCGGTCTGCACCACCTACGCAAACGCGGTCTGGTCGCTGCCCTCGCTGCAGGAGTGGTACGCCTCGGCGCAGAAGGAGACCTTTCCGGCGCCCGAGCACGAGCGGGACGCGCCCCTGCCCCTCTAACCCCAGGGG
>WNFI01107517.1_pt1 | contig 20571 bp, 25 predicted proteins | sample 5400471 | NCBI WGS metagenome assembly WNFI01 (sample SAMN13153348, study PRJNA577476) | soil metagenome | isolation source: 100 cm saprolite on Douglas fir-dominated hillslope | place: USA:California | collected 2013-09-17
CTGGCATATCGATGAGATCGCGACGTTTCCCTGGTTCCGATACGACGAAGGGGTGTTGGAACGCGGAGAGCGGACCGAAGATTTCTATAATTTTCCTCCGGGCCCGCGTAATCCGGTCGGTATTCTCTGGATGCAACTGGATCGGCCCGGTGACGGCATCCACGGCGCACCTAATGCCGCAACCATCGGACGCGCGGGGAGTCACGGATGTATCAGGTTAGCTAATTGGGATGCGGCTTTGGTCAGAACACTAGTGACCGTCGGGACGCCGGTGAGTATTCAGTAAGCCTGCGGCGTTTGACTACCCCCTCCGACGTGTAAGCAAAGGGAGCACATCTCACCAGGCGCTTCGCGTTCGGCGTTCGGCGTTCGGCGTTCGGCGCTCGTGCTCGTGAGTCGCTTCGTTCTCGTCCTCGTCCTCGAATCCTGGGGAGCGGAGTGTTGGAGTACTGGAGTATTGCGCGTTGTCGGAATTGCACCCCGCGTCCGCGGGGTTGGAGGTGCTTTCAGGGCGTGTTGCCCCATTTCTAGCGTCCGCAAGATACAAAAACAGATCTCTTAAACAGAAGGCTTCGACGGCTCAATCGTGCTCGTCCTCGTGCTGTTTCTCAAAGGGACGTGCTGTTTCTCAAAGGGACGTATCTTAACTTTGGGCGCCAAGATCGCCGGCCGGCCGGATGTCGCCTGGGGTTGAGTCTGTTGTAACAGCTGGCGGCCGGGATTGTTAACTGGCGAGCTCGGCGTTAATGAGCTCGGTATCACTCCCTCTGGCGGAGCACCGATAGCAGAGCTTCCGCCAAGCAATAGCGTTAGAAAAATCCGTTTCCAGTATTGCATCCCTGTCCTAAAGGCTCACACCAATAGCGCAAGTGCGGCGATACTGACAAGCCGGGAATCCGGAAAACCGTTCGACGCCCACCAGCAGTCATCTGACTGCAACCGTGCGCCGGAATTGGCGCGGAGATATACCCAACTTTTTCTTGAATAATGCGCTCAAATACTCGACTCCGGAAAACCCGAGCTGCCGGGCAATCTCCGCGATGGATAAATCGGTTGTGGTTAGCAGTTCTTTGACTCGCTCGATGCGCAAACGCAGAATCTCTTCATAGGGAGATCTGCCCAGGAGCTTCTGGAACCGCCGTTCCAGGACCGTCCGCGATATCGGGACCGTTCTCAGCACATCTTCTACTCCGATCCCTTCACAGGCGTGGTCACGAATGAAACGGAGCGCGTGCGCAATTTGTTTGTCTTCAACTACGATTCGATCGGTCGAACGCCGGGAACAGACCCCAATCGGTTCGACGTACTTAGTCGATGGAATCATGCTCGCTCCGTTCATGATCTGGTCGAGCGTTTTCGCGGCTTCGTAACCTGCTCGGCGTGAGTTCGGAATCACACTCGAAAGCGGTGGATCACATAACTCGCAGAGCAATTCATCATTGTGATGTCCGATCACCGCGACTTCGTCCGGGACCGCGATACCGATTTGCCGGCAAACATCGAGCAATTGTTGGCCGCGGATATCGTAGCAGGCGAAGATTCCTGCTGGTTTGGCGATTCGGCGAACCCATTGACTGAGCTTCTCTTGTTCTAGAGGCCAATCCTCAGCATCTCCGGGCTGGCTATCGAAGTTGTCCACCACAAATCCAGCGGTTTTGATGTAGCGGCCAAAGTTGTGTTCGTGACGAAATGACCAGTCGAATCTGCAATCCCCGCAGAACCCAAACGATTGGAAACCTCGGTCCAAGAGATGTTCGGCCGCTGCCCGGCTCACCCCTACGCTACTGCTCGCGACCGTGGGATAGGTACGGCGTAGACTGGCGGTACTAACGTTGACGACCGGCAGATTCGCATTGATCACCGCTTCCTCAATCAACCGGTTCTCAATCCGAGCGATAATCCCATCCCCTCGCCAATTGTGAAACCAGGGTGGTGGTTCATCACCGCGGCCCTGCTCGGTAAAATGGATTTCCCAGTCCGTCCCTTCTCGCATGTAAGCGCGAATACCAACCAGTAACCCCCGGCTGTAGGCATTCGATGTTTCAATGAGCAGCGCAACCTGGGGACGGCGACGAATTTTAGCGGCGTGATCAAGCACAACGAAACGACGGGTAAACACTGATCGTTTGCAGATCTACAGCCGCAGTCAAAACAAAATCTTGCTAACCCCAAGATACCAACCACGAATGGATCCGCCTTCGCCAAGCCTACGGCGCGACAGGCGACGAATAAACGCGAATAGAAATCTGCGATTCACTGCGGAGATACAGAGTTCACCAAGATTTCGAAACTCATTTTAAAAAGCTGTTCTTCGCGCTCTCTGTGTCTCTGTAGTACTTTTGTTGGCTTTTATTCGCGTTCATTCGCGGTTAAGATTGTCTGAAAGCTTTGACAAGCCGCACATTTGTGAGAAATGCAGGCTATGGGGGTGTTTTATTCAGACTTGGCTCAAGCGCTCCGGGACCGGCTTCAGGTTATCGGCGATAAGACCCTTCAAAGCAATCCAAGCGCTCATTTAGAGAAACTTCGCGAGGCCTCAGCACGAATCGATGCATTAAAGGCCAAGCTCCCCCCAGACGCAGATCCTCGGCTACGTCATTATCTCGATCGGATGAGCCTGAGCAAAGCGTTGGAGTTTATAGAAACGGAACGCCTCGCCAAAGGTTAGCTCACCGGCGATGCGGATTGCGATCCTAGCGGATATCCATGCTAACGTCTCAGCGCTCGAGGCGGTGATCGCAGATCTGGAGTTGACGCAACCCGATCGCGTCATTGTAGCCGGCGATTTTCAGAATCGCGGGCCTTTCCCGCGCGAAGTAACCTATCGACTCTTTGCCTTGGGCTGGACTTTGTTGCGTGGCAATCATGAAGACTACGTCATCATCCAGAGCGAACCAGCCATCGTGGTCGACCAAATTGACACTTATTCCTGGCAACCAGCGCGCTGGACAGCTGAACAAGTGCCTGAGACGGTTCCGCGCCTGCGATCTTTACCGATCTCCATCGCTACCGAGGGACCAGACGGATCCGAGGTCTGTATCGCTCACGGTTCACCACGTTCCAATGAAGAAGGTTTCTTTCCCTCTACAACTGACGCCAAAGCCAAGGAGATGCTAGGGGCGTCCCCGCCACACATTCTCTGTTGCGGGCATACCCATATCCCGCTTTCGAGGCAGATCGACGGAACGTCCGTCTTCAATGTCGGGTCGGTCGGGTTCCCTTTTGATGGGGATCCGCGAGCTGCCTACGGCGTGCTTACATGGAGAGACGGACACTGGGACACCGAGCTCAGACGCGTCGGATATCCGGTGTCTGACGTCGTGGCCGCAGTGAGCGATCACGGCTTCTATGAAGGGGCAGGTCCTTTGGGACCAATTATCCAGCGTGAATTGGAGACCGCGCGTCCACACCTCACGTTGTTTACCATGACGTTCCTACCGCGAGTTCGAGCCGGTGAGCTCGGTATTACCGAGGCGGTGTCCGAATACCTCCGTTACCCGCAAGCCGAGATCGAGACCTGGTACGCCCAGATCCGGAAGAAGAAGAGGGCTGCAGCCGCTGACCCGAACGGCCCTTAGACGGGACGACCTTTGCCGAAGACGGAATAGCCGCAAAAAGGCGCAAAGAACGCAAAACCCAGACGAAGAAAAATCTCACGCAAAGCCGCAAAGGTAAAAGCCAAGAGGTGATTGACTGGTCCAGCAGCTAATCGGGGGGCGTTGCGACGCCTATTCGGACAAGCTTAACCACTGGCGCGTTGTCATCTTGACAGCAAATGTCTTGCTGTCATGATGCAGCATTGTGCGAACGACGGTTACCCTTGATCCTGACGTGGAACGCCTCTTAAAAGAGGAGATCCATAGGAGTCGTCAAAGCTTCAAGGAGGTCCTAAACACCGCTATTCGTCGGGGCTTGCGAGCTTCCGCACCTGGTAAAAAACGAAAACCGTTCGTGGTTAAGGCTCGCCCGATGGGACTCCGCGCCGGTATCGACCCTGCCCGGCTCACTGAACTGGCCGACAACCTGGAGGTGGACGCATTCCTGAAGTTGACCAAAAAACTCGAAAGAAAAAATCGGTGATTCTGCCGGACGCGAATCTGCTCCTATACGCTTACGACAGTTCCAGCCCTTTTCACCAAACCTCCGCCACCTGGTGGTCAAAGACACTGGATGGCAGTGAGCTCGTGGGCATATGCTCGCCAGTCCTTTTCGCGTTTGTAAGGATCAGCACGAGTCCTCGCGCGTTTAGCCGTCCTTTCAGCATCGCCGAAGCAGCGGACCGAGTAACCGAGTGGCTGCAAGAGCCGACGGTTCAATTCCTTGAGTTACAACCCATCGACGTTCATCGCGCATTTGATCTATTGCGTGGAGCCGGCACCGGGGGAAACTTAACCACCGACGCGCAAGTCGCCTCCCTAGCCCTAAGACTGGGCGCAATTGTCCATACCGCTGACAGCGATTACACACGTTTCCCCAATGTCCGTTGGTTTAATCCGTTAACCCATTAAGCCCTTTCCGCATAAAAATCGTAGCCTGCGGATTCGAATTGTAACGTTCGCACCGTTTATACCCACGCAGCTCGTAGAACCGAATGGCGGTTACCAGATCGTCTTTAGTATCCAGGTACAACCATTCATAACCAGCGGTCTTAGCCGCAAATTCTTCCAAGGCGTTTAAGAGGCGCTCGGCGAGGCCTTGTCTTCGGTAAGCCTGTTTAACGTAGAGGCGTTTTATCTCTCCGCTCCGCACCGGCGATGCCAAAGGATGAAGGGCAATACACCCCACCGGCTCCGAATACTCCTGCACCAACTCAAACGCGCGATGCTGGTCATCAGGGGTTGCCCGGCGGATCGAACAGCCGGTCTCCGGAGCAGATGCGGAAAAGGATCGGGCAAAAACGCTTGGTTCGGTGGACATAACAGTTCTCCTGGACAAACCAAACCTCGCGAAGGTAATTCATATGTCCAATATCTGGTTTTAACAGATTCATATTCAAAAGATATGATTGACCAACTGGAGCTCCGCCATCTTCGTTATTTTGTCGCCGTCGCCGAAGAGTTACACTTCAGCCGGGCCGCCCAGCGGTTACGCATCGCCCAACCGCCGCTCTCCCAACAGATCCGGAAACTGGAGGAGCATATCGGCTGTCCCCTGTTTAGGAGAAATTCGCGTATGGTAGCGCTAACCGCAGCCGGCGAAACCTTGCTGGAGCGCTCTCGCTATATACTTCGGCGACTCGACGAGGACCTGGAATCGGTCCGCAGGGTAGGACGAGGTGAGATCGGCACATTAACTGTGGGCTTTATTGGATCGGCGATGCTCACGGTCCTTCCGGCACTCATCGGGAGTTATCGGCAGCGTTTCGCGAAGGTGGATCTACGGCTTCGTGAGCTGACTACCAGCAGCTTGGTGGACGCCATCCGTCAGGGCGCAGTTGACCTCGGGTTCCTAAGGGACGTCGGCCCCGCCGAAGATCTTATCTTGGAAACCGTGGTAGCGGAACGATTCGTGGTCGCATTATCGGAGAAACACCCGTTAGCGAAACGAAAGAAAATCTCACTGGTTGACCTGAAAAACGACTCGCTGATTCTATTTGCTCGCGAACTCGGACCATTGGCGTGGGACAAAACCATCGCACTTTGTGAGACCTCCGGATTCCGTCCGGCGATTGTGCAGGATGCCCCGGAATGGTTGACCGTGTTGAGACTCGTTAGCTCGGGGCTCGGCTTTTCCATTGCCCCCACATGTGTGGCCACCATTAGGACGCCGGGCGTAGTTTGTCGTGGGTTAACGAAATGTCGGATCTTAACCAATATCGAACTAGCCCGCCGCAGCGATCATTTGAATCCGATTATGGAGACGTTTCTGGCGGAAGCGCGAAAGATGTTTCGGGGATGGGGGGCAAATCGTAGCCCGCGCTCGATAGAGCGCTGTCCCGAAGGGACCTGAGGACTCAGCCTGGGGTTAAAACCCAGGTATGCACCAATAATGCTCCGCCTTGAAAGGGCGAATGGAGTTCCGAGTAAGTCTATTCTATTCAAGCACTTGTAATGACTGAATAAATATTCCTACCTCATTCCTACCTTATTTTCGTGTCTCGTGATGTCGGATGATGGCACTAAGTGGCTTATTTCGCCGCCGACCTTGTCGAGAAAGCTAATGTGACGTGGTTAAAGGATGGCTTTAGGCACACGTTCGCTTCTGCGCACATGGCGAAGCATGGTGACGCAACCAAAACGATGCTGGCTCTCGGTCAAAAGGATCTCAAGATGATCTGGAGGCATTACTACCGACACATGACCACAGAAGAGGCGGAGAAGTTTTGGGGGATCCTGCCGAAAGGATTATGCCTCCAAAGGCACTGTCGCTCAGAGCGATAATGTGGTTTCATACTCGGATCTACTCGGAATGCGTCCGAAGTCAGATCCGGTGTTCGCAGATTGTGCCAAATTCTCCTGGGGCGACGCCTTGCAACTAATTCCCATCGACTTTGCCATACCCGGTGAGGTAATCAGAAGAAGCCCAATAATTATGGCTACTACTCAGAATCTCCCGGTTAAGGACCTGGAACTTGACTTGGCGAATTATAGGACGGTCCACCAGCCAGACGAACAACACGCGGTTAATGCTCTAATCACGATCAGCCCAAACTATTTCTGGGGCTTGATGGAGAGCCTCCTGGACGATGGGTATAGCCCCACGGAAAACATTATAGTTCTGCAAGATGGCAAGAAGCTCGTCGTCAAAGAGGGCAATCGCCGGATTGCATCACTTAAGATCATACACGGCATAATCAAAAACGTCGATCTCCCTCCGGACATCCAGGACAAAATCGACGCGCTTTCTGCCGACTGGAAAAGCGAAAATCAAACCGTGCCTTGCAGAATCTACCCGAAATCCGAGGAGGAGTATGTAGACCGGGTGGTTGCACGCACCCATGGCAAAGGTGAGACTTCGGGTCGCGATCCGTGGAACGCCATTGCGAGAGCCCGCCACACAAGAGATCATAATAAAAAGGCAGAACCCGCACTGGACCTCCTAGAGGCTTACTTGCAGGCAGGAAAGAATCATACTCCTCAACAGGCGGAGCGTTGGTCTGGTGATTATCCACTCTCTATACTGGAGGAGGCCATTCAGAAGTTGGGTCCTTTATTGGGCTTCAAATTGCTTGCGGATTTGGGTTCGCAATATCCGAAGAAGAATAAGAAAATTATCGATCAAATTCTGCTCGACATAGGAATAGGAAACCTAGGCTTTAAAGAGTTGAGGGCTAGCTCGCCATTCTGGGGTGCCCGATACGGACTTCAAGCTCCTGTTCCCACCACAAAAGGAGCATCACCAGGCAGCACTGTCACTGGCTCAGGCGGAACGCAGCCGACTGGAGGCGGTTCCGCGCCGAGTGCGGTCTCAGGCACAGCACCTTTGCTGCAATCCGGCGGAACGTCGACCAAGCCCTCGACAAAGGCTCACGCCTTAGCCGATCCCAAATCAGTTCAAAAAAGACTCAAGAGCTTTAACGTTCGCGGAACCGGCCGCGAAAAGATAGTTACTCTATTCGATGAAATAAAACGACTGAAGCTGGACGAATTTCCACATGCTTTCCTGTTCCTGTTTCGTAGCATCTTTGAACTCTCTGCCAAGGCTTACTGTGCCAGCCATCCGGCTTCGGGTATTTACCTCGTGGATAAAAGCGGAAGAGATCGACCATTAGCAGACCTGCTCCGCGATATTGCGAACGACATCATAAAGGCTGACCCGCAGAAGAAAAGACTCCTTCATGGCGCGATGGCCGAACTGGGAAAGAATAACGGAATGCTCTCGGTAACTTCTCTCAACCAATTAGTCCACAACCCTTCGTTTTCCGTCGCCCCGCCGGATATCTGTGTACTTTTCGGGAATGTCTTTCCTTTGGTCGAAGAGATGAACGGCTAGAACCAACCCCAGCACGAAATAAACACGTGGGCCTATACAAAACCCCTTTGCGTTACCCAGGCGGAAAGCAACGCCTTTGGCCGTTTATCGATGAAGTGATCACCGCGAACGGTCTGGAGATGGGAGAATACGCCGAGCCTTATGCGGGCGGTGCCGGTGTGGCAATCGAGCTACTTTTGAGGCGCCGGGTTTCTCGAATCCACTTAAACGATTCCTGCGTCGGCGTTTATGCCTTCTGGCATTCGATCCTGAATGAACCCGAGCGGTTCTGTCGTCGGATTTCTCGAGCGAGTCTGACGATCGACGAATGGCGCAAGCAGCGAGAGATTTTCCGGAACCGGAGCACGGCTGACCGCTTTGATCTTGGCTTCGCCATGTTCTACCTGAACCGGTGTAACCGCTCAGGGATCCTCGGCGGAGGGGTTATAGGCGGATTGGATCAAACCGGCCCATGGAAGATCGACGCCAGGTTTCCCCGGAATGACCTGATTGGGCGCGTTGAAGCGATTGCCGCCCGCAAGAGTGCCATAAGAATTAGGAATTGGGACGGAGAACGCTTCCTGACCGAATACATCTCGAAGCTTCCGGCTAAATCGCTGGTATACTGCGACCCCCCATACTTCAGAAAGGCGGAGCGGCTTTACCCCAACTACTACTCGCCCCAAGATCATGCGCGAATCGCGGCGGTGATTCAGAGAAAGGTCAAAACACCATGGATCGTCTCTTATGATTCTTGCGATGAGATCCTCGCTTTATACTCCGCAAGGAAAAACTTCCGCTACACGCTACAATACAATGCTTCGACGGCGTATATCGGCACGGAGCTGTTCATCCTTTCGGACAACACGAGGGTTCCGCTGCTCTCGTCCTTGCCTGCCATCCAGGCGGCGCTCGCGAACCTTTCTTCCTAAACCCCCCGTTTCGGCTCCTGGCGCTCCTACGTGAGAGGATATGGCCGAGAGCTATCGCGATCTACTGATTTAGTTCCAGGAACAAATATTGAAGGGCGCAAATACCATGTTCACGCCCCCTTCTGCGCATCGACTAGTAATGGCTAACTGCCTGGACTTTGGAACGATTTTTACCACAAATGCAGAAAATAAAGAGTGACAATGGCACCAACAGCGAGAATCGAGATGATGAAATTGACCCAGACCAGCCTCGTCAGGGTATTCGGCCTCAATCTTGTTTTCGACGCTTGTTCAACCGAGCGCGAACCAGGTGCTTTGCTCGATCTAATGCTCAGCAGCAAATAAACATTTGCGGTAATAATTCCGAGGATCGCCAATCCAAGGACTAACGGCCTCGCTGTTACAAATTGGTCAAGGCTCATAAGGTAGTCAGTGTGAAGTCTCTATTTTCTTTGTCACCTCTCCTAAAACGTCTTGCCAGAAGAAGCCGTTTTGGAAACCAAAAATTAGCATCATCACAGGCTCACTGGAATTCTTCGCAATGTTAAAGACCGTTCCATAGATAAGCGGCGACACGAGCAACGGTACGATGAAGCCACCGAGTTGAAGTGGCTCGCCTCGCGTAAAATAGTTGAAAAAAGTCTTAGCGACCATTCCTAAGAGCATCGCTAGATAAACTCCGAGGAGAAAAAAGGTGGCATTGCGCGCTACTGGCGCGGGTATTGCAACATTCCCCGCTAGGGCTGCAGGGGGATCGGGTCCGTCTGGAGGTGGCACAATGGTACTGTAGAAGTGCCGATTTTATAACAGCCCACGCGCTCGAAACAAGATAAAACGCGACATGCTCTCTAGGATCGTTTTTTAACCTCAACCGCATGCACGTAATACGCTGACTCGCTGCGCGACGGCTGACCGCGAACCTTGCAGAACTCGCCAATCGCTTTCACAGCCGATCCTTGACGACCGTTAGGACACCCGTCCCTCACGATCCAGCCTTAAGCTATGATATGCGATTTTCCGCAGGGTTTGGCCGATGATTTGTAGGATCGCCATTTCAAGAGCAGCTCGCAAGACGACTCCAATAGAGCAGAATGATTGAGCCAACGAACCGACCGCTACTGACAATGGCTGTCCGGGCGCGGGATAGGCAATTGTAATCAAGTAACGAGTCTTGCCAAACTGCTGTTCAACCTCGCCGCCCAGCAATATTAGGGCAATCACCAGCAATCGACCGCAGGCTATTGGAGTGTTGGTGGTGGCTCAACCCTGGCCGGATGAGTCTCAGGACGCAATGTCACGAAACGCCGAATTACTCGGCTTGTGTGAATGCCTGCTATCGCTTGGCGTGGTGTGAGGGCAAAAAATAGCCCAACCGCGCTCGATATCACGGTTACGCCTAGTTACCCACGTTGACCGCGACTACCTCGTCCGGCCAGCGACAGCTTTTTGCATCACGTGGAAAAGTTATGTTGTCGGTAACAAGGACGCAAAGCTCGTGGACAACGCCGTGCGGATCTGCGCGTCGGTGAGAGGCAGCTTTCCTGCCGTCGCTCGGGTTGCGTTGACTTGTTGAATTGCCGTCGAAACGGCTTGGGATATGATGTTGGATGGTCCGTCGGATAGTGCCATAATGTTTAGGTTAAGTTGGGTTAGTAAAAAGGTGCCGAGTATTCGTTAGAGGGGTGACAGCCCTTGTCGCGCATCTCTACGCGATTCTAGCTCTCGGCAAAAATTAAAGTTATCTCTGTTTGTTAGTCGATGCTGCCAAGTTTTTCGCCAGCTTATTGAGCCGATCGATTGGCCGCCGATTGTCGAACTCGTCGTTATCTTGTTCTGCACCTTCTGCACCATCACCCTCATTGTCTTCATCATCCTGGCCGGATTCGGAAGTCTCGCTGTCTGGCCGTTGGTCGACGCTAAAGGTGGCATGGCAGTAAGGGCATTCAACCTCAAGGTCGTTGTCTGCGTCCGCTCTGTGGGCCGCGTCTACTAGGAGTTGTGCTAGTGATCGTTTTGGTTTCATTTGAAATTTTCAGTAAGGATAGTTTGTAAGTCGCGAAGGAGCTCGGAAGCTCGAGCCTTCACTCTGTCGATAGTTGCGTCCAGACGTTGCCCTAGCTTAGGATAGAACTGGGTAGCAAATCGCTCCAGCTTAAGTCGCATCGAAATTTGAATGTCTTTTTGGGTAGTAGGCGACAGTCTAGCAAATTCTGTGTCGAATTTCTCCCTAGCCTTATCTGTCGAGACTCGGTCAATCAATTGTCGCGCAATGCCCGAGACCTTTGCCTCGGCTTCGGCTACGAACTTTTTGTAACCTTCCGCCGGACTTCCTTCCGAACGTAGTTCGGCCAATTCGTGTTCGGCTTGTGCTAGTGCTGCCTGAAGGTCAGCGATCTCTTTCTCTAGACGCTTGTGCGGTGCATAAAATTCGTCCAGGCTTGCCGCTACGGTTTCATAGTCGATTCCGGCCCCTTCGATGTCTGCAGCAAGGTCTTTGATGGCTTGGCGCAACTCTGGGAGGGTAGGAGTCTCGGGCTTGCTGAATTTCTGGGTAGGCTGCGGAGTGAGTTCCACTACTCTGCTTGACGTCTCGCCGGTCTCGAGATTGAGCCTATCAATTACCAGTTTGTTCGGATTGATCTTGCTTTGTTCGGCCTCGTTTACCGCCGGAACCAATGCGTGCTTATGGCGTTCTTCAATGTCGCGGTCCTGTTGCGTCCTGGCCGCCATGATCTCGGCTTGCTTCTTTAGGAACGGTGAAAGCTCCTGTGTCTCGTCTGGTTTGTTAGTCATTTCTATTTTCGTTGTTTGTTAGGTGTTAGGAGTTGCTGCGATCCCATCGCTTTCTTCTCTCAGCCCATTGCGCCTCGGAATCCTCTTGCGCATACTTCTCGGCCGCTTCTCTCAGCGCCTTAGCGAGGATCTTTTGCGCCTCTTCTCTGGAATAGAGAGGCTGCGGTCGCTTAGCGCTATGTAGTCGCGCAACAGGCTGAACGCCGTTTCGCGTCAGCGTAAGCTCGACGCTTCGAGGGTCTCTGTCCGCTTCTACTGCCAGCTGGTTAATCGTGCTGAGTGTTTCGCTCATACTTCCAGAACTATTGTCAACTCTCGCCGCAGTATTAAGGGCTGAATTGTTCCGGGCTCACGTTTACCAGATTGCCGTCCAATGGGGGACCTTCTGAAGTATCGGAACAAATAAAGTATCGTCGAAACGCACTAGTACGGGCTCACTCTCTTGTCTGTCTCGACCTTCAGTGAAACGAGCTTCAAACCCTTCCGCGTGGATAGCAACGACTTCGACTCTTGTGTAGACGTCCTTTAGCCGGACCATTTCGAGCTTATCGCCCGCTTTTAGCTTTTTGGCCTCATCAGTCGTCACTCAGTCAGTTCCGCTGATTGTACAGCCTGAATCAAGCGTAAGGCTTGCCGTGACGCCTGCGCCAATTGATCCGCAGCATCTCGAGACCTTAGCCCATACTGGTGAATCCTGACAGACGCAGTCGGCTGTGACCAAGGTTTCGCCGCTTCGCCGTCGCTATCGCCCGTATGTTATGAGTGCTTTACATCTGCTGATGTTGTGCCATGCGTGCAGGGTCAATTCTGAGCGTTTGTGAGGGCTGGTCATCCGACCTATCTAGACACCCAACAATCAAGTACGCATTATACTAAAGGCGTATTCCTTTAGTACTAAAATACTAGTTAGGAACCGCAGAAATGCATTGAACTATCTCGTTGTTGGTGATACAACTCCGTTGCTAGTAACGGGCTCACTCGTCCTCTCTCCGCGCCGAGAAACGAGACAATAGGTTTCCCGGTCACGAGTTTGGCCGACTACATTTGTTCTGAAGGTCAGTACGACTCCAGTACGGCTTTTTGCGGTCTACGCAGTTAAGGGTAGGCGCCCCGCAATGTTCGACAGTTAAAAATTCACCCTCCAAAAAATAATATGCTTTTGCTCCCAAAATCATATAACCGCCATGGCGGTAATATGCTGACAATTACGTCAGTTGTGCTCGCGCTGCTACTTGCGATTGCCCCTTCAGTGACTCTCGCTCAAGATAATGGATCACATAAACTCAACGACCCAACTGGGGCGTGGCTCCTAAAAGGCGATGCCGAGGGAAGCCCGTTTATCCTCACCGTCTTCCACAAAGGCGGAACTTTAACGGGAGACCTCCAGGGAGAAAGCGCTTTTGATCCAGGCGCTGTTAACCCGCCAACGCCGCCCTCGAATGTGATAAATAGTCCTGAGAGCGGCGTGTGGCAAAAGACAGGCGGGAACACGTTTGCGGTCACGTTTCTGACGATGGAGTACCAAGTCGACACTAGTAATAATTCACTTAGCGCACCGCTGTTTCAATTCGACAAGGTGCAGTTTACGGGCTTCCTAAAGGACTCTGGCGATGGGATGGAAATTACGGCGGCTGTTATTACTAACTTCGATGCGAAAGGAAAACTGATAGGGGAACCCATTAAGTTTTCCACCACAGTTCGTGGCGTGCGCATTCCCCTGGAGGTATTGCCCAGCACATCTCTCAGCCTTCCCATTCCCACACCGCCGCCAGCGGCCCAGTAGCAAACCGGTTGGACCGTTGGATCACCGAGGATGACCTCCGAAGGCGGTAGGAGTTAAAGGAGAGTTCCGTTGGGCTCTCCTCTCCGTACCGAATTGCACTCGCTCGCTTGAGTTTCAGCGGGCATCTGTTGTCTCGCCCTGAGCGTCTTCCGCCATGGCTAGTTGCAGGCGTGTAGACCGAAAATCGTTAGCATGGAACGCCGGTATATGGTCCATCAGCCTTTGGACCTCTTCTTCCAGGCGTTGACGCACTTGCTCGGTGTCTCGGCCCACAAGGGCAGTTACTAGACGTTGCGAGGGGGTGAGAAAGTTTGTGCGGCACGTGGACAGGCGCTCCCGCGATGATGTCCTTACCTGTGATCGCTGGCGTCGATCGGCCCGGAACGCGCCTGCAGTTTAGGCTATCTTCCGCCGTCGTCGGCGCTCAGATTGGTGAGATTTGTCAGGCCTTTGGCTAGCGCCCACTTGTAATTCGCGTAACACACAAGATTGTGCTGGACGGCGTACCGTAGAGGATGTTTGTTAGCAGCCACCAACTGACCGCGAATAGTTAGTTCAGAAACTCGGTTAGGCGACAGATTAAGCGCCTGGGCAAGTCCGTCGCGGTCGGTGATGACTTCGCGATCCCGACGATAAAGCCTGCGAGTCTCCTCATCTGAGACGTCCTCGTAAGGGTAGGTTTTGATCACGAGAAAGGCGAGAATGTCAACGTCGACCGTCGGAGGGTCGACGGAGGCTAAAACCCGTTACTGGCTATTTTTAGACAGCCAACCTGAGAAGAATTAGGTTAGGGTAAGAGCCTTAGTGTCGTCGTCGGAGGGGGTAAAAACGCGAAATAACGCTTAAAATATCGCACTCAGACTGTCACCGCAGTTGATGACGTGTCAGGAGGACCCGTGACCTTGCGTATGTGAGGGCCTAGCTCTTGCGCCGCTTGTGCATCTGGCACGCGGCGCCCGTGACTGCCGACCGACTTTTAGTGGCGCATGCAACGTTGGCTGCCCACAATTGGCAAAGGCAGTCTGGATTGACGTACGGGCATCCTGATAAGCCTGGTCATTCTGTTCGCATTGAATCGTCCGGAAATCGGAATGTTCATTGGGAGAGCCGATCTCCAGATGGTGGGCTACTCCACCACGGCTTTCTTGGCGAGCTAGATAGGCACCTGCAGCTATTGAAATGAACCCCGAAGAATCCGCTCGCTCTGAAGAACTCCAAACTGATAAAATGAACCCTCTTCCTGAGCTCGACGCCATGAAAATTTGTTTTCGTAACTTGGAGGGCTGTACGCAGCTTTTTTCACGCCTCAGTATGGTCGACACTGGTTTGGACTGGGCTGGAGCCCTTTCATGCCTTCAACTGGTTCACCCTCTATTGGATTTTTACTATTATTTACGGGCTCACAGCCATCGTCACGCAAAGTTGGCCCAAGCCGTCATATAACGTGCGCAACGTGCTCAGTGCAGAGCTAGGTATAGTCGTGGTCAACATCCTGTTCTCGGCGATGTGGGCGGTGATCCCGACTTTTATAACCGGTGTCATTGCCAACTTGTTTCATGTAAGTACCAATTGGGAGCATCTGTTTTTGTTCTTCGGTTCTGCATTCTACATCTACGGGCTGCCTTCCGTTACTCTCCGCGTTATGATTAGAATCGTTGAAGTCGCCGTGGGGCTTGGTGCTATGTGAGGGTCTGGTGGTTTGTGTTGGGCTTGGTAGTGCCTAACGTGCCGCCGCAGTCTCTCCAGCGTCTGGCCGGTTCGTGATCTTCGGTCTGATATTGCTTGTCCAATTCCTTCTTTAAGAAGTACTCAAACGCGATTTTCCACGCTGCTTCCGCTTTGGTTTCAATGCTCATCGCTTCTTTGCTTTCTTGGTTGGTTGCTTGTTGTTGCTTACTTGGTCGCGAACACAGGAATAAAAGACAGCTTGAAAAGCTCCTTCATTGCCGCCTCGTGCTCGCTCCGAGCGATTCGGATAAAATCTCGTTTTGTTTGCTTGGCTGGTTGCTTAGTGCTCACACCTACTGGTTCTAGTCAAATTCGCATTGTCTCAAGCGAGTCCAGGGGTGCTATTTTGTATAACCTCCGGCGCCCCAACGCTTTGCTACTGCAGCTTAGCAATTTCGCAATTTCGCAGTTAGCCACCACATGTCGGTGTGATTCTGAGCGCCATAATCTGAGCATAACATTGTATATATATGTAATGAATAATAACTATACTACTACTACTACCTATATACCCTTTTGCATTTACGTAGCGTGTCCGTGCGAAATTGCGAAATTGCGAAGTTCTCAAGTTTTACGAGGGAAAATGGTTTCGCACTTTTGAAAATTGCGTTTCTCAAGTGCGAAATTGCCTCATTCTCTGAAGTACTCGTTCGCGTACCACCTCGCCTGTTTCTTGGTCCCTTTGCCTGGCACATGCTTTAGCTTTGCACGCCCCTGGCGATTCAGTAGCGAAAGCGCTTCGTCACGCTTGAACGTGTCGCGGTTATGGAACACCCTGCGCGTGATATCGCTAATGCTCATCCCATCACGTCGCGCCATGCGTAGCGCCGTTAGAACGTCATCAGCCTCGCGGTTACCGCTGTTGTCTCCGAACGACCAAAGGGCAGACCTTGCGCTGTAATCCCAAAACGCCTTTGCTGATTCAAGGTGTTCTGGTCCGATCTCGCATCGACGGTCAAGAGCAGCGTAGATGATGGCCAGCCGCATGATGGTCGGATGGGACCGCGAAAGAATCGCTTGGTTAATGCCCGAGGTGTTCTCTAATTGCTGGTCGAGCTCCTTGTATAGCTTGTGCCACCGCTCACGGCCGGATGGCGAGAAATCGAACGACCATTCTTTCAGCTTGGTCGAGTCTGGATCTGTATCGTTATCGATAAGGCTGCCGTCCGCCTGAACTCTAAAATGGTCCAGCGTTCCCGTCAGGTTCTTAACAACGTCGATATTATCCGATGCTTGCCAGTCCACGTCTGGAGGTTCTGGAACTGATCCTTGACGGTAGGAAGCAACGAACGTGAATCGATTAACCGATCCATCGAAAGCGGATTCGCTCGGCAGTTTGGCTTTCAATCCCTCCCGCGTCACATGACCAATGATGGTTACAAAAGGAAAGCTAGCGCTCATCCGGTTTGTCATCGCTTTCGCGTCCGCCGAATTTGGCGCATCGTACAGCTTTCGAATTACCTCTGACCACGTATTTCCGCCTCGCTGCATTAATGTGAAGATTCGGGTTAGCTCCTGCTCTTCTACGATTAGCCGCTTGTCGAAAACTTGGTGAATAGCCGTGTATTGCTTCCCTTTTGCATTGTACAGCTTCAGCTCATCCGCGATCTCTCTAATTAATGCCTCCGGTGTCTGCAGTCCTGTTTGAAACTTCCTGTTTGTGAATACTCGGTCCACCTCCCATGACAGCAATTTAACCGCTCGCATAGCTACGCCTTTTCTAGCAAGTCCGGTGTTGCCTACTATGCAAGGCCATACTAGCGGAGTATGAAGCCCTGCCTGTTTTCTTTGTAACCCTCTGCCTAGCATGTTGCCATAAATACTCAGGAAGTGAGCCAAAGCTGACGGTGGGCAAATCTCGGATTCGTGGCAAATCCTTTTTACTACCTCTCCTGCGATGCCGCGATACGCTGCCGGAGCCATGTTTTCCGGGAAGTCCGACTCTGGTGCGCGTTGATAGAACTCTTGTTCTGCAGCGAATTGTTCCGATTCGATATCGGATCTAGCTCGCGCTGTTGCTTCTTTGATATGATCCTTGCCGTAGCGATCATTTAACTCGGCGTGAATCTTGGCGAACTCCGCAGGCTCGATAGAGTCGGTTTCGTTGTCGCGGATAATGCCCTTGAGTCTCTTATAGTCTTCAAGGGTAATTTGTGGAAATTGACCAGATTGACCGCCGGTCGCGGTATTAGTATTTTGCATGATATTATTTTGTTGGAGTGCCTACTTGGTAGACACTGGTAGCACTATTGACTGTCTTGTTAACTGTTTCGGTTAATTGGTAGTTTTTCATCGTTTGCATGATTCGCGCCGTGGGTGTTGGTAGCACTCAGGGCGTTTTTTCTTGGTAAATCGCTCTCGCAATCGGTTTAGGATTCAAGTAGAGCAGCTTTTGGTAGGCGAAGTTATCCGCACGAATCACGTTCGGAACTCTGGTCGGCCTTACCGCCGACATTGCCGCCGGATCGGCTCCCAGTGGGCAATACTTGACTCGCAGCTTGTCGCGCTCACGGTCGAACTCGGCTTTATTCCTCGCCTTGATTCGAATCAACGCATGAACTGACCTGCCGCCGGAGCGATACAATGCAACGATTGCGAGCGGCTGTTGCACTAACATCGCTAACCATTGGTCAACAGGGGCAACGTCAGACTCCAGAACAATATGGCGGAAGCTGGTTAGATTAGCCTCGCTCCGGCAAGAGTAAGCATCACCCTCGCCTCGCCACTCACCATCGATAGGATTCGCCAGATACCATGCGCCTTGCTCGTTGCCGTCAAAGTATCGCTGGAGCTCTGCCGCTTCGTCCGGCGACTCATAAACAAATCCACCCTTTACCGTGAGGCGAGTAGTCGCGAACACTTTTTCGCCGGGAAAGACAGCCGCGAAGTAGTCGGTTGGTGAAATGTCGACACTGACCGGCGAAACCCTGGCAAGCTGTTCTGGCGTTACCTCGGGTATATCCATCGCGTACTCGGCTAACAAGTCAGGGTCGTAATCGCCGAACTCGACGCGAGGCGTTGCCGTACTGCTGCCGGAGTAGTCGCGCTTGTATGCATTGGCGACAGAGTGACGGATCTCGTTAGGGTGCTGCTCTGGTCGCGTTAGGTCGCGCCGGATTAGCTCCTCGGCTTGTTCTGGCGTGATTCGAGGATAGGTGTAACCGGCAGCACAACCTTTGGCAGCCGCATAGATCCACGCGTGCCGCCCATCATCGGTTGGGCATTCCTGAATCCATGGTCTTGCTTTGACTCTATGCCAAGCATCCTCAAGTGTTAGTGTTCTGGCTATGAACGGCATTTAGCTCTCCTCCTCCGCTTCATCCTGTTCACCCTCATCATTGAGGGACACTAGAACACCACCGAACACGCTCGCCGACAGCATCGCAGATCCTGGCGTTTCGCCGGAGCCAATCTGGTCGCCTCGGTCGTCATGGACTAGATAGCGGCCTAATCCCTTCGTGATAATCACGGTGTTCTCGCCGATCTTGGCTTCGAATAAGCCGTGATGTTTGATGCTCCAGGCTGGCGAACCTGGAATGTTTTCTAGCTCCTCTGCGGTTAGTGGCTTGCTCATCGACTCACCTCCGCCTCTCGCTTGTACTGTCCAAGCGCTTGCGCGACGTCTCCCTGATGAAACCGAATAATTCTACCAATCTTCAAAAATGGTATAATTCTCCGGTTTCTCCAATCTCGAATGCATCGCGGAGTGACTCCGATTTTCTCGGCTATTTGTTCCTCTGTTAGTAACGCTATCATCCCTGACGGCTCCGGCTGTTGTGCTATGGCTGTTGTTTCCATGTGCGATCAGTAAAGCACACGATTTTGGGCGAAAATCAGGGACAGAATCAAAACAACCCAAAGACGATCCAAAAACACCCAAACACGATCGAATACGACTTAATACGACTTAATACGACGAAAAAATAATTTGACGCGATCCGGAAAACAAGAAAGGCGAGACTTTCGCCTCGCCTTGTCTGTCCGGTCGCGGTGTCGCCGGTTATGCTGCTTTCGTGATGTGAATCACCTTTTCCTCGCCTGCCATTGATGGCGGAATGATTCCCCAAAACCTCGCTGTGTCCTCTGCGGTGCTGTGCTGGTAGTAGTGCGCCCAAAAGATCTTCGGGCTCGAGTGGCCGCTTGCCAGCAAGGCCGCCGTCAAATCTCCGTCCCTGGCGAGCAAATAACTGCAGAATGAATGCCTAGCGATGTCCTGTGGAATCCTCTCGAATCCGACCGCTTTCCAGTTTGCGCGACGTTTCTCGGCGAGTTGATCCTCCGTCAGCTTGACCACCTTCCCAGTGCAATCACCACCAAGGGCCGCGTAACGGTCGAGCCATGCTCGAAGGTTGGGAGCAATCTTGATCTCGCGCTTGCGGTTCGTCTTGGTCTGGTTTGCGCGAAGCACGATCGATCCGTTGACGTTGCCCCACTCAATTTTACTCATCTCGCCGTCATGCCCTGGCCTAATGCCTGCGAAAAACGTCAAGGCCAAGAACGGAAGCAACTCCTTTTCGCCGGTCTCTATCGCATTGGAAAACAGTTTCTCGACCGTCTCCGGTGCAGCGATCACAACCTCGTCTCGCTTCGTGGTCGGAATGTCCATGCTTAAAACCGGATTGGATGCCATCCAGCCTTTCTTGACTGCATAAGAGAACATTGCCCGAGCTCGCTTGTAGTGCTCCCGCACCGCGCCAACAGACAGGCTAGAAAAGGCTTTCTCGACCGTTTGCGCCGTGTAGTCGGCAACCATGCCGCCGGGAAGTTTGTTCGCGGTAAGCCAAAGGTCTTGCGCCCGTCGTGGCTTGGTGTCGCGGCTCCCAATGAATGCCTCGCAAAGCTCCTTAACGGTCACAGATGCGGTTCTGAGAGCGTGAGCGGTCGCGTACTCCTTACACACGGTCAAAAGGCTGACGCCAAGGCCAGCAATCGTTTTGAACGCTTCGGACGCTTCGCTGATCTGGTCCGGAGAGAGCATCGAAGCGGTAAGCACTCCGAAATTGTCCTTTCTCGCCTTCAGCTTCTCGGCCTCGGTGTTCGCCTCTGACTTGGTTTGAAAGTACTGCTGGCGACGCTTCCCGGTATGCGAGAGGTTCGCCGGGATATTCAAACGGTACGCTTGCGCTCCTTCGTCCCACTTCGGTTTCAGCTTCGTTTCTTTGCTCATATTGGCTTGTGATCCGAACGTCTCACAACCACCAAAACCAAGCAAGGGATAACTTACCGTTGCCTACCTTATTTTGCCACTCCATGACAGTTCTTCCTAATTGTTCCAACTCTTTCCCTCTGGAGAGGCAATTCTCCCAGGTATCCCACCGCCTGAAGGGGCGATAGATAAATCGTCGGGGCAAGTTTCATCTATCTAGTAACTCAATAACACCGATCTGCCGCCCCTTCAGGGCGGACCGTCTCTTCATGGGTAAC
>WNFI01047055.1_pt2 | contig 20568 bp, 26 predicted proteins | sample 5400471 | NCBI WGS metagenome assembly WNFI01 (sample SAMN13153348, study PRJNA577476) | soil metagenome | isolation source: 100 cm saprolite on Douglas fir-dominated hillslope | place: USA:California | collected 2013-09-17
CTTGCGGCCGGCGCCGGCATGGGCCCTTACGCCGCATCCAAGGCTGGCGTGCATCGTCTCACCGAAGCGCTCGCTGCCGAACTCAAGGGCAAGGTGACGGTCAACGCCGTGCTTCCTTCGACGATCGATACCCCCGCCAATCGCGCAAGCATGCCCGATGCCGACTTTCGCAAATGGGTGACCGCTGAAGAACTGGCGAACGTCATCCTGTTTCTCGCCAGTGATGAGGCAAGTGGTGTGACTGGCGCATTACTGCCGGTCAGCGGCCGGGTGTAGGACCGATCGGCCCCACCGGTGAGAGCAAGCGTTTGTGGACCAAGGGATTCCGTTCAGCGAGTCGTCCCGGCAAGCGAGCGCAAGCCGGGAACTCGACCGCGATTTCGTCGCCGGAGGTGTCATAGCTGCTGTCGCGGGTGGAACGACAGCACTTCCCGGCTACACTTGGCAGGTGAGTCGCCGCAGGCGACGCAGGAGCCCTTCGCTTTGGAAACCGCGCTTTACTTGCCTGTCAAACGCTTCCTCGAAGGTCTCGGCTTCACGGTCAAGGGAGAAGTCGGCGGCTGCGATCTGGTGGCGCTCAATGGCGACGATCCGCCGCTGGTGGTGATCGGCGAATTGAAACTGACCTTCAACCTCGAACTGGTGCTGCAAGGTGTCGATCGCGCCGGCGCCTGCGACGAGGTTTGGCTGGCGGCGAGGATGTCTGCGCGCGGCAAGGGACGGGAGAGCGACGCGCGTTACCGCAATCTATGCCGGCGACTTGGCTTTGGCATGCTGGGCGTTACCAATACGGGCGGTGTCGAAGTGCTGGTCGCGCCGGCGACCACAAGCCCGCGCCGCAATCCGAAAAAGCGCTCGCGGCTGGTTTCAGAGCACCAGCGGCGCAAGGGCGATCCGGTCCAGGGCGGCTCAACGCGTACACCAATCATGACGGCATATCGGCAGCAGGCGCTGGCCTGTGCGTCGGCGCTGGCGCTCGGTCCGCGGCGCGTGCGCGATTTGCGGCCGGATATTCCCGATGCGCCGAAGATTCTGCTGCACAATTTCTATGGCTGGTTCGATCGCGCCGAGCGCGGCATCTACAGGCTTACCGCTGCCGGGCATGCGGCCCTGACACGATGGCCGCAACCGCGGAAAAATGTTCGGCAAACCAGCGATGTCATACAGGGTTAACAATCGCGGTGCGTTTAACCGCAAGAAGAATGCCTGCGCGAAGACTCCAGAACAACAAATTGCATGGCTGTGTTGCCTTACCAATTCCTACATTGCAATGCAGCATTCCCTCCTCTAGGTATCCCACCTCAACATGGGGCGACTGATGAGCGAAGACTGGAATACTAAATATGGAACGCGACGCGTCAGGCGCGATCCACCAACGCTGGACGAAGCCATTTTCGCCGCCACGGGAATTACGGACGATCTGGACCAGCAGGCCGAAATCGCGGCCGCGCTGATGGGGTTGCCGCTGGAAGCCGTGCAGCCCGAAGTGAAAAAGGCCGGCCGCGCCGCTGCGCGTTCGACGCGGGTGATCGCAGGCGAACAGGGCGCGCAGCGCTCCATCGTGGTCGAGCGCCGCGTGACCAGAAAATTCGGCAACGACAAGCGCGTCGGCTCCTAGAGCGCAATCGCATCGAATTGAATCGCGATTGCGCTCTAGGTTTTTGTTTTGTCGCGTTTTCTTCACGCGAACCGGTATCCACTTCGCTTGAAAACGCTCTAGATAGAGCGCCATCATTCTGGATCGAATCACGACCGCGCTCCAGGTTTTTTCATTGAGCATGATCCTTTCGGAAAACCGGTACCCACCCTCGGATCAAAGTCCGAGGGCAAGCTTTTCCGGATCATGCCCTTGAAGCCGCGCGCTCAATCAGGCGGTTCGGCCGAAACCATAGAGTCGAACAAACAACGCCCAGCACGCGCGATTGAAATTCATCATCGCGCGAGCGGCATCGACTGGCGTTGCCGCACTGGGCGCCTGGCCTTGCGTCAGATCGATGCTTCCACTGGATTCGCCGCGACGAAATGACAGATGCGCGCCGAATTTGTGCGCCAGTGCCCGCATCGCCTCGTTCTGCGAACCGGTCGTGACCTGCAGGCTGTCGTAGCCGAGCGTCCTCGCCTTCGCGATTAGCTTGGTGAACAGGATGCTGCCGACGCCCCGCCGCCGTATACGTGCCTCGACACTGAACGCAATCTCCGGCAACGCATTGGACAGGTCCGGCTGATGCAGTTCCGCCGCGCCGCGCACCTCGCCGTCCTCGGTATAGGCAATGATGATGGTGCCGTCGGTTTGGCATTTGGCGGCGTAGCGCGCGATGAAGCCTTCGTCGGTATAGCCGTTGAATCGATCGTGCCGGCTCTCCGGATCCAGCCGCATCAGGTGCTCGCGCAGCAACGGCAGTTCCTGGGTCGTCAGCGTCCTGACACTGCCTCTAACAGCTGTCGAACCGGCGCTTGTATCGTCATGCATCGTTTAAACTCCTCGGATGGCCCTCGAGGAGGCGTCGAATCCCTAGACGACCAATATTGTGCGATGCACCATAAAATACAAGATCCTCGATGCCTCAAATAAGGGCAGCAGTTGCAACGCATTAGCGCGAGATCAAGGTTAGCAAATCTTAAGACTTTGGCACTGCAGTTGCAGGGTGAATTTGGACTTGGATGTAATCAGCGCTTGACCTGGAGTCGGCTCCAGCCGGTAGCTTCCTGTCCATGAGCAAGGATCTGACGATTGGTGAAGCCGCGAAGGCGACCGGCCTGAGCGTCGACGCAGTGCGTTTCTACGAACGCCAAAGGATCATGGCTCCGCCACCCGGCATGGCCGGCGGCCGTCGGGCTTACGCGGGGTGCAGCAAATGCGCGAACTTACCTTCATCGCCCGCGCCCGGGCAGTGCGTATGCCACTATCGGAGATCGGCCGCTATCTGAGCCTCGCGAGGCAGGGCGACGAGACCCTGCCCGAACGGACGCGCATCATCGCCGTACAGAGGCAGAAGGTGGTCGAGCGGATCGCCTCCCTGCAAGAGACGCTGCGCGTCCTCGACCTCAAGCTGTCCCGCGCGGCCGAAATCGCGAAGGACGGGACAGCCCTGCCGCGGTCTGGCCTTCAGATTGTAAGAGGAGGAAAGGATGGCCGATAAACCCATCGCCCGGATAGCTGCCCGGATCGCACGTCAGGTGCGGGAAGAGACTCCATACTTTTATAACAAAGAGCAATTCACATCATGAAAGTGGGATTTATCGGCCTCGGTTTGATGGGCAGCGGGATGGCGAGCAATCTGCTCAAGGCCGGTCATGAGGTGACAGTATGGAACCGGGCGGCAGGTCCGGCCGCAAATTTGCAGTCGCAAGGTGCCAGGGTGGCGAGCACGCCCGAGGGTGCTGCCACGGGCGACGTGCTGCTGAGCGCTCTGGGCAATGATCAGGCGGTGCGCGAAGTGATTCTCCACAGCGGCCTGCTCGACGCGATGGGGCGCGGCACGGTGCACGCCAATCACGCTACGATTTAAGTGGCCCTGGTGAAGGAGCTGGCCGCGGCGCATGCCGAGCGCGGGATCGACTATATCGCCGCGCCGATGTTCCGTCGTCCCGACGTCGCCACCGCCGGCAAGCTCAATATCCTCACCGCCGGACCGCCCGGCGCGATGGCGCGGGTGCGACCACTGCTTGAGGCGATGAGCAGCAGGATCTGGCCGCTGGGCGTCGCGCCGGAATGCGCCAACGTGGCGAAGCGCGCGGGCAATTTCATGATATTCGCTGCCGTCGAAGCGATAGCGGAGGCTACAGCGCTGACCCGAGCGCACGGCGTGAGTACGACGGATTTTATCGATCTCATGACCAGCACCCTGTTTTCCGCACCGGTCTATCAGAGCTACGGCAAGCAGATCGCCGAACAGCGCTTTGAGGGTGGCGGCATATTGATGAGTTACAAGGACGTGGGGTTGGCGCTCGCCGCGGGCGGCGACGCAAACCTTCCGTTGCCGCTGGCAAGCCTCATCCGCGACAGCCTTCTGGAGGCGATAGCCTCCGGCGATGCAGCGCTGAACGTGTCGGCATTGGCCAAGGCGGCGGCGCGGCGCGCGCATTTGCCCGAAGGCAAGTGACCGCTCGGCACGGGGCCGCCGACCGCTTGACCTGGTCCTCGTCCCGTCCCCGCTGCAGAATTGATTTGATCGCCTGCCGGAATTGCGAGATCGTAAAGCTCGCTGGATCGTGGACATTGGGCGCGCTGCCGAATGCCAAGGCGGGCGTCGGATCCGCGGCTTGAAAAATGAGGTCTGATTTCAGGGCTGGAGGCCAATTTTGGCTGTCGTGCTCGATACCAGTTCTTCGGCTCCACGTCGACGGCTTGCGGTCTGGCAGGACATCGTCTGCGATACATTTGTCGGGCTCGATTGCCGATCGGACATGCACGACGCGTTCTGGGGCACTGTCGCGCAATCAAGGATCGGGCCGGTGTCATGTACGCGGGTCGATTCCTGCGCCCAGCGCGTTCTGCGCACACCAGGGCGCATCGCGCGCGCCAGCGAGGATTTCGTCCTGGTGACACTCGGAACCAGCGGGGTGAACGGCGTTTTTCAGGACGGCCGGGAGGCCATCGTGTCCGCGGGACAGTTCGTGATCTACGACACCACCCGCCCCTACGAGCTGCGTTTCGACGACAATTTTTCCCAGACGATTTTTCAGGTGCCACGAAGACTTCTGCACCAACGCGTCGGCTCGTTCGACGCCTTGACCGCGACGACTTTCTCAAACGACCGTCCCCTTGAGCCATTGGTCTATGATTTCCTGATCAACATGTCGCGGACGGTCGATCACGTCGATCCCGCCACCGGCGCGCGTTTGCTGGACCAGGCGCTGGATCTCGTCGCGATGGCCTTCGCTGAACGGATGCACGACCGCCCGCCGGAACAATCGTTCCATCGTTCGGCGCTGCTCTATCGCCTGAAAAATTATATTCTGACCCACCTTCGCGACCCCGATTTGTCGATGTCGCGGGCCGCAGCCGTAGTCGGAATCTCGACACGCTACGCCAGCGACTTGATGGCTGCCGAGCAGCTCTCGTTCCGGAGCTATGTCCAGGCCCAGCGCCTGGAGCGCTGCAAGCGCGACCTGTCCGATCCAGCGCGAGCGGCGAGGCACGTCAGCGACATCGCATTCGCGTGGGGTTTTAACGACCTCGCCCATTTCAGCCGCATCTTCAAGCAGCGGTTCGGCGCCTCGCCACGGGAGTGGCGCGAACAGCGACACTAGGCTTCGGCGAACATCGCCCGAAGGGGCCGCTTCGATTACTTGCTTGTGGAGTCGACGGGGATCTCGGAGCCGCTGCCGGCCGCGGACACTCGCCTGGGCCGGCGGACGGCTCTCACCTTCCCGCTGCTTCCGCCTCCGCAGAAGAACTGATCGCCGCCATCGGATTCGAGCCCCGATACGCCCACTCCGGGCGGCATATCGAGCCTCTCCAGGACCTCTCCCGTTCGAGGATCTATTCGCCTCAAATCGCTCTCGTCACCCTCCCAGGTGGCGTGCCAGAGCTCTCCGTCGACCCAGGTGACCCCCGTGACGAAGCGGCTGCACTCGATGGTGCGAAGAATCGCTCCCGTTTGGGGATCGACTTGGTGGATCTTCCGGTCCCGATGCTGCCCCACCCAGAGCGTCCCTTCGGCCCACGCGAGCCCCGAGTCCCCGCCGCCGCCGGGCGCCGGGATCGTGGCGAGCACATGGCCGGTCTTCGGGTCGATCTTCTGGATGCGATCCTCGGCGATCTGAAATAGGTGCTCGCCATCGAAGGCCGTCCCTGCATGCGCGGCGACATCGATCGAGCGCACGGTCTTCTCGCTCGCCGGATCGAAGGCGTTCAGTCTGTCTCCGGCAGCAATCCAGACGTGCTGACCGTCATAGGTGACCCCATTCACGCGGTCGACACCCGCAAAGGGTCCATACTCACGGACGATTTTGGCCGCTGATCTTTTCATGCCGCTATCCTAACCGCTCGGCAGTGGTACCGGGAGTAACAAGGTTGTCGGGAATCCCGGCACAAGCGGGGTCATCCAACGACACGCTCGCCCGCGACCAAATGACTGCACTTTGCCTGCTGCCGCAAGCCGGTCGAGCGCCCGCTGCACGGTGCGCTGGCTGGCCCCCAGCGCAAGCGCCAGGGCCGAGCTCGACCACGACTCACCGTCGGCGAGGAAGGCAAGCACCGCCGCGTGCTCGCCTTCGACGGGCCGCGCCAGCACGACGACCTCGCGTGCGCGGCGTGGCACCAGCGCAAACCCTCGCTTCGTCGCGCTCACGCCGGCCAACGTCCGAAGCACGGTGCGAAGCCGCCCGACTTCGACTCGCAACCGCGCGCGATGCGATTCGTCGGCGTGCTTCGCCCGGAATGCCCGCGCGACGAGCGTGCCCCTTGGCACGTCGCCCGGCCACGCTTCGCCGAGCGCGCATGCGAGCGCGAACAGCACCGGACGCCTTTCGAGCGAGATGACCGTGCGTGCGTCACGCACGACATGACGGCACGCGTCCACGACGAGCGCCCGTGACGCCAGCAACGCCTCGACCTCTTCGAGCAGGAGGAGTCGCTCCTCGCCGCGCGCGATCAGGCGCGCCGCGGGCGTGCTCAGGACGAGGGATGCGCTTTCGACCTCCGCCGTCAGCGCGGGGATACGGGCCTGGCGCGCGGCGTCCCTGGCCCGGGCGAGCGCCGCGCGCGCCGTCTTGGCCCGGAGCCGTCGCATCGCGATGCCCGCAACGACCAGTTCGTGGGCGGCCCTCGACGCGGGCGGGAAAGGCGCGGGGTCAAGCCCGGCGAGCGTACGCTCGGCCTCGTCGAGGCGCCCGATCAGCAGCAGGCGCCGGACTTCGAGATAGCGCGCATGCGCGGCATTCACCCGGTCGCCGTGCTCCTCGAGCGTCGCCCGCGCGGCGTCGAGCGCCTTCGCAGGCCAGCCAAGGTCGCGCGAGACAAGCGCGATCTCGGCTTCGGCGACGACACACCTCGCGCGGGACACGGCCTCTTTCGGACCGAAGGCCCGTGCCGCGCTTCGCAACAGAGCCTTGGCCCGGACCAAATCGCCGAGCTGCGCCATCGCGATGCCTCGAAGCGCCAGCGCAGGCGCGTCGTCACGCAGGGCGACCCGCTTTAAGGCGCCGAGCGGATCACCCGCCGCGAGCGCACGCGCCGCCGCCGTGATCAGCGAGTCCATTCGAATCCCGCCATACTTGTCACTCCCACCGTTCGACGCCCCGGTCCTAGTCTATCTCACGACGATCAACCAGCCCGTCGTACTCTGAACGCTACGACGGGCACCTAATGGAGAGAGAACGATGACGACACACATGACCGGGACACGTGAAGAGTGGCTGGCGGCGCGGCTCGCACTGCTCGCGGCGGAGAAGGAGCTGACGCGGCGCAGCGACGAACTGGTGCGGCGACGCCAGGAGCTGCCGTGGGTCCGGGTCGACAAGGCGTATCGGTTCGAGACCGATGAAGGCAGCGTCTCGCTGGCAGACCTGTTCGGAGGGCGCTCGCAGCTCCTCGTCTACCACTTCATGTTCGGGTCCGATTATACGGCGGGGTGTCCGTCCTGCTCGGCGATCGCGGACGGGTTCGACGGCATCGTCGTCCACCTGGCGAACCACGACGTCGCGCTTTCGGCGGTGTCGCGAGCGCCGCTCGCAAAGTTGCAGGCCTACAAGCGGCGGATGGGGGGGTCGTTTCCCTGGGCATCCTCGCTCGGCGGCGACTTCAACTTCGACTTCAACGCCTCGTGCACCGAGGAGCAGCAGCGCGACGGGGCCGTTGAATACAACTACCGGCGCGAGGCGGCGTGGACGGTACGCGGCATCGGCAACGCGCTGACGAAACTCGGCGAGGGGCCGGTCGCCGAGATCGCGGCCATGACCGGAACCGACGTGGCCACGTACACGCGCGAGAGACCGGGCCTGAGCGCGTTCGTGCGCGAGGACGGCGTCGTCTACCACACTTATTCCACCTATGCGCGCGGCCTGGACGGCATCTGGGGCATGTACCAGTGGCTCGACCGCGCCCCCAGGGGGCGCAACGAGACGGGTGTCTGGTGGCGCCGCCACGACGAGTACGAGCGCAAGGCGGGATGAAGAAGGCGCCTGATGAGGAAATGCGGCGTGACGAACGCCGCATACCATCATTCACGCGAACACAGTCCAAGGAGGATCACCATGACCAACAGCGCGACTGAAGCAGCCCACCCGAATGTCGTTCCGCATGTCGAATGGCTTGCTGCCCGAAACGAGTTTCTGACCAAAGAGAAAGAGTTCACCCGCCTGCGCGATGAACTGAGCCGCCAGCGCCGCGCCCTGCCCTGGGAAAAGGTGGAGAAGCGTTATGAATTTGATTCAACCGGGGGCAGGATAACCCTGCCGGAACTATTCGACGGCCGCAGCCAGCTCATTGTGTACCATTTCATGCTTGGTCCTGACTGGGAGGAAGGATGCAAGTCGTGCTCCTTCTGGGCCGACAATTTCAACGGCATCCCAATCCATCTGAATCATCGCGATGTGACGTTTACAGCCGTTTCACGGGCGCCACTGGCGAAGATTGACGCCTATAAGACGCGCATGGGCTGGAGCTTCCCGTGGGTCTCGTCATACGGGAGCGATTTCAATTTCGACTACCAGGCTTCGTTTACGCCGGAGCGGATCGCTGATGGCAAGGCGTACTACAACTACGAGATCAAGCCGAATACGCTGTCGGAGCAGGTTGGAATCAGCGTCTTCTACAAGAATGACCGTGGTGAAGTGCTCCACACTTATTCTTGCTACTCGCGTGGCGTGGATATGCTCAACGGCGCGTACCACTATCTCGACCTTGTGCCGAAAGGCCGTGATGAGGAGGGATTCGACTTCTCGATGGAGTGGGTGCGCCGGCACGATCAGTATTGAGTGAGCCCGTTCCGACGGCCGTGGCCATTTTTGGGTGTGCAACCGCGATGAGTACGAACCCGATGTCGCAGTCGACAGGAATTTTGAGGTGCTCCAGGAAAGGAGAATGCGGCCATGAGAGTGATCCACAGCCAGCTCGCCGTTCTCATGAAGCTTGATCCGTGGTTTCTTGGAGTGTGGGGCGCCTTATTCACCGCGGCTGTCACGGCAACGATCTCCTTGGCGATGTCCATGCCGATGGGCGGGATGCCGATGCCCGGCGGCTGGACGATGTCGATGGCGTGGATGCGGATGTGCGGACAGACGTGGCCCGGCGCCGCGGCGTCGTTCCTCGGCATGTGGGTCGTGATGATGGTTGCGATGATGCTGCCATCCTTGGTGCCCATGCTGTGGCGCTACCGCCAGGCCGTCGGCATGACGGGCGAGACGCGCCTGGGTCGGCTGACCGCGCTGGTGGGCGTAGGGTACTTCTTGGTGTGGACCGTGTTCGGAATGGCCGCCTTTCCGCTGGGCGTCGCGCTGGCGGCGGTCGAGGTGCAGCTGCCGGCGCTGGCGCGCGCCGTTCCGACCGCGGTCGGTGTGGTCGTCCTGGTCGCCGGCGCGCTCCAGTTCACCGCGTGGAAGGCACATCACCTTGCCTGCTGCCGGGAGGCACCGGGGCGCGGCCGTACGTTGCGGGCGGACGCCGGCACGGCCTGGCGACACGGCCTGCGCCTCGGCCTCCACTGCAGCACCAGCTGTGCCGGCCTGACGGCGATCCTCCTCGTCATCGGGGTCATGGACCTGCGCGCGATGGCTGTCGTGAAGGCAGCCATCACCGTCGAACGTCTCGCACCGGCCGGTGAGCGCGTCGCGCGAGCCATCGGAGCCCTCGTCGTTGGGGCAGGGCTGCTCCTGATCGCGCGAGCAGCCGGGCTCGGATGACGCATCCCGCATGGTGCGCCTGAACTTCGCCCAGCCGTGCGAGCCTGGGAAGCTGGACATTGTCGCGCGTCAGGCGCAAGCGCCACGACGCACTAGGGATAACGCACGGCCGAGGCTGTGTTCGATAGGACTCGTACGACTGCTGACGCCGAGGTCGTGGCACAAATCGCGGACAACTGTCTCCTTCCGTCCCATGGCGCCCAGTGCCAACCGGAGTTTTGCGGGGGTGATCTTCGGCTTCCGTCCGCCCCTGCGAGCCGAGCGCACGCGCTGCCGCTAGACCAGCAATCGTGCGCTCACCGAAGATCGGGAGGAGCTGCGACATGCCCTTCTCCGTTTGATCCGCCAGCCAGCAACCAGAGCTAGGGGCCGCGTCGCCACATCCGATCACGACAAGTTTTCGTTCCGCACCGGACAAGCGGCATGCGCGCGTCCGGCTGTATGCTGATGCCGCTGTGTATATCCGCAAGCGCAAAGGAATGATGTCGATGGGTCTGGTTCATCAGAAATACAAGGTCGCGGTGGTTCAGGCCGCGCCGGTCTGGCTCGATCTCGACGCAACGATCGACAAGACGATTGCCCTGATCGAAGAAGCAGCCTCCGCGGGCGCCAGACTGATCGCGTTTCCCGAGACATTCATTCCGGGGTACCCGTGGCATATCTGGCTCGGCGCTCCCGCATGGGCGATCGGCCGCGGTTTCACTCAGCGCACCTTCGACAATTCGCTATCGTATGACAGTCCGCAGGCCGAGAAGCTCCGCAACGCAGTCAGGCGCGCGAAACTGACCGCCGTGATTGGCGCCTCCGAACGCGACGGCGGAAGCCTTTACATGGCGCAGTGGCTGATCGGCCCCGATGGAGAAACCATCGCCAGGCGTCGCAAGCTGCGGCCGACGCATGCCGAGCGCACCGTGTTCGGCGAGGGTGACGGCAGCGATCTCGCGGTCCATGACCGCCCCGACGTCGGGCGGCTGGGCGCGCTGTGCTGCTGGGAGCATCTTCAGCCGCTTTCCAAATATGCAATGTATGCCCAGAACGAGCAGGTTCACGTCGGCGCCTGGCCGAGCTTCTCGCTGTACGATCCGTTCGCCCACGCGCTCGGCTGGGAGGTCAACAACGCCGCAAGCAAGATCTACGCTGTTGAAGGCTCGTGCTTCTTTCTCGGCCCCTGCGCGGTGGTCTCCCAGGCCATAATCGATGAGCTCTGCGACTCTCCTGAGAAGCATGCCTTTCTGCACGCCGGCGGCGGCCACGCGGTGATCTACGGGCCGGACGGCAGTTCGCTTGCCGAGAAACTTGCGCCGGATCAGGAAGGCATTCTCTATGCCGATATCGATCTCGGCATGATCGGCGTGGCCAAGAACGCCGCAGACCCCGCGGGACACTATTCGAGGCCCGATGTGACGCGGCTGCTGCTCAACACCTCCCGCGCCAAACGCATCGAGCACTTCACGCTCCCGATCGACGCGGAAGTGATGACCGAACTCAGGCTCCAGGCCTGACGCCCAGTCGACTGCGAGGAGCGCTTCCATGGAATCTGCAATCCCCGAGCATCTCAGAGGCGCCCGTACCCGTCACCGCCGCATACAAGACGATTACGCGCCGCCCTATCCGTCATTTGTGGCCCGCCACAAGCCGAGCATTCAGCGGGTGGTGATGGCCTATTTCGGGATCCAGTCCGACGGCGCGCCGTCTAGGGCCGCAGACCAGGCCACGGCCTGGATCGTTTCCCGTTTCCAATCGGGTGGCGGTCCGACGCATTGGGATCGGGCACGCTATGTCGACGAAGCCGGTTTCACCAACATCGTAACGGTTGCCTATTGGGACGATCGCGCGAAGTTCGACGGCTGGTTTCCGCCCGTATGCGAAGGCTGGACCGGCGACCTGCGCGCCTTCGATGGAATCGGCACGTTCATCGAGGTCCTCTATCCTTCGGTGGAGGGCTATGAGACCCTGTTCTCTTCGCTCGGGCGACCCGAAGGCGTCGCGGTCCTTGCCGACACCATGAGCGGCGAGGTTCAGGAGCACGCCTATTGGGGAGGCATGCGCGATCGCATTGCGCTGTCCCAGACCAGCGACATGGCGCCTGCCGGTTCACCGCGCGCCATTCGCGACGGCTCGCGGATTCGCGTCATCCCACACGACAATGTCTGCCTGATCCGCTCCGGTCAGGACTGGGGAGACACCGAAGCATCCGAACGCAAGATGTACCTCGAAGACGTCGAACCGGTTCTGAAGGAAGGCATGGATTTCCTGCGCGACGACGGTCGCTCGATCGGCTGTTACGCCAACCGCTATATGAGCGTCGTTGCGCCCGACGGCACCGCAACCGAAAAATCCTACGGCATGAGCTGGTGGAAAAGCCTGGCGGAGCTGGAGCGATGGGCTGAATCGCATCCGACCCATGTCAGGATTTTTGGCGCGGCGATGAAATATCTCTCGACACTGGGGCCGGCCGCAAAACTCCGGCTCTACCATGAAGTCACCGTGGCGCGCGCCGACGAAGCGTTTTTCGAATATTTTGACTGTCACCCGCAAACCGGAATGCTGAACGCGGTGCAGACGGTTGACGCCGCATAGGCGCGTCGGCGCATGGCCGGTCCGGCTACAACACCATCTGGGTCTGCGTCACCACCGCGACCAGCTTCCCCTCCGCGGTCTCGATCCGCGTCTGCCACACCTGGGTGCGCCGTCCGCGGTGAATGGGCGTCGCTACCGCTCGCACCGTGATGCCCGCTTTCGCCGCGCCGATGAAATTGGTCTTGCTCTCGACGGTGGTGGTGCCCTGCGCTCCCTCCGGCAGGTTGATGATGGTCGCAGCCGCACCTACGGTATCGGCGAACGCCATGATCGCGCCGCCATGGATCACATTGCCCAGCGTGCACAGTTCCTCGCGCACCAGCATGGTGGCGGTGACCTGGTCCTGCAGCGCTTCGGTGAAAGTCACCCCCATCAGCACCGCGAACGGCAACGGCCGTGATTGGATTTTTTCCAGCAATGTCATTTGCTCGTCTCCCATTGATCGCAAGACCGGACCCCACTTTTGCGGAATACGCGCTAGTGACAAGGGTTTTGTTGTTCGGCATACAGGCGGCATGCGTCACTTCCCTCCCCGCCGGATCATTTGTCTCACCGAAGAGACCGTGGAAACCCTGTATCTGCTCGGCGAGCAGGATCGCATTGTCGGCGTCTCCGGTTATGCGGTGCGGCCACCGCAGGTGCGGCGCGAGAAGCCGCGGGTGTCCGCATTCATCTCGGCTGACGTTCCGAAAATTCTGGAGCTTAAGCCCGATCTGGTGTTGGCCTTCTCCGACCTGCAAGCTGATATTGCTGCCGAGCTTGTGCGCGCCGGCGTCGCGGTCCACGTCTTCAACCAGCGCGACGTCGCCGGCATTCTGGCTATGATCCGCACCCTGGGCGCGCTGGTCGATGCCGCCGCGCAGGCCGACCGGCTCGCAAGCCAATATGAGCAACGCCTCGCGGACGTCGCGGCGGCTGCGCGGCAGCGCGGGACAAAGCCAAAGGTCTATTTCGAGGAGTGGGACGATCCGTTGATCAGCGGCATCGGCTGGGTGTCGGAACTGATCGAGATCGCCGGCGGCGAGGATATCCTGCCGCAGCTGCGTTTCCAGAAAGCCGCCAAGGATCGGATCATCGCACCTGACGTGGTGCGGGCCGCAGCGCCGGATGTGATCCTGGCGTCGTGGTGCGGCAAGAAGGTGGTGCCGGACAAGATCCGGGGGCGGCCGGGCTGGAGCGAGATTCCGGCGGTCCGCGACAACCGCATCGTCGAGATCAAGTCGCCGCTGATTTTGCAGCCTGGCCCCGCCGCGCTGACCGATGGACTCGACGCCATCGTCGCGGCGCTGTGGCCGCCGCTATAGCGCTTCCACCCCGCACCACTCGGCGATGAACAGCGCGGTGGCTTTGGTGGATTTGCGCAGCGAGTCCAGATCGACATATTCATTGAAGCCGTGCATGGCGGCCCCGCTGGCGCCAAAACACAGGCTCGGAATGTTGTAGTTCAGCCCGTAGAACCGGGTGTCGGTGAGCGCGGTGAAGACGAGGTCGCGCACCGCGCCGCCATAAACAGCCTGATGAGCCTTGCCGAACGCGGCTTCCGGCGCCGCGGAATCCTTCAGCTCATAGCCTTCCGACAAAAATCCGGACCACTCCACCACGGGCGGGTTGTTGGACAGAAAGTGATGATCGCGCGCCGCCGCCGCAACGCAGGCGAGAATTTCGGCCTGATGATCCGATACCGACCAACCCGGCAGGATTGCAATCCGGCAATCGACGTCGCACCACGCCGGCACGCTGGAGGCCCAGTCGCCGCCCCTGATGATGCCGGGATTGAAATTGATCGGATGCCTGACCGCCTTGAAATGACGATCGTCTTCCGCCCGCTTGTTCCAGTCGGCTTCCAGTCTCTCCAGCGCGTGAATCAAGTGATAGGCCGCGGTGATGGCGTTCGATCCGGAGCCCGCTTCGAACACATGCACGGGAAAACCGCGCACCTTGAGGCGAAACCAGATCACGCCGACCTGCGCGCGCACCATGCGGCCGGAGGTCGGCTCGGGAATGAAGCAGGCGTCGGCGCGATAGCCGCGTTGCAGCGTCGAGAGCGCGCCGACGCCGGTGCTCTCTTCCTCGATCACCGACTGGAAGTGAATGCGCGCGGTCGGCTTCAGCCCGGCGGACTTGATCGCATCGAGCGCATAGAGCGCGCCAATGGTGCCGGACTTCATGTCGCAGGCGCCGCGGCCATACATCCTGCCGTCCTTGACGACAGGCGAAAACGGCTGCGTGTCCCACATGTCGAGCGGACCCGTCGGAACCACGTCGCAGTGGCCCTGCAGGATCAGCGACCTGCCGGCATTGGTTGCCGGCCGGTAGGTGCCGACCACGGTGCGGGCACGCGAACAATCGTGCTCGATCGGACCGAAGCCGCGCAGGTCCTTCAGATCTTCCACGTCGATGTGCCAGTCATCGACCTCAAAGCTGCGCCGGCGCAAGAGATCGCCCATCATGTCCTGGCACGGACCTTCGGCGCCCCTTGTGCTCGGAATCGCAACGAAGTCCATAGTGGTGGCAAGCTGCGCATCGAAGCCGGCATCGACGGCATCAAGGATTCGGCGTTGATTGTCGTTGGCGTTCATTGCGTCTCGGTTCCCACTGACGGCGACGCCTCGATCAAACCATACTTTATCGGGCTCTGCAGACGTTTTTGCCTGCTTTGAGAATCGCGGCCGCGCCACTACAGTGCGAGATCGAAATCAGCGACATCACGGAGCGCCGATGCCGGCCAACCGCAATATCCTGTTTTTGATCATCGGCGCACTGATCGTCGCGGTTGGCGTGCTCGGCTACAATCTCTATCAGGCGAAGAAGGAACCGGGCGGCATGCAGATCAATGTGGGTCCCGACGGCCTGAAGATCCAGAGCAAGTAATCGCGGCGTTTCGTACCATGGAGGTTCCCCGCACCATGCGACAGGCAATCTGGTATCTCGGCGGCCTTGCATTGTTTGCGCTGGCCGCGCCTGCGTTCGCGGATCAGGCTTATTCGCGCGAGGAGGACATTCCCGAACTGCGGCTCGGTCAGCGCATCATGGTCGACGACGGATCGTGTCCCACCGGCCAGATCAAGGAAGTCGCCGGCACAAAGCTGACCGCCGCGGGAATTACCCGAGAGCGAAAATGTGTGCCGCGATTCGGCGCAAGACCGAGATGAGCATGCGCTGGGCGACCTGTTCGCGCGCGCAGGTCTAGACAAAAAACTGGAGCGCGATCTGATTCAATCCAAAACGATCGCGCTCTAAGGTTTTGCCGGCTCGCTCGTCGGCACCGGCAGCACGCTGCGCCCCGCAGTCGCACCGCCATCGATCGGCAGCGTGATGCCGGTCATCCCCGCGCATTGCGGTCACAGGCTAGAACATGCCGTTGCTGTTGGCCGACTTTTCGGGAATGTCCTGCACCGCGTCCCAGTGCTCGACAATCTTGCCGTCCTCCAGCTTGAAGATATCGACCTGGGCGCGGCCGCGGCTGCCTTCTCGCGCACGCTCTGGACATGCAGGATGACATAGTCGCGGCGACGCGAACCTAGCGCGCCGGCTCGAACAGGCACTGCAGGGTCGGCTTGGCGATTTGGGAGAACGTAGCGCTGATCTGGGCCTGCTTCGACGCCGGCACCCAAGCGTTCTCGATGGTCGGCACGCCGGTCTCGCTGATCCCGCGCAACAGCGCTTCGCGGAGATCGGAATCTTCCACCGCCGCAACGACGTGATCGTGCAGACAAAGGCAGACGGATTCGGGATGCGCCCAGCGTCCAACCATGTGGGGTGCGCACAGACGCACGAATTCGCCGCGCGGGTCCGGCAACTTCTTCCATGACCAGATCTGCGCCTGCGCCGAACTTCCAAGAACCACGGCCAGAATGACGGCGGCAAGCGAACTGGAGCGGATCATCATCATTGAACGTTATCGATCTTGCATTTCGTCGGCGCTGCGGCCGGATTAGCGGGCGGCGACAACGATGATCTGCGGCGCGGCTGTTGTCGTCGGCGCGCCATTGTAGGCGAAGGTGCCGATGCCCGGCAGGCCGGCTTCGGACGAGCCTGCCAGCGAGGGACCGCCGAGGACAAAGGCGAAGGCCAGAATGAAGCTGAAAATCCGCATTTGGAAAATCCGCATTTGACTGTCTCCGGGTGAGCGGCGCTGTCCGCCGCGTCGTTGGCAAATTGATAACCAACGGCTGTTTCCGGATATCTGCGTGCAAAGCGAAAAACGGTTTCGTGGCGCGCAAGAATTATTTCATCGCTGCGGGCGCATGAAATATTGCGCCGGAAATTTCAATGATTTCAATCGAATGGGATAGTCGACGCCGCCGCCGCCGGGCGCTGCGGTCAAAAATGAACAGCCGGCCGGAAAATTCGGGTGTTGAATTACCTTGTCGGCGGCTCAGCGCGCGTCGGCGACCAGGAGGTATGGCGCGGCCATATTCGCCACCGAGCCGTCGTAGGAGAGCTGCCTGGACCGGGCAGCCGCCGCAGGCGTTCTCGATTGTTCGGAAAAAACTTCCTGAAGCGCGGCTGTTAATGAAAGTGCGAATCCCGGCGGCCAATCATTGAGCGTCTGACGAGCGGCACCGAACTCCGCGTCAGCGATCATGTTGCCGCGAACGGGGAACCCGCCATCATTTGCGAGACCCAGGGCGCGATGTCGCAGCAGTGCAGCGACGCTGCCCACGGGCATGAATCGGTGCCGCAAAAGCTGTTGCAACTGGTCGGCTATCGCGATCCCAATGCATGTCGGGCTTCATGGCATCGGCCGCGCCGGAACGGAACCAGAAAACACGGCGGCAATTGATCGGGACGCCCCCGCGGGCCGGCCTGCGCCGGATCATTGGACGAAGTCGCCGCATTTTTGAATCGCCGTATCGGCGCCGCCCCAAGGCATAATCGGCACCGAGGAGGTCGAGTTCTTCGGCGACCCCTCGATCAGTTTGTCCGAATAGACCATGTAGACCAGCACATTGCGCTTGGCGTCGCAGCCGCGGACGATCTGCATCTTCTTGAAGAACAGCGAACGCCGCTGACGGAACATATCGTCGCCCTGCTCCATCTTGCCTTTGAAATGAATCGGGCCGATCTGGCGGCAGGCGAGCGATATGTCTGAGACTTCCTCGGCCAGCCCAAGCCACCCCTTGAAGCCGCCCCTTTCCGGCACCGTGAAGTGGCACGCCACCCCGTCCACCTCGGGATCATCGACACCATAGGTGGCGAGCTTGTCATTTGGGCTGATCCACTTGAAGACGGTCGAGCGCCGGAAGATCAAATCCGGTTCGTCGGCGGCAAGCGCCGTCGACCCGGTCAGGATGGCAAATGCCAACAGCGCAAGGGTAAAGCTTTTCGGCCGGCCAGTGCGGGGACCGTGGGCTGTCATAAAACTCTCCGTCGACGAGGTGTTTCCTATGTGGGGTCGCGACGTCGTCGCGGAAGATGCTGCGCCGCACGGCAAACCCGCTGTTAAGCTTCTGTGAAGCTTTTTGGTACTGTTGTAGTCAAATAAGCGAAGAACAGACGCACACCCGCTGGTGAACGCATCTCGCGTCTGCAACACTACATGTAGACGGCTGAATTCGAGGATGGTTGGCGTGAACGTGCATCGAGGTTCGGTTTTGACCGAATGGCGGCAGCTTTTCTCCAGGAAAGCTGATTTTCTGAACAACACGGCCTTTTCAAATTCGTTTTGGCGGATCGCGGTTGTGGCTGCGACCGGGATTATCGGCACCGCATCCTGTGCGGAAGCCGCGACCTCGATCTTCTGGTCGGATTCCGACGCCGGCGTGTCGCGTCCGCCCCCTGCCGGACCGCAACGGCGTCACAAGGTCCGGCGCCACCAGGGCCCGAAGACCGAGAGCGCAGCGAAGGAACTCGCCAAGCCTCAGGGGCCTCTGATCATCGCCATCTCGATCCAAAGGCAAAGCCTCAAAATCTACGACGCCAACGGATTCTTCGCCGAAACCCCGATTTCCACCGGGATGCGCGGCCATCCGACGCCGATGGGCGTTTTCAGCATTATTCAAAAACACAAATTTCACCACTCCAACATCTACAGCGGGGCGCCGATGCCCTACATGCAGCGGATCACGTGGTCTGGGGTGGCGATGCATGCCGGCGTGATCCCGGGTTATCCGGCGTCGCACGGCTGCATCCGCATGCCCATGAACTTCGCCGTGAAGATGTGGGGATGGACCAAGATGGGCGCACGGGTGGTGGTTACACCCGGCGAGATGACTCCGAGCAGTTTTTCGCACCCTCTGCTGACAGCGCAAAAGCCGGCTCCGACGCCTGTTGCCTCAACCGAGCCGCAGAAAGAAATGCCGCTTGCGACGAAGTCGGACAAGGCAATGTCGGACAAGGCAATGACTGCGGATGCGACCATCCACGTCGCGACAACCGAGGCCGCTCCGCCGATCAAGCGCGAACAAGCGCAGACGGCGGATGCCAGCCGCGCGTTGCCTCAATCGGGAGCGCCGGCGATCATGTCCGACGCAACGCCATCCGCAGGGGGCCGGGCGGCGATCGACAAGACCAGCGATACCTCAAGCGTCGAGGCGAAATCGGTCGCCGCAGCAGGCGCTGCGAAGAGCGGCGAGAATACGTCTTCCGAAAACAAGCCGGTGTCGGCCGAGCCCACGATGTCGGCGCCGGCGGGTGGCGCGGCGAAATCCGCCACGCCCGCAACGGAGGCTGTGAAAGCTGAAGAACCCAAGGTCGAACCGGCCAAATCCAGCGACAGCAAGGCGGAAGCGCCCAACAGCGATGCCGTCAAACGCACTGAAAAGTTCGACGACGCCGCCAAAACGGCCAACGACGCCAGCGCAACCGCTCCGGCTGTGAAGAAGGATCAGGCGCGGCCCTCCGACGCCGAGAAGGCAGCAGCTGCCAGGCTCGATCCCGCTGCAGCGCCGAAGCGCACCGGCCAGATCGCCGTGTTCGTCAGCCGCAAAGACAGCAAGCTCTATGTGCGTCAAAACTTCGCGCCGCTGTTCGAGGTGCCGGTAACAATCGCCCCAGGCGACCGTCCGCTGGGAACGCATGTGTTCACGGCGCAGGCGGACAAGGATGACCCCAAGGCATTCCATTGGTCGGTGGTTTCGCTCCCGGCAGCGCGGCAGGCCGAACGGCACGACGACGACGAGCGCGCATCACGACGGAGGAAGACGGTCGGTGCGGTCGAGGTGAAGCCCGCGCCGTCACCGGACAGCGCAGCCGAAGCCCTGGATCGCATCACCATTCCCGAGGACGCGATGGCAAGAATCACCGAGGCGCTTTCGACTGGTGGCTCGATCATCGTCTCCGACCAGGGCATCACCGCCGGCGAAACCGGCGAAGGCACCGATTTCATCGTGTCGCTACGCTAATGACGAATCTCAACGCCCGATGATAACGGCTTGTTGAGCAGCACTTTTGCGCCAATCGCGCTAGCTTTGCCGCCGGACTTCGATGGCGAGCATGTGCATGATCGATCGCAGGCAAATCACGATGGCCGCGCTGGCCGGCATCGCCAATGTCGCCTCGCCGCGGATCGTTTCGGCACAGACCGCGATGAGCCGGATCACCGCCTACGGCTTCTCGTTTCCCGCGCTCGCGGGCGGCGATATCAGGCTCGCGGATTTCGCCGGTCATCCCTTCATTGTCGTCAACACCGCGTCGCTGTGTGGCTACACGCCGCAATATGCCGGACTACAGCAGCTGTGGACCGAGTTCCATGACCGCGGGCTGATGATGGTCGGCGTGCCATCAAACGATTTCGGCGGCCAGGAACCAGGCGGTGCCACCGAGATCGCACAGACCGCGCAACACCAATATGGAGTTACCTTTCCGATCGCGGCGAAGACCGTCGTGAAGGGCGCGAACGCACACCCGTTCTACAAATGGGCGGCCGAGGCCCGGCCCAGGGACGTGCCGCGCTGGAACTTTCACAAATATCTGGTCGGCCGTGACGGCTATATTGCCGAGGTCTTCCCCGAGACCGTCGAGCCGACCGATACCCGCGTCAAAACCGCCGTCGCACGCGGCCTCGTCGACACCTGACGAACAATATCCTCAGCTACGCATGAGTGGACCGCCGAGTCGGCGATTGGGGATAAAACCCGTTGCCGTGGCGGCGCAGGCCCGGCTAGGCTATGATGGACGACGGAAAAACGCCCCGACGAC
>WNFI01454615.1_pt1 | contig 20568 bp, 13 predicted proteins | sample 5400471 | NCBI WGS metagenome assembly WNFI01 (sample SAMN13153348, study PRJNA577476) | soil metagenome | isolation source: 100 cm saprolite on Douglas fir-dominated hillslope | place: USA:California | collected 2013-09-17
GCCGGGACTCCTTTCCAAAATCGATTGTTGCGCGCGCGGAAAGGTGAACCTCTACTCAAACCCCAGCACCCCATCCCGATAATTGATGATGATTTTCCGCCGCGCCAGCGTCGGCAGACCGATCAACCCTGAAACCTCCGTTTCAAGGTTCCTGCTGAGCGCGGGCCGATCGAAGGCCTCCAGATCTTCGGCGTCTTCTGCTTTGCGCGCGAATCGCAGCCGGATGTTCGGGGCGAGAAAGATGTCGTTCACCTCGCCGCTGGCGCCCGTTACGCTCAGCTTTGAATTGCGCAGCGTGGTCACCTGTCTCCCCAGCCGCGCGGAGATGGACGTGGTGTTGGCGCCCGTATCGAGGATGAACAGGCCCTCGGCCTTGTCATTCACCCGGACTGGGAGAAGGATGAGATGTCCGAAGCTGAGGAATTGCCGCCGGGGATTGTCGGCGGCGTCCGGGGCAATCAGCGGCCGCGACGATTCGTCGCCGGCCTCGGGCACTTTTTCCGGCAGGGAAGAAAGGCGCAGGCGATGCGCGGGCAGGTCGAGTGTAACCAGAAACGCGGTAAACATCTGCAGGCCCAGCGTTCCTTCCTCCGGAGCGGAGTTTTCTTTGAGCATCACCTGGATGACGCAATCGCGGAATTCGACGTCGCCGATGGCGATCTTGTCCACCCAGGCGTAGTATCCCGCGGTCGGGCCCGCGTCGCCGGTGCCTTCCATGCCGAAATCCGAGAGCTTGCGCGCGCCCGCCTTTTCCGCCAGCTTGCGGGGCACGGTGATCCACGATGCTCCGGTGTCGAGCAGCAGCAGGTGCGGAGCGCCTCCATTGAACTTCACGCGAATACCCGCGCCGCGCACCCCGGCGGGTGTGGCGATGTTGTCGAGTTTGATCTCGGCGCCGGTCGGTTCACCTGCGGGCGTCCAGATCTTCCGCCCGGCGAGGGCCTTCACGAACGCGACATATTCGCGTTCGCGCCGCTCGCGCTCCGGGCCGGTTCGGAATCGTGCCATGTGTTCTTCCAGCAGAGTTACGTTTTGCGGGAAGCCCAGCAGCGTGGCGTGGCGGTAAAGCGCGTCACCGTCTTCAGGATCGAGCTGGTGCGCTTTCGTGAAGGCCCCGCGCGCGTGGTCCTGATGGGACACCGCCGCCTCGATTCTGCCCATGCCCAGCCATGCGCGGGCGCATCGGTCGTCGAGTTTGAGCGCGACGCGGTATTCACTTTCTGCCGCAGCCGGCAAACCTTCGCGAAACAAAACTTCGCCGCGCACCGCACGGACGGACGCCGATTGCGGCAGAATCGCCAGCGCCCGCGTCGAACTTTCTTCGGCGGCTCTCACGTCATCGAGTTTGAGCAGGGTTAGAACGAGCCCGGTGTGGGCCCTGACGGAAGACGGGTCTTTCGCCAGCACCGATCTCCAGGCGGCCGCCGATTCCGCGAACCGGCCCTGGCGGGAAAGGGCCTCGGGCGAGATCTCCGGCGATTGGGCCGAGGCAAGGGACGCAATCCACAACAAGAGGATCGGTCGGAAAAACGGTCTCATAAAAGAAGAACGCGGGCGCCGCAATTTCCCGCGGACGCCCGCCTGAAAAAATATCGGTGAGTGACCGCTATTCACGCGCGGGCTTGAAATCATAGACGTCGAACTTCACCAGTCCGTCGCGGTAATCGATGGTCATTTTGGTCTGCACCAGGGTCTTGATGCCGATCAGGCCGGCGATCTCCGTGCCTTCGTTTTCGCTGAGGCTGTCAAAAGAACTTGCAGGAAAGTCATCGCTGCGCGCCCGTATCGGGCCGAATTGCAAAATGGCTTTGTTTCCGCTGGCGATGTTTTTTACGTCGCCGCTGATGCCCTGCACCTGGTACCGGCCGTCTTTATCGAGTTTTGTCACCTGTGATGCGATTCTGGTCGAGAAATGGTTGGTTTCGGCACCGGTGTCGAGAATGAAATTGCCTGTGGCCTTGTCGCTGACCAGGACCGGAATCACCAGGTCGTGGCCGAACCGCCAGATCTTTGTATAGGACTGCATCTCGGGGGCGACGTAGCGGTCCTGGTCGTCCAGGCCGTTCCCGGTCGCGGCGGGGTTTTTGGGAAGCGGACCCAGAAGCATTTTCTTTTCCTTGAAGTCCAGGGTAATGAGAAATTTCGCGAATATATCGGGGCCGATGAGTCCCTGGTCGTCCAGGATGTCGCTACGGCTGGAAACCTCGACCAGGCAGTTGCGAAATTCAACCGGGCCGATGGTGATCTTGTCGATCCAGCCCCGTTCGGCGCGCACATCGCCTTTGTCCCCGATGCCGCCGATATAGGTGTCGCTGAGCTTGACGAAGCCCGCTCTCTCCGCCAGTTTGCGACCGATGAGGATGCCGCCCGCCCCGGTGTCGAGTTTGAGGTCGGCCGATACCCGGTCATTGAATCGTACCTGCAGCGCATATCCCGAATAGACGGAGATCATCGCGTCCTGTTGATCGTTGACGGCGTCTTTGCGGCCGATCTGGCCCATCCGGATTTCATAGGACTTGATTTCGCTCGCCAGCGTCCATGGTTCTTTCTTTGCTATCTCGGCGGCGCGGTCGAGTTGCTGCCGCTGGCGGGTGTTGGGCTTCTCTCCGAAGTGTTTTTTCAGGGCGTCCAGTCTTTCCGTCGGGGAAAGCATACTGACCCACTCGCCGAAAATCTCATTGTCTCCGGGATCCAGATCGTGGGCTTTGGCCAAAACCAGTTTGGCCTTGTGGTGCAGTGAAACCATTTCGTAAATCCTGCCCACTCCGTACCATCCCCGCGGGTTCTTCGGGTCCAGCTTAAAAGCGGCCCGGTAGTCGGCATCGGCGTCTTCGAATTTTCCCAGACGGAAGGCGGCGTCGCCGGCCGCGGCTTTGACGGCCGCGGAAGACGGCAGGGCTTCCATCGCTTTCTTCGCCGCCTCTTCCGCCGCATCCGGATCACGGTCGTTCAGCAGGCTGCGCACCAGAAGGGCCTGGGCCTCTTCCGACTTCGGGTTACCGGCAACGATGGCCCTGAACTTTACGGCCGCTTCGGAATAATGATCGTCCCTGAAAAGCCCTTTGGCCTCATTCAACGGGCCGGCCTCAGGCGATTCGGAGGTCGCGACGGCGCCCGAGGCCGGAGCGACTGCCGCAGCAGAAGGCTGGCCCTGTGACCAGGCGACGGAGCAAATGGAGCAGACGAAGAATAGTGCCAGAATACGCTTTACCATGAATCAAACTATACATCAGCTACGGACGATGTCACAGATCCTATGACCGATTTTTTGTGCTGCGAACCGCCGGCCTTTGGTTTATTGCGCGGCCTCAAAAACCGCTTAACCACGAAGGTCATGAAGGAACACAAAGGAAAAAACGGGCCTGATCAACAATCGCAGTGGCTCGGTGGCCAGGAGGTTTTCCTTTGTGTTGCTTCGTGACCTTTGTGGTTAAGGGTTTTTGCCCGCGCCGCGGCGCTATTCGATTCTCGTGACCGTAACTTCCACCTGCGTCCTTTTTTTGCTGTTGATGTCGTCAATGCTGGTCACCAGCGTGGGTTTGCCCGGAGAGACCAGTGTCGTGGATCTCTCCTTAATGCCTCGCAACACCGGAGTGCTCATCGCGTGCAACTCGGCGTTCGGGTCGGCGGATACGATGTAGTCGATCTCCAGCCCGGTAAACACGATGAATTTGTCGGCCTGCTCGGTGACGTCGCATTCGATATTGATCCCCACATCCAGATAGGTGACCTCGTGCTCTTTGACGGTGACCGGCACACGTGTGCCGATTCTCAGGTTGCTGGAGCGCGGGGCATTGTCTCCCGCCGTCCTGACCGGCAGAGTGTAGTTGCGCTCGTTGATCTTTTTGCCGTCTTCGAGTTCATAGATGCTGTAGCTGACCTTGAACACTTTTGTCACCGGATGATGGACCGGTTCGCCGGCGTCTTTCCGGGGTGAGGCATCCTGCGCCTGCAGCAGCGACAGGGATGTGAGAACGAGCAGAAACCGCAATAGTGTTTTCATAACTCTCCTTATGTATTACCGGGTGTTGTAACCTTCCGACCTTCTAAACTGTTGTGACTGGGGCTGAAGCGTTTCGCCATCGTCAGGCGGCGGAGGTGGCGGATCAGGGCGGCTCTGGGCGATGATCTCTTCTCTCGAAGTGCCCGCCAGATACCGCAACAGCGCCTGTTCCTGTTCGGAAAGCGGCGTAGGCGAGGGGAAAATCTCCTGGCGGACGTCCGCCGACGCAACCGGTTCTTCCGGACGTGCCCGCCTGACGCCGCCATGCCGCCGGATCGCCTGGGTTTCGGGCGATGGCACTGTCGGCGCGGGCGCAGGCGCATTGAACACCGTGGCAGGAGGCGCCGGCAGCCGCACAGCCTGCCAGAGCCAGACGGCGAACAGCAGGGCTGCCGCGGCGAATACGCCGCCGATGCTCCACGTCCACCGGATGTTCCACCAGGCCGATTTCCGCGCTTCCTGAGCCCGAAGTGTCGCGAGCACGCGCGTTTCGAGCCCAGGCCCTGGCTGTGCGTCGGAGTAAGCCCTGAGCATGGAGTCGAGCATTGCTTCAAGACGCTCGTCACGATTCGTTGGTCCCATGTTCTCTTCAGCCACGTTTCACCTCCAGCATCACGGCCAGTTTCTCCTTCAGTATTTTCCGGGCGCGCATTAACCGCGTGCGCACCGAACTTTCCGGGATATCCATCAGGTCGGCGATCTCCGCCGAGTTCAATTCCCGCACGGTCGAGAGTTCCAGCGGATGGCGCAGGTCTTCCGGCAAAGCCGCGATCATGCGCGCCAGCAACTCCTGCATCTGTTTTGTGGCCAGCTCTTCATCCTGGGCGGCCCGGGTGTCGGGCAGAGACGCAAGCGGATCGTCTTCCGCGTCTTCTCCGGCGAAGCCCTGCTGTGCCGTCAGATCGCGCCGGCCGGTCGCCTCTCGCTGCGCCCGCCGGTCGAGCGCGACCGTCCAGGCGATGCGCCCCAGCCACGTCTTTGCGTTGCGAACGTGTTCGAGGTCCCGGCCATACTTCACGGCCCGCAGGAAGCATTCCTGGACGGCATCCTCGGCGTCGTGATGGTTGCGCAGGATGGAATATGCGATTCGGAAGACCATGCCGCTGTATCCGGCCACCAGATTCTCGATCGCTTCCAGTGGTTCCGTTTTCGTGCCTGCGCTGTTTTTCAGGATCGCCCCACCGGCTACTGCCTGTCCCGTCATTTTGCCTTCCTGTAGTGAATGACATCCAGGGAACGTGAAGTGTTCTGATTTTTTGCGGGGAAAAAGAAAAAAACTTCACCACAGCGCGACGAAGCCGCAGCCAAAAAGAGAAGACCTTTGCACCACGGAGGCACGGCGCGACGAAGCCGCAACCAAAGACAAGACCTTTGCACCACGGAGGCACTGAGACACGGAGAAACCCAAAAGATAGATGAATTGCTTTGGCACTCCGGCACCCTCGGTCTCTTCCAGGGCGCGGTGTCGCTGTTTCAAACTTCATCTCACCAGCAGAAAGCTGAGGACACGGAAGTTCTGAATTTGCCGCTACGTTCACAGCGTGAATTTCGCCGCCGTGTTCTTTGATGATGCCGTAGCAGATACTGAGTCCGAGTCCGGTGCCCTTGCCCACCGGCTTGGTGGTGTAGAAGGGGTCGAAGGCCTTGTTGACATCGAGAAAGCCGGGGCCGGTGTCTTCGAAATGCAGCACGATGCGATTGCCCTGACGCACTGCCTCCACGCTGATGCGCTTCTCCCGGCTCTGTTCCAGCGCGTCAATGGAGTTGTTCAGCAGGTTGAGCAGTATCTGCTTGAACTGGTCCTCGTCGAGCGCGACCATGGGCAGGTTAGCTTCAATGGCGACGATGATATCCACTTCCTGCTTGCGGATGTGGTACTCGCGCAGCGCCAGAACGTCCTGCAGCAGGCTCTCGAGGTTCGACGATTTCTTTTCGAGGCTGTTCTGGCGGGCGAAGCGCAGCAGGTTCTCAATGATGCGCTTCATGCGCAGCGCCTCGCGAGTGAGCTTGTCGAGCTTCTGGCGGGACGGTCCTTCGGCGATTTCATCGCCCAGCAGTTCGGAATAACCGACGATCGAGGCCAGCGGGTTGTTGAGTTCGTGGGCGACGCCCGCGACCAGCTGCCCGATGGCGGCCAGTTTTTCGGCGCGCACCAGCTGCCGGTGCAGCGCGGTGTTGCCGATGGTCACGGCCAGATCGCCGGCCAGCAACTCGATCTTCGACATCTCATCGGCTGTAATTCTGGTCACGTCGCGCGGATCGTCCATGAAGATCCAGCCCACATAATGGCCGTGGGTGGCTTGCAGGGGCACCAGCAGTTCATAGCCCGCCTGCCAGTTGGGATTGTGCGGAAAGGTCTCGATGCTGCGCATGGGGCAGTATTTCTGCGCGTCTTGCTGCTTCAGCACATAGGAGTTCGGCCCGAGATTGCCGCCGACCCGGCGAAGGTTGGCGATGTCCTGCGCCAGATCGTCGGCCTTCAAATGGCTGCAATGTTTTTCCAGATGGCTGACGATTTCAACGTCCAGGCCGCTTTCGCCCGCCAGATGGGTTCCGCGCCCGTCGGTGCACAGCAGAATCGCCGAGCGGCGGAAGTTGGTGGTTTCGCTGATGGCTTCGGCGATCTCATGGCACAGGGAGTTGACCTCCGCGCCGGTCAGCAGGCGCGAAGTGATGCTGGCGAATTTCTGCAACTGCCGGTTGAGTTTGCGCTCCCGGGCGTTGGAATCTTCCAGCACCGCCGACTGATCTTCGAGCAGCGTCAGCACCATGCCGAATCCCACGAAGAGCTTGGGGACGTTCCACAGGAAATCGCTCAGCTGGATTTCGGGGTATTTCGCCGCCACCCGCGGAGAGATGACGAAGACCGCCGCCCAGAGGAAGAATCCGGCGGCGCTGGTCAGCACGCCGGGCGACCAGCGACGGTAGCGGGTGAATAACAGCAGCCCGGGCATGGCAAAACCCATCGTGAGAAGAATGACAAATCCCACGCTGGGGTCCGAGTGCCACGCTTTGTAGATGGACCACGAGCCGAGCGCGATGGCGATGGGCATCCACATGAGGCTTTCGCGGGTCACGCGCCGCCGGAAGCTCAGGATGAAAGCCGGCGGCCCGAAGAATACGCAGGCCAGACAGAGCGCGTCGAGCAGCCGCAGATGCCAGTTGAAGGAAAATCCGGCGATGAAGAGCAGCATCGGAGCGGCCATGACGGCGATCAGCAGCCGGGTCTTTTTCTTGTCTTCAAGAAACGACGTGAGCGACGCTATAAAGAAGACCGAGGCCAGCTGCAGAGAGCCGAGTTTGACGAACTGCAGCAGGCTTTCCAGATTGCCTTCGCTTGCCTGGAACAGCCGCATGAGAAAGTGGATAAAGACGAGCACCCAGCCCACAGTCCAGAGCCGCAAACGAGCGGATTTGATTCTTCGGTGCAGGGAAACCCATATACCGGCCAGCACGGCCAGCGTGAGAATCGACGAAAGTTTTTCCAGTACGGGTTCCATATTCGTGGGCAGGGAGCTATTCGCGCAGATTAGCACAGTTCCAGGCGCTCGCCGGGCTCAATCGTGCGGTACTTAAGTAATGGACGTGGTTCACGGATAAAAAACAAATGCATTGGCCGCGAAAGAACGCGAATTCTTTTGCCAGGGGATGTACATTCTTCTCTCTCTTAGAGCTTTCAAAGAATGGAGATCGCCGGCGGGGAGGGCGAGAGGAGGGCGAGGCCCGCATTTCCCCGGTTCGGCGCGATTTGTTAGTATGAATCTGCGTGGGCGGTTAGCTCAGCTGGTTAGAGCGCCTGCCTTACAAGCAGGAAGTCCGCGGTTCGAGTCCGTGACCGCCCACCATGCCTTTTGTTTTCAGTTACTTGCGCCCAAAATCTCATTTCTTAAAATCTCATTTTGATTCCCTGCCTAAGGATTTTGGGCTGTCTCAAATATTCTACTTCGATGCTGGCCTGGCTGGTTCGTCTGACGTTTTCCTTCGGTGGCAATTCGCACACCTCACTTCGCATTTCAAAATCTCTTTTGCGATTCATGCGAGAGAAGCTTCCTGTTTGTCAGGTTTGTAATCGTATCGGCCCAGCCATTCTTCCCGTTTAAATGGTCGAACTCCAACCCTGATATCGGTCTCTCTTCACAATCAACGCAAGCGTGCTTCTGCAAATATTCAATTGCAAACAACCTGTTTCGCTCTGGTGATTTGATTTCACTGCGACGAGCGGCTCGGCTGGTCTCCTATGCACGTCCAGTGCGCTGTGGACAGGATAAATATCCTCGTTCCACGGGAACCAGCCGTCTCATCCCATCTGAATAATTGCGCCCGTCCCAAAGGGTGGGACGGTCTTGCCGCAACTACTTTTGCGCGCATCGTTCTGGCTTGATCGATGGCGAAAATGGCAATTGCCGGCAAACGCCGCCTCGTCCGTCGCAGCGCGCAAGACGAACCTCTGTCGGTTTCATGCAAGAGAGTTTATTCGGGGTGATAAGATTCATCCATGTTCGGGACCGCTCAGCCTGCTCTCAGCCCCCTTTGCGACATCTCAAGGAAGTTTGTGGAACGAAACAGGCTTCGAGTGGATGCGGCCCGCATTCGCGCGGATGTTGAGCGTCTGCCCGCGCCGCGCAACCGCAGGTATTTTCCTCAGGCCATGAACGATGCCGACCAGATGCTCATGGAGAGCTTCGCTTCATCGGGATGGATTACGGACCGGATGGTGATCAATGCAGGAACGAATTTACCGGGGGCGAATATTCTGGCCAGCAAGCCGGGCACAGAGCCGGGCGAGATAGTCATTGTGGGCGCGCATCACGATACGATTCGGGACTCGCCGGGAGCGGATGACAATACCGCTTCCGTGGCGGCGCTGCTGGAACTGGCGCGCCTGCTGCAGCCTTATACCTTCCGGCATACGGTGCTTTTGGCGGCCTTCGATATGGAGGAGCGGAACAGGGAGGGATCGCGGGAACTGGTGCGGCAACTGGCTCGGGGGAGGAACGTCCAGGGTGCGATTATCTATGAGACGATGGCTTACGGAGCGAGCGCTCCCAACAGCCAGAAGGTGCCGCCAGGGCTGTCGCTGCTGTATCCGCAGCAGGTGGCTCGCATGCGCCGGCGGCAGCTTCGAGGAGACTGGACGGCGGTGCTTTATCGGCGGTCGGCCCTGAAGATCGCGCGGAGTTTTGGTTCAGCGCTGGCGCACGCCGCGGGCGATGACTCGATCATGCTGCTGCGTGACATCACGGACCTGGCCATGATCGGTGCCCTGATGAAGCGCCTGCCATTCTCAGCCGAACTTCAGCGCAGCGACCATCTGTCGTTTTGGAATGCCGGCATTCCCGCGATTCTCATTACCGACACCGCGAATTTCCGCAATCCAAACTATCATCGTTCCACAGACACACCTGACACGCTGGATTACGAACGCGTGGCGGCCATCGTCCAGGCAACGGCGGTCACGGTGGCGGAGCTGGCAGGGTTATGTCAAGTGTCGCTTACTTTGTAAGCTTTTGGCATTACTGTTTCCAGCCGTGTTGTCCACGCTGTTAAAACACTCCGCCTTCAGGCGTGGCGCACCTAATAATAGCGCCACGTTTTTTTGTTTTTCCTGTCGAGGTCGCGCCCGGACGAGGATGGATTTGAAGCCGGGCCGGAGAAGCAGGAAGGATGAGTCCTGTCGCGGTCTTCGATGTGCGGCTGAATCACGGCAAAGCCGCGGGCGCGTGTATTTTTAAGCTGCCGACGATGGTTTCAATCAGTTCCCGCCGGCGGGAATGCAGAAACAAATGGCCACCTGGAAACTGCTTCCATTCAAACGGACCGGCGGCCAACTCACGCCAGGCCGTAAGATCTTCCGGCGATATACCGGGGTCGCCGGCGCCGGCAAAGACCGACATCGGCACTGTCAGCGGCGGGCCGTCAACGTAGATATAGTTTTCGCCCATGGCGAAGTCGGCCTTCAGGATGGGCACCAATAGCGACAGCAGTTCCGAATTGCCGAACACTTCCACCGGCAGGGCGTTGAACTGGCGCATGCACGCGATAAATTGTGGGTCCGGCAGACGGTGCAGCGGGTTGTGCCGAGAAGCGAGGTGCGGCGCGTGCCTGCCGGAGATAAACAGGCGGGCGGGCATTGGCAGATGCCGGTCGCGCAGGATGCGGGTGACTTCGTAGGCGACGAGTGCGCCGAGACTGTGTCCAAAAAAAGCGAAGCGCGTCGTGAGGTAAGGCGCCAGTTCTGCCGCCAGAGTTTCGGCCAGCACAAGAATGTCGGTGCAATAAGGTTCGTCAACGCGCTGCTCGCGCCCGGATACTGCATTCCGCAAATTTCAACCGACCGGGACAGCAACGCCGGCCATGTCCGGAAGACGGACGCGCCCGCACCCGCATACGGAAAACAGAAAAGCCTGCTCTGAGCGGAAGGGCGGGCGTGATGGAAGCCGATCCAGGGATTGCTGGCGAGAGATGCGGACATAGAGATGGGTGCCGACAGAGTCGGGCGATGGGTGGCCTTCGCAGCTACGAAGCCGCAGCCGGCTTACGCGAATCCACGGCCACGAAGCGAAATTCGCTGGTGTATCTGCGGCCGGCGGCATCGGTCAGCCAGGTCTGCTCGGCATTGGGCAGCATCTCAGAGAGATCAACCACTGCGTCCGGCAGGGCAGCGTCCAGGGTTCTGCGAATCATCTTGGCGAACATGTCCAGGAGAATCGGGCTGTCAAAATCCAGATAGGCGGGCTTTCTTTCAACAGGGACTTTATAGAAAACAAAGCGGGGAATTCCCTGGGCGCGGGCCCAGTTCCTCGCATGGAGAAACCGCTCGGCGGAATCGGAGCGCTGGGCAAACTGCAGTTCCTCCGGAGAAAAACGCCAGGATTCACGCTTGATGGTCAGGCAGCCAAGAGAAATCCTGGGGGAATGACGCCTCGGAGCCATGATTCTGAAACAATCCATGGCCAGAACGCTGAGCAGCCCGCCCACCAGATCAATCGCGCGCAGACAGAATTTTCCGTCGTGCGTTTTTGCCATCAGGGTCCCGTTATGGTTTTCAAGGACCATGGACGATATGGAAAGCGCCCGGGAGCGGTCGGTGGCGAAAGAGTCCGGCCGATATTCAAGGCGAAAATTTGTCCTGGGAATGAGAGACGCCACAGTGCGGCTGCCTGATTCCTCATCTTTTTCCGCGACCGGCACGACATTTTCCGCTCCCAGATCGAGAGCCACGGAGTCAATCAGGTCGGAAGGAGAGGGATGCTGGTTCCCGAACAGTGAGGATTGCAGGGTGTTCGCGCTGACGTGGACTTCGCCGAGGACGAACGCATATCGGCCGTCGCGGATCGCCTCTCCATCATCTGCGGCGAGCATGATGTCGGGCGAGTGATAGCGGGCTCCAGTCCATCCGGGCAGGGAAGGTGGGAACTCCCGCAGCAGGCGCGGGCGCAACTCATCGCAGGTGAAGTGCAGGGTCGATTGATTCTCGCCGATTTGAAGAACTCGCTCCCACTTGTCGCGGAATTCATCCTGGAGAGGGTCCATGAGAGTCGCGGAGCTTTCGAAGAAGAAGGGAGCAGCCTGGGCCCAGCACAGAGCGGCATCCACCGAGGCTGTGCCGGTAGCGCGGCTGACTTCGGAATAAATCGCGAGAAGCTTTTCCTGATAGACCTGGGCGACACGCGCGGTGAACCATCGCCCGGTGTCGAGCAGCAGCGAAAGCGGCTGGGCCAGATATTCGAGCAGCCTGCGGCCCAGCAGCACGTCGCCATCGCGGCGGCAATCTTCGTAGACGAGTGTGCGGCCGGCGTAGACTTTGCCCTGGTTGCGGGTCGCGGGAACGCCAGTTAGTTGAGTAAACACCTGTTCCAGTCGCTGAAAAGAGAGGTTCAGTTTTTTGGGATCGCCGGCGGCAGCTTCCACCTGAATGCGGGCCGCGTCGAGCTGCTTCAGCAAGTCCAGCGACTGCTTCCGTATTTTCAAATCTTCGATGCGCTGAAGGGCGTCCTGCAAAATCCCCTCGGCGTTGGGCCCGGGGGGAATATTGAATTTCCAGTACAGAAACCCCCTCGCGGCCAGATCGCGGAGTCCATCATAGACTTCAGCGGGGTTGCGGACAGGAGGCTTCGCCATTCGCATGAGTCGGGTCGCGATTTGTTTCGCGGTGTCGCGTCCGTTGCACGCGCGCAGCATGGCTGCCTGCGCGGCAGTGAGCGGAAGACTGCCGAATAAAGGATGATTTAGGCTGGTGTCTTCGATTCGGATAAAAGGCACGAGGATGGGAGCAATCCAGGGCTGAAGGTTGTGCCTGCGGGCGAGCATCGCGCCCAGGGCCTCGATCGCCCAGGCTTCCCAATAGGTCTTGCGAGTGGCCAGCAGTCGGGCTCCATGCCGGATCTCCATATGGCAGTCGTCCGGCGTGAGGCGTGCCCAACCGACTGGCCCGAAAAATCCGATGGTGTCGTTTTTTACGCAGTAGCGCTGCCAGTAGCTGGCGACCAGTTCCTCATGCTGTCTCCGGGCGGAGTCGCGCTCCGAACCATCGCGTGGTTCGCGCAACAGGGAATCGAGAGCGGTGCCGACCGCGGTGCGGTTCTGCCACGTGAGCGCTTCGCGAAAGGCATCGGAGCCGGCGATCTCGCGGATGGCGTCTCCGGTTTCCCGCCAGGACTGTGCGAACTCTTTCTGAAAGGCTGCGGCGCGGGCTTCAACCAGCGCCTCTGCGGCGTTGATCGATTCGAGAAGGCAGGGCGAAACTCCTTCGGGCATAGAGCGGGGCAGTTTGCCCGCGTTGATTTTGGAAATCGCATCCAGCAGAGGCTTGCGTCGCTGTTTGTTTTCCCACTGGCCGGTGGAGCGTAGTTCGTCGAGGGCTGCCCGAAGATATTGCAGTGCGTTGCCGCGGGCAAGCTCCAGAGCTTCCGCAGCCTGGGCAGCCTGCTCCGCGGCGACGATGGTTTCGGGCGTGGCCGCAAGCCGGAGCACACCATTGGAGGGAAAGCCCGCTCCGCGAAGGCAGACCCACCGCCAAAATGACCATTCACTTCCAGGCACAGCGGCGAGGTGCCCGGCTTCTTCCGCGATTTGTGATTGAAGGGTGGGGGCGATCATGAGACTGAGGCTTACGGAGCGGGGGCGGCCACACCGCGTTGCGCGGGCGACAGCCGTTTTGCTTGTGATTCAGGAAAAACCGCCGGACGGCGTGAGTTATGAGAAACCGGCGGGATACAGGCCGGCCGCGGATGATTCAGTGGGTGCGGACCGGCCAGGGATAAAAGCTGCCAGGTTAATGCAGCTTGATTCCGGATCGATTGTTGCCTCTGGCGATGATCTCGAACATTTCCGGCTGCGACGCATCGAAGGCTTTTTGCTGTTCGGCAGTTAGAAGGACGCGGATTTTCGCAACGCCGGTTTCGCCGAGAGCGTGAAGCTTATCTTCGCGGGACTGCGAAGAAAGCGATGAATCCTTCCAGATCGCCTGGTTCTGAGCATGCTGGTCTTCGAAAACCAGTTTGGCCGCCGCCTGCTGCTCCGCGGTCAGGGGCAGCTTTGACGACAACAGCGTTACCTGATCGTCAATGCTCATGCCGCTGCCGTGCCCGCTGCCTGAGCCTCGGCCATAACCCGACCCGTGACCTTTGCCGATATGCACGCGCATTTCGTCGCTTACGTTGCCGAACTCATCTTTTTGATTGTTGTGCAGAACGTCGTTGATCTTCGAAACGGCTGTTTCATTTACGCCTTTTAGCTTGTCCATTTTGTTCTCCGGCGACAGCGCCTGATCGGCGCCAATAGCGCGCGCCTGGGCATGCTGGTCTTCGAGTATGCCCCTGATAGTGGTTTGTTGGTCCTGAGACAGGTTCAGCCGCGCTGTCAGGAGTTTCACTTTGTCATCCACGGTCAGGAGCGGTTCCGGCCGGTTTTGAATAACGGCCGGCTCCATCGAAAGTCCGGCGCTCGTAAAACGCGGGCCCAGAGCACTTGCCAGGCAAACCCCGAAGATGATCAGGGCAAAGGTCAAAGGAACTGCGAATCGAAGTCGAGAAGTCAAAGGATTACTCCGCTCTTAGGGTGATGGAGGGATCCACTCGCGCGGCTCGCTGCGCGGGAACCCAGCAGGCTATGACGGACACAGCCACCAGGATTAAGACCACTCCGATATAGGTAACAGGATCAAGGCGCGAGACGCCAAACAGCAGGCTCGTGATGGCCTGGCTGGCGAGAACCGCTGCGCTGAGGCCGATTACAATGCCCAGCCCGGTGAGCGCGACTCCCTGGCGCACCACCAGAGAAAGAATGTTGCCAGGCGTCGCGCCCAGGGCCAGGCGCACCCCAATTTCGCGCATGCGTTCGGTAACGCTGCCTGAGAGCACGCCATAGATACCGGTGGCTGCCAGCAGCAATGCGACAAAGCCAAAGGCTTCGAAGAGCACCATAGCGAAGCGGCGCTCGGCGGCGGTGGCTGCGAGCAGGTTGTCCATGGTGGCGACCCGCGCGATGGGCTGGTCTTTGTCCGCTGACCAGATCGCATTCTTGATTGGCGCAACCAGGGAGGTAAGATCATCGGAGCGGGAGCGGACAATCAGGGACAATGCCGGATCGGCGAAGCGCCACTGCTCCAGGGTAACGTAGACCGCGTCGGATTCATTAAGCGCGAGAGAAGCCTGCTTTACGTTGCCGACCACGCCAACCACGACATACCATGGTCCATCGGCGGGGCCCACGTGCAGCCGTCTGCCGATGGGGTCTTCGCTATTCGGGAACTTGTGCCGGGCCAGCGATTCGCTAAGCACCACCGCCAGCGGGGCTGTGGAGGTATCCTGGGCATTCAGAAGACGTCCGCGCAGAAGGGGAATGCCGATGGTTTCGAGATACTCCGGACTTACAGCATAACGGAACGCGCTGTAACCGCCTTCGGTCTTACCGTTCTGAAGCGATTCGAACTGCACGCCATACTCATCGAGATCGCCGCTCAGCGGGAGTTGGCTCGTAAGAGCCGCCGCCGAGACGCCGGGAACCTGGCGAACCGCATCCACCGCCTGATTGAAGAAACGAATGCTGCCGTCCTTATCGTACTTGCGGCTGCTGGTCTGCACCTGGAGAGTGAGCATGCGGGAGATGTTAAAGCCCGGGCTGATCGAGAACAGGCGCTGAAGGCTGCGCATGAGCAGACCTGCGCTGACCAGCAGCGCGAGGGCGAGTGCAAATTCCACCACTACCAGCAGACGGCGGGTGAACTGATGACCGCCGGTTGTGCGCTGAGAATTCTGCTGCATGGTCTGCTGCAGATTACCGCGCGAGGCGTAGATCGCGGGAACCAGGCCGACCAGCAGGCCTATGAGCGTAGTCATCCCGATGCCAAAAGCCAGCACCGTGCCGTTCAGACGAATCGCACCGATACGCGGCAGCATCGGCGGGCTCAACGCCACCAGGATGCGCACCCCGAATTCGGCAAGCAGCATTCCCAGAGTGCCGCCAATCAGGGCGAGCAGCAGACTTTCCGTGAGCAGTTGCCGCAGCAGCCGGGGCCGCCCCGCGCCGAGCGCGGAGCGCACCGCGAACTCTCCGCTACGCTGGGCTCCACGGGCGAGAAGCAGGTTGGTCACGTTGACGCAGGCGATGATAAGAACAAGGATGACTGCGCCCAGAGTTGCCAGCAGAGCGGGCCGCACCGCGCCCGTGATTTCATTCTGCAGCGGATTGATCATGAGCCGCTGCGGGAAACGCACCGCCGGGTAAGTCTGAATCAGGGACTGCAAAACCCCTTCAAGATCGTGCGAGGCCTGTTCGACGCTTACATTGGGAAGCAGGCGCGCCAGCGTGCGAAGATGGTGCCCCCATTCCCGGCCATTGGCGGGGAGCGAGCGGTCATACTGCAAAGGCGACCAGATTTCCGCGGTCGGCACGAGGACGTTTTCGAACGTCGGCGGCATCACGCCGATCACGGTATAGCTGTTGTCATCGAGCCTGACAACCTGCCCCAGAATGGCGGTATCAGCGCCGAAGCGCCGCAGCCACAGAGCGTTGCTGAGTATCGCCACTTTAGGGCCGTTGATTTGGTCGTCGGAATCCTGAAAGTCGCGGCCCATCGCGGGCGGGACTCCGAGGACACGGAAATAGCCGGCGCTGACCTGCTGCCCTTCAAATCTTTCAGGCTGTACAGCCCCGGTCAGGGTCGGTTTCCAGGCCTTGGTTACGGCAACAGCTTCGAAGGAGCGGTTCCGGTCAACCAGGCTGCGATATGCGCCAAAGGTCCCGTTGTTTCTTCCACCATCGCGGCGCATTTCCCAGACCATCACTACCTGCTTCGCATGCGGATAGGGCAGGGTTTCAAAGAGAATGGGATTGACCGCGCTGAAAATAGCGGCACTTGCGCCAATGCCCAGTGCCAGAGTCAGCACGCTTACAGCCGTGAAGCCAGGGTTAGTACGGAGCTGGCGAAAGGCATAGCGCAGATCGGTGATGATGGTTGTGAATGTATTGCCACTTGATCGCGAACTGTCGTCCGGAGCTTCGGGAAGAAAATCTGATCTTAAAGGCATCGTCCAACCTCTATTTTTGCACCTGAATTATAACAGTTCAGGTTTTGAGGAACCCAGCCTGAGCCCTGTAATCTGGAACGAACAGAAAGCAACGGCCGTATAACGAAACCAACATCAAGTGCCGCCGGCCAATGGTGAAACCGCCGGCTGTTTTCACCTTCACCGCGCCGATTCGACGGCGACTGGTTCGGCGACGTTCAGGACGTCGCTGACCACCTGGCCCTCGTCCAGTTTGATCACCCGGTCCGCAACGCTGTAATACCGGTCGTCATGCGAGATCACAATCACGGTTTTACCTTTCCGCTTCAGTTCGGGTAGCAGCTGAAGATAGAACACCCCTTTGAATTGTGGGTCCTGATCAGCCGCCCACTCGTCAAAGATATAGATTTGACGGTCCTCAAGATAAGCGGTTAGCAGCGCCAGACGCTTTTTCTGGCCCTGGGAAAGCTCGGTGGTCGAGAGTTTTCCGTCGAGTATCTGTACCTTATGGGAAAGTTTGAGCGTGACCAGAAACTCGCGGGCCTGATTATCGAGTTCGGGCTTGATCAGCCCCAGCATTTCGTCAAACAGATAGAAGTCAGAGAACACAGCCGAGAAGTACTGACGGTAAATCTCACGATTGGCGTCGCCAACGGGTTCGCCATCCATCAGAATGCAGCCCTTCTCAGGCTGATAGAGGCCGATCAGCAATTTGACCAGCGTGGTCTTGCCGCTGCCGTTGCCGCCGGTGATAAATACCAGTTCGCCCGGCTTGAAGCGCAAATCAATCGGGCCGAGAATGAAATCCTCGCTCTCGCCCTCACGGTGGTAGGTGTGCGTGATTGCATCAAGCTCGAGGCTGTGCCACGCGGCGGGAACCGATTGCAGTTCGCCGGCCTGATCAGAGCCCTGGGTGGCCAGCATGAAACCCAGTTCCTCGGTGTTTTTGAGGGCTATATTGGCGCGGCTCAACTGCGGCAGGGTGTTCAGCAGGATCTGCAGAGGCGTCATCAGATAGAGCAGCGAAAGCGCGTAGGCCACCATCATGGAGCTGGTGAGATTGCGAAGGTGAGGCAGCGCAAACATAATCAGGCCGATCACGACAAAAACCAGTGTCTGCCCCCAGCTGGCGGCGGCGGAATACATGTTCTGGCCGGCGATGTTGTAACGCCGCATGGAATCGGCCGTCACCGTGAGATGCTCGTTGAAGAAGGCCTGGCGCCGGCGGTTATGCATCTTCAGTTCCTTCATGCCCTGCGTCAGTGCGCGGAAATGACGCTGCAGGGCCGTGGCATCCTTGCGGGCGCGCTCAAAGATCTTCTGCACTTTGATTATCGGAATCTGGTAGCTCACGATGCCGATCGCCATGAACGCCAGCACAATACCCAGAAGAAGGGGCGACAGAATTCCCATGTAAACCAGACACCCAATCACCAGCGCGGCATTCACACAGAGCAGAGGAACGGTCAGAATCGCGGCGGTGATCGCGGGCACGTCATCCATCAGCGCGGCCAGCAGGCGGGGAGCGCCGACCTGTTCGAGGTGGCGCAGCGGCGCGGAAAGAATCTGACTGCACAGGTGCATGCGCAGGTTGAAAGTCGCGCCCTGCCCGAGATAGGTCAGAAGGTATTCCGAGATGAAGCGGGTCAGGGGAAGCAGCGCGCACAGGCCGGTAAAACTCCAGAGGAGCGCGTGCGTGGAGCCGTTTCTTTTGACCACCGCATTGATGACGGCCAGCAGGGCGGCATTGCAGGCGCCGCTGATAACACCGGCCAGCACGCTCAGCATTACTGATTTTCGGGAGTGCTTGAAAAAGAACGCGATCATTTTCATGGGAGCGACTCGCTTTTCCTGGATTTGGTTTTATTAGAGTGACGCTGCTGCCGGGGAGATTGCCCGGCATTCAGGGAGGCGGTTCAATTCGGGTTCGGCCGGCGGACATAAGCCGGCGGATATTAAGAATGATCTTTCCGATTTCAGGCAGAAGTCAGTCCCTGCCACATCCAGGCGTTCCAATTCGGATCGGATTCCCATTCTGGAATAGGTTGATTCGGTGGCGATGGCAGGGGCATGAGGATGGTTTGCGCCTGGGCGGGCGAATGATGCGGAAGCGGAATTGAGCGGGCTGCCGCCCCGAGAGTCCCGTGAAACCGATACGCACAGCTTATTCGCGCGAACTTACGCAAACGACAATAAAAAAAAACACAGCAAAACGCAACTGTACCAGGGAAAGAAACAGGTGCGGCTTCAGCCTGAACCCCGGCGGGAAAGAGAACATGGAAGCCTGACCCTGGGGATATGCACAGGTGGCAGGCATCCTTCAAAGAACAGTATGAAACAGAATACATGGGAGACCGCGAATGGTCTTTGCTGAGACCAGAGCCAGGCGCGCAAATGCGGAGTGAGGTGCAATGATGGCTGCGAGTCAAGCCCCGCAGGCGGAGCTTCAGGGTCAGTCTGAGTCACAGGCCGCTCCCGCCTGCGTCATCCGCAGTGATCATCCGCTGGTCCTGCACTTCATTGATAGCGCCATCCGCTCCGATCCGGGGCTCAGCTTTCAGGTGAATGTACATCCCGGAGGTTCAAGGCCGCTGCAGGGCGGGCGTCAGCAGGTGCTGATTCTGGATACGTGTTCAGTCGAAAACTGGATAGCGTGCATTGAGAAATGGAACCTTGATGGCGGCTTCACGATCGTGCTGGTTGCGGCTGAAGCGCATACGGAGCAGGTGGAGTTGCAGATGATCTATTGCGGAGCTTCCGGGGTGCTCTCTTTTGGCGCGAACCTGCAGGCAGATCTGCCCAGGGCCGTGCATGCGGTGAGCGCCGGGCAGCTCTGGAACCGGCGCGAGGTGCTCAGTCTCTATGTGAGAAGAACCAGCCTGATGCTGCGGGAGGCCTCGACGATGGATCAGAGGCTGACAGCTCGTGAAAATCAGGTCATTGATCTGGTGCAGCGCCGGATTTCGAACCGGGCGATCGCGCAGCGGCTCGGGATTTCGGAACGCACGGCTAAGTTTCATATCTCGAATATCTTCAGAAAGTTGAATATAGGAAGCCGGCAGGAACTGCAGTCCATGAGCTCGCAGTCGCCTCTGTTATGCCCTGAATGGCTGGCGCCGCAACTGGTGGCTTCGGGCGGCCCGTCTCTTTCACCGCCGCAACGAAACGAATCACCGGGCACCCGCCCACAAAAGGCGCTGAAGTGAAAATCCTGCCCGCTTTCCCGTTACTGGTACAGGATAGATTGAATATTTTCTTGTTTTGGTACAGTTGTTTTCTGTTAAGGAGCGATTGTATTGTGGCAGCGCGGACCGTAAGGCAATTTCAGATCGTCCTTTCATAATCCCTTTAAAAGTGAGCATGGGACTCAAATGGCGGGAGCCCGTCCAGGCCGCCGGCGGGTTCCAGACGTTCATGAGCGGAACGGTTGCGTGCGGCACACTACATTCACGGCAATTTTTCCCGTGATAAAAGCCAGGACTTGCCCCGTCCGAGAGTGTTATCGCATTCATTGATAGTAGGGCTGCCGCCCGGCCGCCCGGTCAGGGAGGCCGCACCGTTATATTGCCCGGCTCCTTCCTTAGGGTCACTTGTTTAACTCCGCCAGACTGCTGTGCTATTCCTGAATTTGCCGGCAACACCTTCAATTTTTTACCAATGACATCCATGGCAAATCGCCGCGATAACGCTTGGAACGCTGGTACGGCGCGACCGGAAACGAGTGTGGATATTCCCGGCCTTCTGGAACGAGCGTCGGAGGCGGGAGTGTTCTTGTCTCATGAGGATGGCCGGCTGCACTTCAAGCTTTCGGTGGGCGTGTTTCCGGTAGAGCTGAAGAGTGAGATTGTCGCTCACAAGACGGACTTGATCGCTTTTCTCAGCAGGAAACAACGGGAGAGTGGAGCAGCATCCACGCTCCCGGCTCTGCGAAAGTTCGACAGAACGGGGTCGCCTGTCCCGCTGTCGTATGCGCAGCAGAGGCTGTGGTTCATCGACCAGTTGGAGGGTGGAAGCGCGCAGTACAACATGCCGGGGGCGATGAGGCTCGAAGGGCGC
>WNFI01597402.1_pt1 | contig 20561 bp, 17 predicted proteins | sample 5400471 | NCBI WGS metagenome assembly WNFI01 (sample SAMN13153348, study PRJNA577476) | soil metagenome | isolation source: 100 cm saprolite on Douglas fir-dominated hillslope | place: USA:California | collected 2013-09-17
AGCGCCGTAAAGTTTCGCGGCTCCATTCCAAAATTTTGAGGGGAGAAAATGACAAGCGGAAATGGACTATAACTAATTTGTTTTCATTGACTTATGGACTGCGTCGAGGATCCCGTTCACAAACGCCCCGGACTCTTCGGAAGAGAACTTCTTCGCCATATCGACCGCTTCGTTCAGCACAACTTTGGGTGGCGTGTCTTTGCCGTTCATTTCATGAATCGCCAGGCGCAAGATCGCGCGGTCGATGGCTGCCAGCCGTTCGAACCGCCAGTTGTCGGCGTGCTTGACGATGATCGCGTCGAGCGCCGTGACGTCTTTCGCCGCGCCTTCAAAAAGTTTGTTCGCGAAAGTCCGCGTTTTGTCCGCCGCCTTGGCGCTCTTCCAGAATTTCGTTTCCAGCTTGCTGAAATCCTGCTTGCTCATGTCCCACTGGAAGAGCATCTGCATCGCAAACTCGCGGGATTTTGTGCGGAGAGACATGTTACTTGCGCCGCGGCTTTCCGGAGGCGGCCGGCTTCGAAGAAGAAGCGCGAAGCTTGCGTGACAGATGAGCCATTTCGATGGCAGCGAGCCCCGCTTCGAATCCCTTGTTCCCGCCCTTGAGCCCGGCGCGGTCGATGGCCTGCTCCAGCGTGTCGCAGGTCAACACGCAAAACAGGATTGGCAAGCCGCTGTCCATCTGCGCCAGTTGCAATCCGCGTGCAGTCTCCGAACACACGTAATCGTAATGTGTCGTCTCGCCGCGAAGCACGCACCCGATGGCGATCAACGCATCGTACTTCCCCGTCGCCGCCAGTTTTTTCGCCGCTAGCGGCAATTCGAACGCTCCCGGAACGTGCACCACATCAACATCCTTGCTGGCTGCGCCCGCCCGCTCCAGTGCATCCACCGCCGCCGCAAGAAGCCGCTCTGTAATAAAGCTGTTGAAGCGGCTCACGACGACACCAAATCGGAAACCCGCAGCGCTCAGCTCGCCGCTAATTATCCTGGGTTGTAATTTCTCAGCCATCGCCAATCTGCGCCGCTCCTCGTTCTTATCCTCTACTTCCTTTATCTCTTTTACTTCCTTCATTTCCCTTTGAACTGCGCCGGTCTCTTCTCCAAAAACGCTTTCGTGCCCTCGCGCATGTCTTCCGTCGCGCAAGCCACTCCGAAAAGCGTCGCTTCCAGGAACAACCCTTCTTCCTGCGCCATTTCCACCCCGCGTTCGATCGCTTCCATCGTGAATTTCACAGCGAGCGGCCCATTGGCGATAATCTTTTTCGCCATAGCTTCCGCGGCAGGAATCAACTCCGCCGGCTCATGGACGTGGTTGACCAGGCCGATGCGTTGCGCTTCCTCCGCCGTAATCATTTCCCCGGTCAGGCAAAGTTCGTGCGCCACGCCCTTGCCGCACAATCGCGCCAGCCGCTGCGATCCGCCGTAACCTGGGAGAATCCCGAGCTTCACTTCCGGCTGTCCCAACTTCGCCGTCTTGCTCGCGATTCGAATCGTGCACGAAAGCGCCAACTCGCACCCGCCGCCCAGCGCAAATCCATTAATCGCGCAGATTGACGGCTTCCCCATCGTCTCCAGCAAATGAAATACGCCCTGCCCGAAAAGCGAAAACTCCTTGCCGTTGACCGGCGTTTGCAGTGCCAGCTCGCTGATATCAGCCCCCGCGACAAATGCCTTTTCTCCCGCACCCGTAAGTATCAACACCCGCACGGCCTGGTCATCGCGCGCATCCAGCAGCGCACGCTGCAACTCTTCCACCGTTTTGCGGTTCAGCGCATTCAGCACCTTCGGCCGGTTGAAAGTGATGTACGCAATCCCGTCTTTCTTCTCGTACACTAGATTCTCGTTGGCCATCTTTTCTTTTTCCTTCTTCGCTCTGCGAACTCTGCGTCTCTGCGTTTTGTTTCCCTTGTCTTCTCGCCTTTAAAACTTCTGCGCCTTCGGATTCTGCGGATCCGAATAATCATAAAACCCGCGTCCTGCTTTGCGCCCGTTCCACCCCGCCAGCACCATGCGCTTCAATAGCGGCGGCGCCGCGAATCGCCGTTCCTTGAACTCATCAAACATAATTTGCGAAATATAATAAGTTGTGTCCAGACCCACGAAATCCAACAGTGTCAGCGGCCCCATCGGGTGCCCGCAGCCAAGCTTCATCGAATTATCGATGTCCTCGATCGACCCGACGCCCTCTTCCAACGCGCGAATCGCATCCAGCAGATACGGCACGAGCAATCGATTCACGATGAAGCCAGTGCTATCATGCGCGCGCACGGGCGTCTTGCCGAGTTTCGCTCCGAACGCCACCATCTCTTCGTAGACGCCAGGCTCGGTGGCAATGGTGCGAACCACCTCGACCAGCTTCATCACCGGCACGGGATTAAAGAAATGCAGCCCGACGAAGCGTTGCGGCCGCTTCGTCGCCGTGGCGATTTCCGTGATCGTCAGGGAAGACGTGTTGCTCGCAAAAATCGCCGATGGCGGACAGATCGCGTCCAGCGCGCTGAAGAGTTCGCGCTTCGCCGGAAGCTGTTCAATGATCGCTTCAATAATGACGTCGCAATTCTTCAAGTCGTCGATGGAGGTCGTACCCTTCAAGCGGCTCCTGATTTCGCCCTTCACGGCTTCGGTGATCGTGCCTTTCTCGGCCAGCCGATTCAGATTTTTCTCGATGCCCTTGAGTCCCTTGTCCACGAGCTCCGCGCTCACTTCGCGCACCACAGTTTCGAATCCCGCCGCAGCCGCCACTTGCGCGATCCCCGAACCCATCAGCCCACACCCCACGATTCCCACTTTTCGTATCGCCATGCTTTTCCTCGTAGAAGATGTTGCCGGCCAATCGGCAAAACAGACCAGCAAAAAACGGCGAACCCCGAATGCGAAAGTGTAGCAGAAATGCGCGAATCTTGATTCTTCTCTGCGCTTTCTCAGCGTACTTAGGGTGTCTGCGTTATCTTTCCTCTTTTATTTCTTCCGCACACGGTGTGCGCGCGAACCCAATCAGTCCCTCAGCGCCTCGACAATCATCGCAATCCCCTGCCCGCCGCCGATGCACGCCGTCGCCAGCCCGTATCGCAATCCATTCCGCCGCAACTCATTCAAAATCGTAATCACCAGCCGCGTCCCCGATGCCCCCAGCGGATGCCCCAGCGCAATCGCTCCGCCGTTGACATTCGTCTTCTCGCGATTCAGTCCCAGCACTTTTTCCACGGCAAGATACTGCGCCGCAAATGCCTCGTTCACCTCCACGCGATCCATCTGCTCCAGCGTCAGCCCCGCGAGTTTCAGCGCCTTCTGCGAAGACGGCACCGGCCCGATCCCCATGATGCTCGGATCAACTCCCGCCACGGCCCACGACACAATGCGCCCCACCGGTTTCAATCCCCGCTCCTTCGCGATTTTCTCTCTCGTCACCACCACCGCGGCCCCGCCATCCACGATCCCGCTCGCATTTCCCGCCGTGACAATCCCATCTTTCTTGAACGACGGCGGAAGTTTTTCCAGAATTTCCATCGTCGTTTCCGGCCGCCGGTGATCGTCCTCGCTCACCACAATCGTTTTCTTTCCCTGCTTCACTTCCACCGCCACAAGCTCTTCCTTGATGCGGCACGCCTTGTACGCCGCGTCCGCCGCCTGCTGACTTCGCAGCGCATATGCGTCGGCATCCTTTCGCGTGATTCCGTGTTGCTCCGCCAACTTTTCCGCCGTCAGCGCCATCGGCAATCCGCAATACGTATCCGTCAGCCCCGCCATCAACGAATCTTCCAGCGCTCCGCCGCCCAGTTTCAATCCAGTCCGCGCCCCGCGAATCACAAACGGCGCCTGCGTCATATTCTCCATGCCGCCCGCAAGCACCATGTTTGCTTCACCGAGCAGCAAACGCTGCGCCGCCTGCGCGATCGCCTCAATCCCCGAACCGCACAGCCGGTTCACCGTCACCGCCGGCGTTTCGATTTTCAACCCAGCCTTCAATCCCACATGCCGCGCGCCATAGAGCGCATCCGCGCTGGTCTGCATCACGTTCCCAAAAATCGCGTGATCAAATTCGCCGGGATCCACACCCGAGCGACGAATCGCCTCTTTCGAAGCGTGCGCCGCCAATTCTATCGCGCTCACCTCCGAAAACGCCCCGGTATACCGCGCCATCGGCGTCCGCGCCCCCGCTACAATCACCACATCCGTCGGAAACATTTGTTCCTCACTTTGCAAGAATCGCCAGCTATCAGTTTATACTATATTTTGACCATATCTAAGATGCCAGCTCCGATGATCGGGACCTCTTCGGGAAATCGAGCTTTGCCGCTTCTTGCGCCACTGCAGCTACCTCTTCAATTCGTGTCGCGCGTCTGACATCAACGAACAGCCGCTTGCGGCCGCTCTTTGGGAACGAAATGTTAGGCGGGCGGTGGTTTTAGGTTTAAACCAAATTCGAAGAGAAAGAACTCAATTCCCTCAGCGGAAACCTCAAACGAACGAGCAAGACTGTGGATACATACCAAATACTCTGGATACGAACGCACGGCGTTGTGTTCCTTCAGTCCCCGAAGAGGCGCTAGCTCCTCGAAGAGGCCCCCGTTTGAGATCCGGATGATTCGGTCATCGAGTATCAACGCTGTGTGTCCTTGAATTTGAACGGACAGGAAGCTCAAAAATTTTGTGTAGGTGGAAAGACCGATACCGGCGATTGGAACCACCTTCTCGAAATGCGAGCTCCAGTCAAGTACTGGCTGCGTGCGAGCGGTGGAAATAAGAGCTGTTAACGAACCAAGGTGGCTAATAACGCTGCTGACGTGATTTCCTCGCATGCCTCGGGGATAGCCCCAGATAATCGTGGCCATCACAAATTGGGCCAAGTCTGGTTTGCACGCAAGGCTGCGGAGGTCGCTCCGAGATAGTGTGACTTCACCGGACATGCCAAAAATCGCGGTTAGTGCCTCGCCTGCGACGTCGTAACGATTGATGTGCGGTTCCCAAGTGGATCTCTTTGACGTAAATGCCTGGCACGAAATCGGCATTTTCGCGATGAGGTCCCTGAAACTGGATAGGCGCATCATTTCAGAGCTTCGGCGTCTCCAGCGCCACCACCGTATCCCCACCGCGCTTTCTCGCTTCTTCAATCGAAAACTCCGCGCGGTTGATCAAATCCGTCACAATGTCTTCGCTATCGTACTCGTGCTTCGGCACCGCCTCAACAATTCCCGCGCTCAACGTAATCTGCGTCGAGTCCCACGGCGGTCGCAAGCCCGAAGCCGCCCTCCGCAGCTTATCCGAAAGATTCTGCGCCCCCGCCAGCGTCGTATCCGGTAAAATAAACGCCAGCGACCACGAAGTGTATTTCACAGCCACATCATTCTGCCGCACGATCGGCTGCAGCGACCGCGCCAGTTGCTCCAAAAACCGTTCCAGCGGCGATTCCCCCTGCGTCCGCAGCAATTCCGCCCCGCGATCGATCTGCAAAATCGTCAGCGCCAGCGGCGTGCCCTGCGTGCGCGCGCGGTCCGCTTCCGTCAGCAAACAACTCTGGTACGAGCTGCGGCTCAGCAAACCGGTACGCTCGTCGGAAACGCCCATGCGCCGCACCAGCGACCGCAGCCGCGTGTGGCTCACGCTCATCAGCATCTGATCGCCAATAGCCTGCAAGAAGTAAGCCTCATTGGGCTTCCACTTGTGCGCTTCGGCATGCCCGACCGTTGCGCGAACCACGAGTCCGCCCAGTTCGTCCGGTTCTGCCTTTTCGATGTGCGCAAGTAGCAGGACCACCTGTGCCCCGGGTGCCGGCTTCACTCCAGGCGCGCAAAATTCCGCGGCCATCTCCGGCGGGCGTCCCGGCGTGCCGACGACGGCCAGCGCGCGCGTCACGCGCAGATAGGTGCCGACTTCGTTGACGGCCGTGTTGAGCATCGCCCGCGGTGTCTGCTGGCGAAATATCTTTTGATTGACCTCGGAAATCTTGGAGAGATCGCGCAGCGTCTCCGCCGAATAAACTCCCGTCTTTGTGGTGATGGCCGCCGGCGCTTCCGCAACCTGTGCAACAGGCGCGAGCGGCACCGCGGACACCATGGGCGGCGCAGCAGCGGCTTCCGTCTTCGGCTTGGGCGCTCCTTGGGGCCACCAGTTCGCCATCTGGTAGAGATTGGACAGCCGCGCGTTTCGCTCTTCTTCGCCGGGGAACATTGCCGCAATTCTTTGCAGACGCTCCAGCGCCTTGTTCTGCAGCGAATATTGCAAAAAAATCTCCGTCTGCACGATCAGATCTTCCAGCGCCTGCAACTGCCGCCCTTCTTCGCTGCCCGGAGCAGTAGCCGCGGCGGCCTGCCCCGGAGGAGTATGCGAAGCATGACCCGGCGTCGGAGTGCTCGATTTCATCAGCCGGCTTGCGATCCGTTTCAGGTGGGTGTCTTCCACTCGGCCGCGCAGCAGTTCCAGCCTCTCTTGATTGCGATAGTCGTACGCATCGATATCTACGAGCCGCTCGAGAGACTCTGCCGCCTTCGCGACATTCCCCGAGGTCAGGTACACATCGAACAGCTTGATCAACACTTCAAAATACTGCGATTCGCGATTCAGTTCGTTGTGGATGGAAGCCCAGAATTCAAGAATGATTTGAGAGTGCGGGTATTTGGCCCCCACACCATCCATCAACGCCGCGAAATCGTTTTGCCGTTTGTCGGCGAACATCCGCCGTTTCAGCGCCAGGAGGATTTCCGTGGCTTTCTGGTCCTGGCCCGCGGCCGCATAGCGTTCCGCGAGCTCGAACAGCTGGGTCATCCCTTCATTTTTTTCTCGGAGAAGCCGCTCGAGCAACTCGCGGGCGCGCTCGAGGTTTCCCGATCGCATGAGCGCGTCGCTATACGTGGCGAGAAACGCCGCGTCACTTTCCGATGTAGCGAACGGCTCCAGCAAGGCCGCAGCACGCACGGCATTGCCGGCCTGCAGGTTTGCCTGGGCATACAGAAGTCCGACGCTGCGTTCTTGCGGCGCGAGTTTGTACGCGCGGCCAAGAAGCTGGAGCGCGTCGGCCGAGGCGCCGTTCGCCGAAGCCAGCTGCCCGGCCCGCAGAAACGCTCGTGCGGCAAGCGCAGTCTTGCCGATGCGTTCGGCCGCTTCCGCAAGACGAAGCTGCCGCGAAAGATTTTCCGGATCGAGCTGGGCGATCCGCTCCCAGCAAAACAGCGCGTCTTCCTCGCGGCCCCCCGTCGTGAATAGCTCCGCGGCCTTCGTGTACTGCTCGATGGCTTCGTCGGGATGATTTTGTTTTTGCTGCAGGAAGGCGTATCGAGCGATGCGTTCCGGCGGCTGCTGCCCGCGACCCGACCGCAGAAACCGGTTGTAGATGGCGAGAGCTTTGGTCTCGTCCTTGGGCTCGACGAGCAGATCAAACAAAAGACCGTAATACACCGCCGCACGGTCCGGCTGATCCATCCGTGCGTAGAGATCGCCGAGCGCCTGCGTGGCTTCCTGATGTTGCGGTGCCTCGTCGAGCACCGCCAAATACGCTTCGATCGCGTCCTCGACGCGGTTCTTCTCGAGGAAGCGCTTGGCGCGATCCAAATGCTTGCTTACGTCTGCGGCCATCCGTCCAGGTTGCCTTTGCGGTGACTGAAAACTGTCAATCGGGTGCTAAACAGGCGCCAAAAAAGTGCCAAAAAAGTGATGGTACCGGGCTGCACGTTGCGACGTACGCGAACCGCCCTCACTAACTATATACCTCGAGCGGAAAGCGGCAAAACGCCCAAAATGCGCTGATGCGGTATGCATCACGGGAACCGCAGCCGCGTCAAATCAATCGCGAGAACCGCGGAGGCAGCCGGTGGTAGAATCCGGGACGATCATGACGACGGCCAATCCCACTCCGCGTTATGCCCTCGGCAGCTCCGACACCGAACACGAGCGCCTCATTCGGCAGGCTGCGCTTCTCGCTCCCTTCACCGAACGATTCTTCGATGCCGCAGGCATCGGTCCAGGCCAGCGCGTTCTTGATATCGGTTCCGGCGTCGGAGACGTGGCCATGCTGGCGGCCAAGCTGGTCGGTCCGTCGGGAGAAGTGGTTGGTGTAGAGCGCGACGCGCGCTCAATCGCCCGCGCCAGGGCGCGCGTAGCTGAAGCCGGCCTGCACAATGTGACCTTCACCCAATCCGATGTCTCTCAAATTCCGAGTAGCAAACCCTTCGATGCCGTGGTGGGCCGTTTCATTTTGATGTTTCTTCCCGATCCAATTACTGTCTTGCGCTCCTTGTCTCAATTGGTTTGTCCCGGCGGAGTCGTTGCTTTTCACGAGCTGTCTTGGGCGCCTTTTCTTCTTCTTGCTGCGCGCCTGCCACTCTGGTTTGCGGGTGCTTCTATCGTCCACGAGACCTTCCGGCGTTCCGGTGCGAACACAGATATGGGCTTCGCTCTTTACCGGATTTTCCAGGAGGCGGGTCTGCCTGCGCCAACCATGAGTCTCGAGATGCCGCTCGGGAATGATCCGGAATTCACACGCTGGGTCCCCGACGTTCTTGCCAGTTTGCTGCCGCAAGTCCGCCAGTTTAATCTTCCTCTCGAGCCGCTCGGTGACCTCAATACATTTGCAGAGAGGCTCCAAGCCGAAGTTGCGGCATCAAACTCGGTTGTCACTTGGATGGCCCTCGTCGGCGCGTGGTCCCGCAAGCCCTCAAACGAGGTCTCCACTTAGTCCCCACTTGTCCCAATCCGCGGGCCGTTGCGTAAATTTTCTTTGTAGGGGCGCAGCACCGCTGCGCCCCAATCGCCCAGGCGTCAGATGCAAAATACCATCGCGAGCCAGGGCACGAGCTCACCCAGTTTCACCTCGGATGCCGCGTGCTCTTCTCGGAAGCAGCAACATGAGCGTCGCTGAAGCAAACACCGAAACGCCCGCGACGGCCAGGCCGCCGTACAGACTCCCCGTTTTCTGGCTGATCCAACCAATCGCATAAGGTCCCGCAAATCCCCCCAGATTCGCAACCGAGCTCACCAACGCAATCCCCGATGCCGCCGCAAATCCCGCCAGAAAATCGCCCGGCAGGCAGTAAAAAGGCCCATAAACGCTGTAAATCCCGAGCGCCGCGAAGGTCAGAAGCAGGATCGTTGGAATAATGGAATGTGTTAGGCCCAGTGTCGCCAACGCCGTTCCAGCAACGATCGCCGGAATCGCCGCATGATATCTCCGCTCCTGCTTGCGATCGGAGCTCCGCGACACTAGTACCATGACAGGCAGGCCCACAAGATGCGGAATCATCACCAGCAGTCCGATCAAACTGTTCGAGTTTCCGCTCGATATTGATTTCACCAGTTGCGGCATCCAAAAGTTCATCCCGTACATTCCGATATTCAACGTGAATCCGATCAATCCCAAATGCCAAATCCGCCTGTTCAGAAGAGCCTGTACTGCTGAGATTTTGTGGTTCGCCAGTTTCTCCTGTTCTTCGCGCGCCAGCTCCGCCGCAATCCAATCCTTTTCTCCCTGATTAAGAAATCTTGCTTCTGCTGGCCGGTTAGGCAGCAGAAAGTACGTGAGCACGCCGCAAACCACCGCCGGAATTCCCTCCAGAATCAGCAGCCACCGCCAGCTGCCCAGGCTTAGCCAGTGCACGTGATCCAGAATGAAACCGGAGAGCGGAGATCCCAATATGCTGGTGACGGGAATTCCGGCCAGGAACAGCGCAATCATTTGCGCTTGATCCCGCTGGCGAAACCAATACGTCAGATATAAAACGATTCCAGGAAAATATCCCGCTTCCGCCAGCCCCAGCAAAAACCGCACAGCGTACAGTTGGTGTACCGAGTGCACCAACCCGGTCAGCATGGCCAGAATTCCCCAGGTAATCAGGATGCGCGCGATCCAGATCCGCGCTCCTATCTTGTGCAGCAGCAGATTGCTCGGAATTTCAAACAAGAAATACCCAAAAAAGAAAATCCCCGCGACCAATCCAAACTGCTTGCTGGAAATCGCCAGTTCCTTGTTCATCGTCAACGCAGCAAAACCGATGTTGATCCGGTCGAGAAACGAAACGATGTACAGAAGAAAGACAAAGGGAATAATCCTCAGCTTCAGTTTCTGAATCGTTCTGGCTTCGCCGGGCAGTGCACCAATGCCTGCTTCGTTGGCCACGATCACCTCAGTGTCTGTCTGCCCTGATCGAAGAGTCTCCTCGGCCGGCGCGGCCGGCCGAGGGCGTGCAAGGATTGCCGAGACTCTATGGCGGGATACCGCCCCCGTCAAGGTCAGCGCAGTTTGATAGTGCGTTAGTTTCCGAGTAGCCGGTCATTCAGACACAATTCACTTGGCGAAAAGTGGTGCTTCCGGATAGGGTGCGAGAAGGCTGTTTTGGCTTGCGGCGAAAGATGGCCTACTCAGCGCGGCCGCTCAGGCTAGTCTTGTCCCCGTTTCTTGACAAAGACGTGGTACGTGACGCTGTCCCAGGCGTTATGAATGCCGATGAAGAGCAGCAGCAGCGCCGCCGCTCCAACGCCAAACAGGCCCTCGCGCATATAGGAACGAGCCGCGTACGCCGATCCAGCCAGCGTTGCATATGCGGCGAAGGGCAGCAGAACATGAAACAACCAGTCCTCAAACTCAGGCGTGTATACGATTTGTACTCGCATACGGCGAGCTACGATGATCTCGTACACTAGCCCACTGAGGCCCAGTAAGCCCCAAAGAACTGCGGCCCTGGCGACCCCGTGCCATGGAGCGCTTAGAACCGCTGACAACAGCAGCACGGTTCCGAGATGAACGATGGTCGGTGTCGCAAACGCGCTGCTAGCCTGCGGTCCAGCTTCTGCGATCGGCAAGTCTGCGATGAGGGTTATGACGACGAACTGCAATCCGATCAGGGCACCGGCAGACGACCCGACGATCACGTAGAAGTTCTCCCATCCAGCGGGCTGTCATTCCGTCACGTAATCCTTTGCATGATCAATCCCCAGTCCAGGTTGGGTCAGACCAGGGTCGAGTCTCTTGACGCAAGCTGGCGATGTCCTTGGTGGGCGCGCTCCCGAAGAAGCGGCTGTATTCTCTGCTGAACTGCGAAGCGCTTAGATAGCCCACGCGCTGACACGCAGTACTCGCGTCCATCATCGTCGATAACATGAGACGCCTCGCCTCCTGCAGGCGCAGCACTTTTTGATAGTGCAGCGGGCTCATCGAAGTGACTGACTTAAAGTGCTCATGGAACGAGGAAACACTCATGTGCACCAATTCGGCCAGCTCTTCGACTTTCATCGGTTGAGAGAAGTTGGCGCGCAGCCAGGAAATCGCCTTCGCAAGTCGGTGCACGCTAGATTCCGCAAAGCCCATTTGCGCCACGCGAGGACCAATGCGGCTGCGTAGTAGCCGGATCAAAATCTCATCCACAACAAGGGGAGCGAGTAGTTCAACGTCCCCACGCTGCGCGAGACAGTCCATCAATCTGGTCGCGGCGTTGACAATGCTCACGTCGGCCGGAGTAACGTAAACGGCGCTTCTCTCTTGAACTGGAGGCAGACCATTCGGATAAACCTTCAGGACAAGCTCGCTAATCTTGAGCGGGTCGAGGTCCAGCCTTAGAGCGAGGTAAGGTTCGGAATGGCTGGCTTGCGTGATCTGGGCGGCAATTGGCAGGGCAACGGAGAACACGAGCATACGCGACGGGTCGTACTCGTGGACCTCCTGTCCCACAATGACGGTCTTCGCTCCTTGTGCGACGATGCACAAGGATGGCATCCGGAGGACATGCGCACATTCTGAGTTGGTTCGTGAAAAGCGACTGGCGCACAAACCAGGGATGCGCAGATCAAAACTACCGTCGTGAGGGGCATACGCAGCAATGCGCCGTGCTAACTTCGCGGTGTCTGGTTCGTTTGATCCGCCAACCTTGTCTGGCCGCCGCGGAGACGCAATTTTGCCGTTGGTCTTCACGCCTTCGAGAATACCTCCTTTGCGATCATGATGGCGCTCATTGCGTTGGGCCAGCCTGAATAAAATGCCAGATGCGTGACTACCTCAATCAATTCTTCTTTCGTAAGTCCGTTTTCCACCGCCTTATTCAGATGAAATCGCAACTGATCACCGCGATTCAATGCAATCAACGCTGCCACGGTTGCGAGACTACGGTCACGCCTTGAAAGCTCTGGGCGTTCCCAAACATCACCAAAAAGCACGCGGTCAGTTAGATCGACCAGCTTGGGCGCGAAGTCACCAATCATCTTCTCGGCTGCGGTAGGTTGTCTACCCATGCTTATACCCCTTCCACGTACGATGACTCGGACAGCCTACTCCCGGAACCACTCGAAACGATACGCCAACTCCGGCCCTCCTTCGCCCTCGTAGGCGAGTTGTCCGATGAGGAGCGCAAACGGCTCGGTGTAGCGGGCGATCCGCAGGGGGCCAGCGTCTACCGGTTCGAAACCCACGTCGCGGATTAGCCCGGCCGTCACATTTTTGGTGTTCTCGTCGTCGCCACAGTACACCAGGCTCGGGCGGGTGTTCTTGCGTTTGGCTTCGAACACGCCGAACAACACCTCGCTCGGCACGGTATTGAAAGCCGAGACTACATGAGCCCGTGGAACTTTCTTTGCAAGTTCTTCCGCTCCCGACGAGGTGTTGGCAATGATGAGTTTCGTGTTGCCAGCATCCATCGGCAGTGAGCACGTCACGATCACCTTGCCGGACAAATCGCCTGCCTGCTTCAGCACATCGTCGATTCGGGACCAATGCACGGCCAGCAGTAGGGCGTCCCCATCCTTGGCGGCCTCGCCCGGCGCACCGGCGCGCGCATTGCCTTGGGCGTCGCGCGCCAGCTTCTTGAGTTTGTCGTTGCTGCGCGCGTAGCTGAATACGACCTCATGTCCGGCTCGCGCTAAGATCGTTCCGAGCTTTCCGCCCATCAAACCCGAACCCAAAATGCCAATTCGCATGCTGCTCTGCCTTGCGCTCCGTTACTCCTTTGCCGCTTAGCGACCGGTCATTTCCTCGATGTGTTCGGGATACCGAGCCCCTTGCACCGTGATCTTTGAGGAGGCACTTTCGATGTCACGGAGATCGTCGGATGTAAGCTCGACCGCAGCTGCTCCGGCATTTTCTTCGAGGCGCCGCAGCTTGGTCGTACCTGGAATTGGAACAATCCACGGCTTCTGCGCAAGCAGCCAGGCGAGCGCGATTTGAGCAGGTGTAGCCTTCTTGCGTTCTCCGATCGTGCCTAGCAAATCAACCAAAGCCTGATTCGCTTTCCGAGCCTCCGGCGTAAAGCGAGGAAGAGTGTTACGAAAGTCGGAACTGTCGAATGTAGTGTTTTCGTTGATCTTTCCCGTGAGGAAGCCTTTACCCAGAGGGCTATATGGAACGAAGCCGATTCCGAGTTCCTCAAGCGTCGGCAACACTTCCTTCTCAGGGCCTCTGGTCCAAAGCGAGTATTCACTTTGGACAGCGCTGACCGGCTGGACTGCGTGTGCGCGACGAATCGTCTTTGCTGCTGCTTCAGAAAGTCCGAAGTGCTTCACCTTGCCTTCCTGAATCAGGTCCCTCGCCGCTCCTGCGACGTCTTCGATTGGCACGTCCGGGTCAACGCGGTGTTGATAGAACAGATCGATGGCATCGACCCTAAGTCGCTTGAGCGAGGCCTCGGCAACCTCCTTGATGTGCTCCGGCCGACTATCCAGACCCAACCACCCCGGCTTCCCCGTTGGATCGAGTTTGAACCCGAACTTGGTGGCAATCACCACTTTCCCACGGAACGGAGCGAGAGCTTCGCCCACGAGTTCCTCGTTCGAAAACGGGCCATAGACCTCTGCCGTATCGAAGAATGTTATGCCGCGTTCGACGGCTGCCCGGAGAAGAGCGATCATCTCCTGCTTGTCTGCGGGTGGACCATAGGAAAAGCTCATTCCCATGCAGCCGAGCCCGAGAGCCGAAACTTCCAAGTTGCTTCTTCCAAGTTTGCGCTTCTGCATTGTTCCTCCAGCGGGGAGTGCGCCGCATGTCAGCGCCTCAGGTGAGGCTGAGAACTTCCCACTAGCCTCAACGATGAGAAAGTGTAGCCTGCCTACCCTTTCGGGGTTTGCCTATTTCGCTAAAGTTCTTGCCAGATCCTCCGAAACTCCAGAATTGCGATTCCGCTCGTAGCCTGTCCGCGAGCGACGGGTTTCGGGAATGAATTCTGTCCAGATAGTCGGCAACCCGGAATCTGAGTTACCACCTTTCGTTTCTGGTGGAGCAAGACTGCGCCCACGCACCTCTCAAGTCTCACAAGAAGGGCCCACGCCTGCGATTACCCCGTCATCTTGCCTCTACCCCGACTCCTGTCGGGGAGGAGGACTGCACTTCAGGCTCTCGCCACGCAACTTTGCGTTTCGCCCGAATTGAGCGGTCAAGCTGACGCGCCATTCGAATTGTGGCAAACTGGTTGTTTATACGGCACGGTTTTTGCGCTGCGTGTGTCGCTCGTTCGAATGCAGCAGGCCCCAGCGTGAAATGCACGAACAAGTCCTCGACTCCATGGACCTCGAGCGCGAACGCGGTATCACCATCAAGGCGAAAAGCATTCGCCTGCACTACAAAGCAAAAGATGGAAATACATACCGGTTAAATCTAATTGATACGCCCGGCCACGTGGATTTTTCTTACGAAGTTTCGCGCGCTCTCTCTGCTTGCGAAGGTGCGCTGCTTGTTGTTGACGCATCGCAAGGGGTGGAAGCGCAGACGGTCGCGAATACTTTTCTCGCTGCAGGGCACAACCTGACGATTCTTCCGGTGATCAACAAAATAGATTTGCCCGCCGCGCAGCCGGATTTCGTGAAGGAACAAATCGAGAGTGTGCTAGCCATCCCCGCCGAAGACGCCCTCCTGATCAGCGCGAAGAGCGGCATCGGCGTCGAAGACGTGCTCGAAGCGATCGTCGCGCGCGTGCCGCCGCCCAAAGGCAGCGCGGAAAATCCGCTGCAGGCGCTGATTTTCGATTCGTGGTTCGACATTTACCGCGGCGCCGTCGTCCTGGTGCGCGTGATGGAAGGGCGCATCAAGAACCATCTGAAAATCAAACTCGTCGCGGGCAATGACACGTACGAAGTCGAGCAGCTCGGCACGCTGACGCCCAAGCCCGTAGCGCTCGAGGAACTCGAAGCCGGCGATGTCGGTTTCATCGTCGCGAACATCAAGCGCGTGGCCGATGCGCGCATGGGCGACACGGTCATCGAGGTGGCGCGTCCGGGTCCGGCGCTGCCGGGATTTGAAGCCATCAAGCCGATGGTTTTCGCGGGCCTGTTTCCGGTGCTTGCCGACGACTATGAACCGTTGCGCGACGCGCTCGGCAAATTGCAATTGAACGACGCCGCGTTTTTCTACGAGCCGGAGAATTCCGTGGCGCTCGGTTTCGGTTTTCGCTGCGGCTTCCTGGGCCTGCTGCACATGGAAATCGTGCAGGAGCGGCTGGAGCGCGAATTCGGCCTGAACCTGATTACCACGGCGCCGAGCGTGCGCTATCGCATCACGCGGGTGACGGGTGAAGTGATCGAAGTGGACAGCCCGTCGAAATTTCCGAATCCCAGCGACATCGAGAAAATCGAAGAGCCGATCATCAAAGCGATGATCATTACCAACGAAGATTCCGTCGGTGGAATTCTGCAACTCTGCCAGGAAAAGCGCGGCACGCAGAAAAATTTCGAGTACTTGTCGCCGACGCGCGTCATGCTCACCTACGAACTGCCGCTGAACGAAATCGTGCTCGATTTCTATGATCGTCTAAAATCTACTTCACGCGGCTACGCTTCGCTTGACTACCATCTTGCCGACTACCGGGAATCCGACCTCATCAAACTGGACGTGCTGGTCGCCGGCGAACCGGTGGATGCGCTCGCGCTGATCATCCATCGCGACTTTGCGGCTGAGCGCGGGCGCGATCTGGTGACGCGCTTGCGAAAACTCATTCCACGGCAGATGTTTGAAGTGCCGATCCAGGCCGCTATCGGCAGCCGCGTCATTGCGCGCGAAACGGTCGCGGCCATCCGCAAAAACGTTCTCGCCAAGTGCTACGGCGGCGACATTTCCCGCAAACGCAAACTCCTCGAAAAACAAAAAGAAGGCAAGCGCCGCATGAAGCGTGTCGGCCAGGTGGACATCCCGCAAGAAGCCTTTCTCGCGGTTCTGAAGGTAGCTTCCTCCTCCGACGACGAGTAGTTTTTTCGCCACAGAGTCACGGAGACACAGAGACCTTCACCTTCTGACATAGCTTGTCGCAGGTTCACTCCTTTCCCCTCACCTCCGTAGATAATTTGCCGCGGTGGAGCTGGATGGCTACGGCGTCGCCGAGGGCGACCTGGGCGGCGTCGCGGAGGACGATTCCGTTGGCGTCGGTGGCGATGGCGTAACCGCGTTCCAGGACTTTCAATGGGCCGCGTTCCTGGAGTTGCAGGGTCAGGCGCTGCCAGCGTTCACGCTTGGCGCGGAGGAGACGCTCGGCGCGAACGCCGAGTTCGGCGCTGCGCTTTTCGAGGCGCAAACGGAAGGCAGCGATCTTCACGCGAAAATCGAAGGAAGCGATGCGCAGGTGCGCGGCGGTGAAGCGTTTGCGCGATTGTTCGAGGCGCGCGCGAAGGCCGAGCGCGAGGCGCGAGGTCATTTCATCGGCGCGCTGGCGCTGCTGGCGCAAGAGATCGAGCGGGCGGCGGAAACCGCGGCGCGCGGAAAGCTCGTGGACGTGGCGGGAAAATTCCAATAGGCGATAGCGGATTAGCCCAGCTAGCGTTTCGCGCAGGTCGGCGATGTGTTTGTCAAATTCGCGGCGGGTCTGGACGACGAGTTCGGCTGCTGCGGATGGAGTTGAGGCGCGAACATCGGCGACGAAATCGGCGATGGTGAAATCGGTTTCGTGGCCGACGCCGGAGATCACGGGAATTTCGGAAGCGAAGATGGCGCGGGCGACGATTTCTTCGTTGAAGGACCACAAATCTTCGATGGAGCCGCCGCCGCGCGCGAGGATGAGCACGTCCACCATTTTCTTGGCGTTGAAAAATTTAAGGGCTTTGACGATCTCTTCGGCGGAGCCTTCGCCCTGGACGCGCACGGGATAGACGGTCAGATGAACGTTGGGAAAGCGGCGCGTGAGGATGCGTACGACATCGCGGACGGCGGCGCCCTTTGGTGAAGTGATGATGCCGATGCGGCTGGGAAGAAGCGGCAGCGGTTTCTTGCGCGCGGCATCGAACAGACCTTCGGCTTCGAGGCGTTTTTTCAGTTGCTCGAAGGCGAGCTGCAATGCGCCCTGGCCCATCAGCTCGATTTTCTCGACGTAAATCTGATATTCGCCGCGCTGCTCGTAGACACTGATGCTGCCGCGCACGGTGACTTGCAAGCCGTCTTCGGGGCGGAACTTGATGCCGCGCTGCTGCTGCTTGAAGAAAACGCAGCGGACCTGGGCGCGATCGTCCTTGAGAGTGAAGTAGATGTGGCCGGACTGGGCTGCGCGGCAGTTGGAGATTTCGCCCTGGACGAGAATATCCGTGAAGTTTTTGGCGAGGAGATCGCGGATGCGCGCGGTGAGTTCGCTGACGGTGAAGGTCTGGCGGGTGGGCTGTAAGTTGAAAGTGAGCTGGGTCATGATGCGTGACTCGTGACTGGTGACTGGTGACTGGTGGAAGAGAAGGGCGCCGAGCGCGCCAGGGAGGCGGTCGTCAGTTCACAGTTGACAGTTGACAGTGAGGAAAAAGAAGAAAGTCTCAGGCCACTGGGGCATGGCCGTGGCCCGTGATCCGTGATCCGTAGCAAGAGTGATGAGTGGCGAGTGGAGGGCGGGAGGAGGTTGAAAGTTGAAGATTGAAGGCTGACAGCGAAGAGGGGGGATCGGGCAGCAGGGGTCAAAGGCTGGGAAACGACAAGCACGAGTCTTTGAAGGAAGAGGAACTTGGGTGAGGGGGGGTATACCCCCCCCATTACATGCATGAATGTCAAAACAAAGGAGTTGCTAAATTTGCAACTCGTAAGTGTATGAAAAGAAAGGGGCGGTTTTGCTGTTGATAGCGTGGAGGATCGCACCTGGTCGGGGCAGAAATAGGAAGAGAGATGTTCTGGCCTTGCGCCCGCTCGCACAGCAGGGAGATGGAAGGGCCGCTTGAGATTTCTGGTTAACAATTTGTGGAGACCCCCCCGGGGGGTCTCGCAAGTGTGGCAAGGAAAGGACTTAAAATCCAACGATTTCGGAAGTGTGGCAAGGAAAGGAGTTATTGGTGGGTTATTCGGATCTGTGGCAAGGAAAGGACTTAGTGACTGGTGGGGAGCAAGACGAACTGCGGGCACTGAGGGGCTGACGGGCCGGGTTTGTGGCGTCAAATTCAAAAGACATTATAGCATATCGGTACAGTTTGTCAATGGTTACTTGTAAGTGGTTTGGGTTCTGTCAGATAACGGCGCGTTTGAGCGGATTAGCTGCCAGAAAGACGGATGAATGGCCGTCCGCTGGGCAGGGAGGGCGGACCTGCGAACCTTTCGAGACCAGGGCACGGGAAACGGGGAGCAAGCGCGCAGGCCCTTCGGAAGACTCAGGGCAGTCAAGAGCGGCTATGGAATAAAGGGCGACCTAAAAGTCGCCCTCGGTCCGCCTCAGAAGGCGAACCCTACAACTTGGGAGAAGGCCGAGCTAAAGACCGGCGCAGAGCAAGCGTCCGAGAAGTTCGGGGGTGAAGCAAGGCGCGGCACTTGACACCGCGACCATAGATGCATATACATATATTATGAGGCGGGAGAAGGATTTGGGAAGAGATGGCGAGGAAGGGCGGAAGTTCGAGTTCCCGTGCGCGTGTGCGAATTTGCGGCGGGCGACGCGGGCGGTGACGAGGCTGTATGACGACGAGCTGCGGGGGGCAGGATTGACGACGACGCAGTTTACCCTACTGCAAGTGCTGGAGCGGGCGCAGGGGATCCGGCAGGGCAAGCTGGGGGCGCTGCTGAGCGCGGACAGCACGACGCTGACGCGGACGCTGGCGCCGCTGATTCGGAAGGGCTGGATCAAGAGCCTGGAGGGGGAGGACCGGAGGGAGCGGCGGATGGAATTGACGGAGGCGGGGCGGAAGAAGCTCGAGCGGGCATGGCCAAACTGGGAGCAGGCGCAGAAAAGATTGAAAGCGAAGTTAGGGGACCCCGGGTGGGAGGAATTGCAAAAGCTGCTGGGGTGGGCGAAGGCGGCCGCGGAAACTGCGTAAATGCGGCGAGAACGATAGGATAGGAAAAAAGATAACGCAGAGACGCCCCGACCGGGTCGGGACAGGCGCCGTGCGCAGAGAAAACGCAGAGAATCGGGTGGACGGAACAGGGTGAATCGCAGGGGAACGATATCGAGGGAAGAAAATTGACGCAGAGAGAAGAGCTTAACTGAGAAGGTTGCATTACGAATGCACGTCCAGCCAAGATGGGGCGCAGCATGCTGCGCCCCTACAAAGGCAGAGGGAATCTTTTGAAGGGCGCGGGAGAGGATTTTTTTTGAAGCAATACATGTATATACATCTATTTAAGGAGAGCGACGATCATGGGGCAACTGGCAGAGCATCCGACGGTAAAGCGATTTTATGAGCGCGCGGGAGCAGGCGTTCCAGACGCGCGGGAGAAACTGGACGCGGGATGGCTGCGGCGGGTGGGTCTTGAGGCCGGAGCGGATGATGTGGGTTTCGTGGAGATCGAGCGAGGCGCGCTGGACGGGCAGCGCGCGGACATTCTCGCTGCGTTTCCGTGGGCGAAAACCCTGATCAGTATTGTTTGCAGGATGAACCGGGAGCCGATCCGGAGCACGGCGCGTTCGGTGGCGAATCTGGAATTTCACCACACGACCGACCACACGAATGAAGTTGGGCGCAAGATCGTGGCGGCACTCGAAGAGCGCGGGGTGCGGGCGTCCAATCCTTCATCGGGATTTCCCATGGAGATGGAACGCTTCCCGGGAGGAAAAATCTTTGTGGTGTCGCACAAGCCGGTGGCGGTGGCTGCGGGGCTCGGGCAGATGGGAATTCATCGCAACGTGATTCACCCGCAGTTTGGGAGCTTCGTGCTGCTTGGCACGGTCGTCACGGACGCGGAGGTCACGGAGCATTCACAGCCGATCGAGTACAACCCGTGCCTGGAATGCAAACTGTGCGTGGCGGCCTGCCCGACCGGGGCGATCGAACCGGATGGGAAATTCAATTTCGCGGCGTGCTACACACACAACTACAGGGAATTCATGGGCGGGTTTACGGATTGGGTAGAGACCATTGCGAAGAGCAAGAGCGCGAGGGATTACCGGAGCAAGGTGACAGACGGCGAAAGCGCATCCATGTGGCAAAGCCTGTCTTTTGGGGCGAATTACAAAGCAGCGTACTGCCTGGCGGTGTGTCCCGCGGGGGAAGAGGTGATTGCGCCGTTTCTCGGGGACCGCAAGAGGTTTCTGCAGGAAGTGGTCAAGCCGCTGCAAGAGAAGCGCGAGACGGTGTACGTGGTGCCGGGATCGGATGCGGAGGAGCATGTGGCGCGACGATTCCCACACAAAAAAATCAAGCGGGTTGGGAACGGGCTGCGAGTGAGTACGATTGGCGCATTTCTGCGCGGGCTGCCGCTGACGTTTCAGCCGAAG
>WNFI01053712.1_pt2 | contig 20555 bp, 11 predicted proteins | sample 5400471 | NCBI WGS metagenome assembly WNFI01 (sample SAMN13153348, study PRJNA577476) | soil metagenome | isolation source: 100 cm saprolite on Douglas fir-dominated hillslope | place: USA:California | collected 2013-09-17
TGCCATTCGCTACGATGTTCAAGAAGCACGTCGTACAATTTAGTGAGATCTTCTGGTTCTATATCCTCAAAGTTGTTCCGGCAGAATTTGGCTATCTCACCGCGCAGAGTAGACCGTGAAGCATCTCTTTCGGATATTAAATCTTTGCGAGGTTTGTTGACGTACTGCTCGGCGGAAATAGGTTCCATTGGGCCATCGAGTTCCCCAAGCAAGAGACGCCCAACAGCTGCGGCTTTCTTGTACCGAACAATCTCAGACGCCTCGCGCTGGCGACCGGTCCCGCTATTCATAACGCACCCATATTGATAAGCAAATGGCTTCCCTGGTGTTTTTGTCACAGTAGGCTATCATAGCTTGTCACAGTAACCTGTCACAGCTTGTCACAGTAGCGGCTGGTAGTATTTGGTGGGGTCTGTGGGGCCAGTTCCGATCTCGCGGACTAGGCCATTCACAACCAGCAGTTTGAGATCGCGCTGGAGCGTTCTTCTGTTCATCTTCAGTTCCTCTTCGCATTCTGCCACTGTCGCTTTACCAGCGGTGAGCAGATAACCGAGAATCGCGACGGGGCGCTCTTTCAATCCGTTCTTCCGGGCTCTCGCCAGAATCACATCCTTGCGCATGACGTGCTCAGCAGTCATTTGAACGTCTCGCATCTGCGCGCCCAAGCCTTCTGTGAAGTATTCGAGCCAGCCAGTCATGTCCATTCCACGCTCGCGCACGCCCTGCAGCGCTTTGTAATAAGCGGGCCGGTCGTGGTCGTAATACTCGCTGATAGTGAAGAGCCGCTTGAAATCGTAACCTGTGCCAAGCCGTCCCATACTGCGAATTAGAGGCCGCAAATGTCCAATTGCCGCACGTTCGAAGGTGACAGTTTACACTTTGGCGCATGTGCGACACAGGACTAGGCGAGGGTGGGTGCTACAATGCGACCCTCACACGCGCACGCGCGCGACGCATCGTAAATCCCGCGTTTGTGCTTTGTAGTTGAGAGAAGGCTTAGAAAAAACCTGTGCCGCACGTGCGTCAGGTGACGCACTTCATCTCAAAAAGCAGTTCCGGTGTAAGGTTCAGCGCTTTCCGAACAAGTACGTCACACGCGCACGCGATTGTGACTTCATAGGCCTCGTCGTCGCACTCTGTAGTCCGACAACCGAAGTGAGACTCTCGACTGACACAGGTATACTGCATTGAAGCGCGCGATCTGCCCGCTTCACATAAATTTTACTTGACAAGAATCGACATTGTTACTAACCTTCTGTCTCCCCAGCAACCCTGTACATAGAAACGTAATCAATATCGGGAGGCTAAAATGACTCACTCCCATTTCCACCCGTTGCTTTCGACGTTCCGCACACTATCCGTATCGTTTGGCATGTGCCTCCTTTCCCTGAGTTCTGCAGGACAGGAACCCAAGGTCTACGCACCCCACAGGCCGATAGCGCCGAGGGTTCTCGATTCGCAAGTGCAACAACGGCCTCCGATGGAGAGATCCATAGTTGGAGGGTTTTGGATGATCGACCCCAACCGCAAAGCATCGATCTATCTTAAAAACAACCTGGAGACCTCACCGCTCACTGTTACTCCCATCCTGTATCTAAGCAACGGCGCGCGATATGTATTGACGCCCGTCACCATCGAACGCTCGGGAACGGCTGTGGTTAGCATAAACGATAGCCTAGACAAACAAGGGATCGCGTCCTATGCGACTCTGTCCGGCTACGTCGAGGTTCAGTACATGTGGGCTTGGGATCCAATCTGTGCAACGGTGATCAGCGTCGATCCAATCCATAGTGTGATTTTCACCTATGGGTTACAGCCCTCGGATATTACAAAAATAACGAATGTTGCGGTGCCGCCGCCAAAAGTAATAGATGGCATGAACGCGGTCGAAGGAATGTGGTGGAAGCCCGAAGCGAACGTGACGGGATTCGTCGCCTTGTCAAATACATCCTCGGTTCCGGCTGACGCGAAAGTAATGACCAGCGATAGCCAGAACAAGTTGCTCTCCGAACAGAGCGTCCACATCGCACCGCATGCCACCAAGATATTGAAATTAGACGAACTCCAGTGGGTGGCTCCTGGTACGGCCGGAGGACTTCGCATCTTGTATTCGGGCCGCGGCGATGGAACGGTTATCAGCGGCGGCCTTGAGGATCAAACAAGCGGATATTCGGCAATTCTGCCGCATCATTTGCTTGCTTCTCCTCCATCGGAACAAAGCGGGCTGGAGACTTACGCAGAAGTAGGCCTGATGACGGGTGAAGCAGATCCTATGATGACCTTCCCGGCCGGCACTGTTTTCGCACCGTTTTCCGTTGTTCGAAATGTTGGCGACCAGCCGGTGCAGGTGACTCCCAGCCTTTATTGGATGCAGGGAGCAAAGCCACATTCGGCGCGCTTGCAATCCTTTACCATGGAACCTCTTGAGACGCGGGCCCTTGATGTTTCCGGCTTGCAAGCTAGCGCCGGTCTGCGCGGATTCAACGGAAGCGTGAATCTGACACTGGAAGCACAAGGGAAATCACGTTCGTTGCTGATGGCAAGCGGGAGCGTCGACAAGAAGAACAACTATGTCTTTCAAGTAGCTCCGCACGGCGTGCTGGAGAGCGCCTCCAAGACGATCTCCTATTGGAGCACAGCAAACGGTGACGACACGATGGTAACGGCGTGGAATCCGGCCGATGAGGCGCAAGATTACATCTTCACGTTGTTTTACACAGGCGGGCATTACCGGACGCCGATTCATCTGGAAGCAAGGGCAACGCAGACTTTCAACATATCCGAGATCATCCAGAGGCAGGCTCCGGATGTAGAAGGGAACGTGATCCCGGCGACGGTGCGGGAGGGGAGCGCTATGATTGCTGGTCCTCACGCCGACAACGAGGGGATTCTGGTGGTGCTGGATGCGGGAACTTATAACGTCCGCAAGGCAACCTGTACGTGGTACTGCGTAACCTGCAACGGCTATAACTATGGGTTTCTGTCGGTGACTCCGTTTACAATATCAAAAGGCGGCGGGACTGGACTCACCTTAATCGACAATTGGAACACGGGGGCGCAATACACTAGGAGCGGAAACTGGAGCAGCAGTAATACAAGCGTGGCTACAGTAGGGTCTAGCAGCGGCTCGGTGACGGGAGTTGGTGCTGGCTCCGTAACCATTAATGCCACTGCTATCTACACAGACTACCTTTTTAATTCTAATTACTGCGCTGTTGATCCGATCTGCAGCGCTCAAGGCTATCCTTCTGGTGGCGGCGGCGGGGCGGTGTGCGACTTTTACATAGACCCGAGCGGGGATATTTCAGCCCCGTATTGCGATGACGTACATGAGAACGCTCAAGATTTTTACCTCAGGCCCACTCTGAGTTCCCCTAGTTCTTGCGGAGGCCAGATTCAGTGCAGCACTTCGAGTTGCAGCGTATCTGGTAGTACGCAGATAAGTATCGATAATACTAATAGTTACTTTTATTGTAGCGATATAGGTACTCCTTATTGCCATGTCTTATATTTCGCTTCCGGTAATCCGCCGCCTCCGTACACCGGACAGAGGCCCGGGACTTATAGCTTGACCGCGACCCTCAAGTACTACGCAAACGACGCAGGAGTAAGCAACAGTGCTTCGGGTTCTGTGATGTGTCGGTAGTCTAAGAAATGCAGGTGTCAGCATGCGTTGCCTCAATGAAGTGAAGGTCGGATTGCATATCGCATCTGTTCGGCGAACCACGAGTTCCCATCGATTTGGGATCGCTGTCCTCTCTCTCATGATTGTGCTTAGTGGCGGTCTTCTTACGACGGCGAATGGCCAAATCGTATTCGAAAAAAAACCGGTCCGGGTATCTGCACAAGGGGAACTGTCCGCATACTGGGAGGTGCTTGAAGCTGGTTTTCGAGAAGATTTTATGGGCTGAAGAATATTTCGGAAGGGCTTTTGCCGGATGCCATTCTTTACGGCGAATATTTTGATGCAGAGGGACGACTTTGTTTCTCGCTAGTTTTCTCCCTGAACAAAAACCCTCAAAAAAACGAGCCAGTCGCGCCTGGTGAGTCCCGTATGATCGATTCATCTACATTTGGACTGTTTCCAGCACTTGAGCCCGAAGAGGTGAAGCTCTACCTGGTTCAATTGATGCTTCCGAATCAGCCGAATCCCCTGCGAAGGTGGGATGTGACGCTACGCGTACCCGTGACGGTCAGGGGGGGAGGAGACAGCGGACTCCAGTTGGATCCGGAAATGGCACCTCGCGGGGAGGCCCTCATTGACTTAATGCTCGCCCGGGTCACCGTGAACAAATCAGGGCATGTTAAGGATGTAGACGTGCTACAGGCATCTACAAATCAGATAGAATCGTGGTTTCGCGATTTCGTTGAACGTCAGGCGACACTCTTTCCTGCGACCGAGCGCGATGTCCCGCAAGAAAGCTACGCTCTTATATTGGTCCGCATGGCATCACAGGAAAAACTTGTTCCTCCAAGGATGTCACCGTGGGTCAAGTCATACGTGCAAGCTGCGAAAGATAGTGTAGTTCCTCCGGTGACCACCCTCGTGTTTATGCGACCGCCGACAAGAGTGAAGCCCCTCGGTACGAGTACGGACTTCACTGAAAGGCCTCCGTCGTCGCCCGGTCTCTTCGAGCTAAGGCTCGGGGATAGCCGCTGGAGTGAGCCGCCTGTCCACTGGGTTGTGGACCCTACGATGCCACATCACCTGAGGAGAGAGGTCGGTTCCTCTAAATATGAGTAAGAACTCTTGGCAACGAGGTGCTCATTCATGAACACCTATCCTCCTACTTGCTCGCTCGGTTCGAGAAGCCGCTGGTTTCTGCCATTCTTCTTTTCAGTCCTTAGCACAGTTACTTGTGGCTCCACCGCACCTGCGCAGAGCAATGGTTCGATGCCGAGCAAAAGGCCCATCGGGCGTCTCGCCGGGGAAGTCATCTACGAGGATGACCTTCCGGCTCAAGTCGTTGGACAATTGCGAGAAGCGCGACAACATGAGTACGAAGTAACAATAAAGGCGCTCCAGGAACTCGCCAGTCAAAAGCTATTGACGGCTGAAGTAAATAGAAAAGGCGTTACAGCCGAAAAGCTGCTAGAAAATGAAGTTGACAACAAAATCGGAGACCCAACTCCAGGCGAAGTGGAAGCGTTTTATCTAGGGCAGAGGGACAATCGGCCGTTTGAAGAAGTCAAGGCTGCCCTCAGCCAGGATTTAAAGCGCGCTAAAATTCAGGCCGCCCGCGACGTCTTTTTGCATTCGCTACAGCACGGCTCAGAGCTTATGGTATTACTGCCCCGACCCAGAGCAGACATAAGCTACGATCCAGCACGCATCAAAGGAACGCCCGAAGCGCCCGTCATGATAATTGAGTTCTCTGACTTCAGTTGTCCGTTTTGCCGCCAAGCGGAGTCTACTTTGAAACTGCTTGCCGATAAATATCAAGGAAAGGTGACTTTGGCTTATCGCGATTTTCCGTTGAGAGAAAGGCATCCGCAGGCGCAATTGGCGGCGGAGGCTGCTCGCTGCGCTGCCGAGCAGAGCAGGTTTTGGGAGTACCACGATTTGCTTTTCGAGAATTCAAATAGGCAGACGCGAGAGGACCTCCTCGAAATGGCTCGAAAGATAGTGTTGGAAGAGAAGCGATTCGTTTCGTGCATGGATTCCGGCAAGTACAGGCAGCAGATTGAGCAGGATGTCCAAGATGCCACGCGTATAGGTGTTTCTGTAACTCCCTGCTTTTTCATCAACGGAATTTTCCTCGCTGGGGCACTACCGGCCTCTGCTTTTGAGAAGATCATCGATGAGGAGCTTGATGCAAGCCAGAAGCATGCGAATTAGCCCAATGTTGCAAAAAGACCAAAACTTTCCTGTCGGATTTTGTGACGTGAAGTTGCGGGAGGAGTGATTCTATGCAAAGGCGGCCGGGCCAGCTGCCAGCTTTGGCCATGACCAATCGAATCGGAATCCTGCTCTGCGTCGCCAGTCTGTTTCTTGGGTCTGAATGCCCGATTGCAGAGGCCGTCTTCTTACCCAGTGTTATCAGTCAGTGGAACGACGCTGCGCTGCAAGGAGTGCGCGATGCGAAGCTGGGTGCGCCAATGGCGGCACGGACACTGGCCATCGTGCATACGTGCATCTACGACGCGTGGGCAGCATACGATGAACGAGCGGTAGGAACGCAATTGCGAGGCGCGCTACGAAGGCCGCCCTCGGAGCGAACGCTGGCGAACAAGAGAAGCGCTATCAGCTATGCGGCATTTCGAGCGCTTGAAGATGTGCTGCCCGTCGACAAGGATTCCGTCTACGTCCCTCTGATGAAACGACTGGGCTACGACCCGAAGGACCATTCCACCGACATCGAGACGCCAACGGGAATTGGCAATGTGGCGTGCGCCGCCGTACTGGAGTTCCGCCATCACGACAAGTCGAATCAGCTTGGCGACCTCGCGCAAGGCCCCTACTCCGACTGGAGCGGGTACTTGCCGGTTAATGCGCCCGGTACGGTTCCCGCACGTGCCGCGGCAGCGGATGCAAGCCATTGGCAGCCGTTGACGTACGTGGACTCGAACGGCAATCTGGTGTTGCAGCGATTCGTTGGCGCGCAGTGGTGCTACGTCACTCCCTTTGCGATGTCCAAGGGTGAAGAGTTTCGCGAGGCGGTAGGGCCGCGGCCCGCAGAATACGGATCGGCGGAATACCAGCAGCAGGCCGAGGAGATGATCGCCCTCAGCGCGGGGCTGGCGGACCGGCAAAAAATGATTTCGGAATACTGGGCGGATGGGCCAAATTCGGAACAGCCACCGGGGCATTGGCTGCGCTTCGCACAGTTCATTTCCGCAAGGGACCGCCATACGCTGGACGACGATGTGAAGATGTACTTCGCGCTGACGAACGCCATGCTGGACGCCGGAATCGCGGCGTGGGATGCAAAGCGAGCCTACGACTCCGTTCGCCCCGTAACGGCAATCTCGCTCTTGTTCCGGGGAAAGAGGATTCGCGCCTGGGGCGGGCCCGGCAAAGGGACGGTCGAAATGGACGGTTCGCAATGGATTCCCTATCAACCGACGACGTTTCCGACTCCGCCGTTTCCCGAATTCGTGTCTGGCCACAGCACCTACAGTGCCGCAGCCGCTCGCATCCTCGTCCAATGGACCGGCAGCGATCGCTTTGGTGATTTAGTGACCCTTCCGGCAGGAAGTTCGAAGATTGAGCCAGGCAACACTCCGGCAAAACCTCTAACCCTGCAGTGGGAAACTTTCACCGACGCCGCTAACGAAGCAGGGATGTCACGGCGTTACGGTGGAATCCACTTTACCCGAGCTGATCTAGCCGGCCGGAAGCTCGGTCGCCTCGTCGCCGACCGTGTCTGGGCCAAAGCGCGAAGCTACTTCGACGGAACAGCCAAGACTGGTCCGCAAGAACAGCATTTTGTCGATGATAGTTCTCCAATTCATTAGGCCGCGGAACGTTCCGCGAGCCTTCTAAGCCAGAGGTCGTGCGTTCGATCCCCACCACCTCTACAACCTCAACAACGCAAACACAATCCACTAGCTTGGCCCCTTTGCCCTGTGGCGGGAATGTCGCCCCCTGTGGTAGTGTTCGCCATTTATGGGATCCCAAATAAAAAGTAGCAGCCCAACGCCACCCCAAAGAATCACTATGAATCCAGAAGACATCCTGACACCTGACCAATTGGCTGAGAGGCTCCGAGTAAAAGTGACTTGGGTTTACGAGAAGAATCGACGACGTGGAAAGTACAGCGGCGACCCGATGCCATGTCTGCGTTTAGGTCGCTATTTGCGTTTCTATTGGCCGGACATCTGCACGTGGCTGCGCAATCAGGGGAACAATCATCGGTCGTAAGGTCTATCTTTCAGATGGCGCACCACCAGCGCAGCATAACGGCACTACTGCATCGGCTGTATATGAGCGGCGAGGTGTGCGAACCTCCGTCCGATAGTCGAACTGTGGAGCAGGCTCTAGCCTAACGTATGGTTCCGTCGCCATCCAAGTCGCGATTTTCATCATGCAGGACTGCAAGTGCTATTCAACGCCTTGCCCGCGCCGCGTTATGGAGCGATCTGTCGCTCTACGCCTGCGGCACCAAGCAATTTGGCGTTTAGCGAGCCACCAGTGAACAGCATTTCTTCCAGCGCCGCATCTAGGGCTTGACTCTCAAGAGCACCACGCCCGCCGTTTTGAAGGCAATACCGTGCACACCGTCGCATCAGCTCTTTAATGAAGGCCGGACTCGCATTCTTGGTCTTTTTCACCATAAGTTCGACCACTTCATCTTTGAGCGCGAGTCCGCATGCGTAGAGTCGAATCAGTTGCCGGCGGCCCTGGTCATCTGGCAAAGGGAACTCGATCGCTTGGTCAATTCGGCCAGGGCGCGAGGCCAATGCCGCTTCCAAGTGCTCAGGGCGATTCGTCGTAAGCACGAACAGAACGGCTGCATCTTCGCGAAGGCCGTCCATTTCGTTGAGGAGTTTATTCAAGAGGCTCTCGTCACAAGGCCCATACATCTCTTCTCGTTTGCGGGCGATTAAGTCTACGTCCTCAATCACGATCATGGCCGGCTGGAGAAATCTGGCGAGCTGGAAATAATGATCCAAATAGCTCACTTGTTCGGACGTCATAAGCAGGGTGGTATGGTCCGGCAGCTGGCTGGCCAAGTAATGAATGGTGTGAGTCTTACCTGTGCCAGGGAGGCCATAGAACAGCAACCCTTTTTTGATTGGCAGGCCAAGTTTTTGCAGCTGTTCTCGTTGCTCAATAAAACCGCGTATATTCCGATCAAGCAGCCCCAAGGTTTTCTCTGGGAGGACGACGTCCTCTCTGTGGACGGTTCGGAGTTTGCGAACCCGCAAATTGCCAGTATCTCCGCTATATCTGTGTGTCACCTCAAACGAAATGACCTTCCCTTTGTAGGAAGCCGTTGATTTAACGAGTTGCTCCACTTCCTTGAGCAGACGGCGCGTCAGGTCCGCGCCCCTTTCTCCGGGTGGAACTGCGATTTCCAAATGCGCGCCACTTGTCTGTCCATAACGCTCCGCCGGGCTCAAAAGCAGGGCAAACGGTGTGCCCTCCATCCGTGACAGCCAGAGGCCCTGAGCCTTGATCGCGGGCCTTCGAGGGGTCTGTGGACCGCTTGACTCTCAAGGCGATGACTTCAGGCAGTATCCAGGACGCAAAGGCGACCCAGAAGATGAGGGTGAAAATAGGTCCCGCGGAAAATGGCAAAGGGCGCAGTTGCATATTTCTCGAGCAGCTTACAGCTTATGACCGAATGCTGTCTTCATGGCTATCAATCTCGTCTGGCGGTTCCAAGCTCGTTTCGGTGGCGAGGTTTGTTGTATTCATTCTAGGCATGATCTGGCCTCGCACTGCGGCGATCTTACCGAAGTGGTGTCGACCAGACACACTGACAAGCTGGCGATACACTCCCGGATGACGTTGGCGCACTCGGAAACAATGCAGCTGGCCTTGTATCGGACTTTGCGAAGATCACAAAGCAAGTAGCCCAAAGAATTTGTCTCACTGAAGGGGTGCAGTCGGGGAAACTGTGCCCAAACTGTGCCCAAAATTATTTCGGGGTTACCACAATTGCCATGGTTGACATTTGATGAATTTTGTCACCGATTCTATTTCAGTAACTTACGGAAGGGCCGGGAGATGGGAGATTCGTCCGGGGAATCCGGCTTACAGGTTCGCCCGCCAATTAATGTTTTGCTTTATTGCAGCCTTCCTGGAGTTTTCCTCGCTTGATCTGCATGTGTTCGAGATAAGACATAGCGTTTAATCTCTGACACACTTCTATTAGCTATAACGCTAATTCAATTTGTACTTTCCTCCGAATTTTGTTCATTCTCCTGCAGGCTAGCGGTTGGGGGTCGAATTGCTGGACACGTGGAAGGAGACTCTGGGCAGACCGCACAGATTGAATCGTCTGGCCGCGGTGTTCGATGAGTTCCCATGGTGAAGCGTTTTCAGAAATCGGGGCCGCAGATGCTGGCCATTCTAGGCATGTCCATCGCGATAGGCGCTGCCGCATTGTTCCATTGGGCGGCGCCAGAGACCTCGAAGGTCGAGCCCGCCGTCGTTCGCCTGGCTGAAGCTGCTCCCAGTCCCAGGAATCAGCCAACCGACCGTTTTGGAGATGGTACGCCTGATTTTCTTCGCCTTGATTTGCCGGAGGACGAGGATTCCTTCCGGCGCTGGTTCGCGGTCACCGCTGAGTATCAGGCGCTCCGTCCCAGCAACGAACTCCCTGCTGAGATTAATGATTGCGCGGCGCTGATTCGATATGCGTATCGAAACGCGCTGCACGGGCATGACGAGGCCTGGTTCCAGGAAACCCAAATGCGGCCGCCGGATGCGCTGCCCTCGGTGGAGAAGTACAGCTATCCCCACACTCCGCTGGGGGCGGCATTGTTTCGGGTGAAGCCGGGGGGCTATGCGCCGGATGATCTGAAAAACGGCGCTTTTGCGGAGTTCGCCGATGCGAAGACACTGAAGAGTTTGAATATGTTTCTTGTCTCGAGGGATGTCCGGCAGGCGCGGCCGGGCGATGTGCTTTTCTATTTCCAACTGGAGCAAGGCTCGCCGTTCCATTCGATGATTTATATCGGGCGGAACAAGTGGCCTGTGGAGGGAGAGTCTCCGCAGGTGGATGACATTGTGGTGTATCACACAGGCCCGATTGGGAGGAAACCGGGGGAGATGCGGCGCGTGAGAGTGGAAGAGTTGTTGCGCCATCCATCGCCGCGCTGGCGGCCGGTGGAAGGCAACAGCAATTTTCTCGGCGTGTACCGCTGGAATATTTTGAGAAAGGCCAACTAGTGCGTAACAAGACGATATTTCTTTTGCTCGTGGTGCTCCTGGCGGCGATACCTGCCGGGAGCCAGTACGGAAATGTCTTTTTCTCCCTGACCACCAACAAGACGTTTTTGCCGGGCGAGAAGATCAACCTGCATCTTTACGCCAATGGCGTTGATGCGCTGGAATTCCGCGTCTACAAGGTCAATAACCCGGTGCGCTTTTTCGAGAAGCTGGATAACGTGCACAACTTTGGACACTTCGTGCAAAAGGAACAAGTCGAGACGCGGACGCTGCTGGAGCGATTTCACGATTGGAAGCGGGAGTTGTGGGCGGGAATAAGGAATTTCTTTCGCCACCAGTATTCCAGCGAAGTGCGCGAGAAGATTCGCGAGGAGCGCGGAACAGCGCAGAAAAGCAAGGACGTGGAGGCGACCGTCTTCGCGCAGACGCCCATCCTGAATAGCCAGCAGCTTGTGGCGCGGTGGCAGCAGAAAATGCCGCCGCACTACTACGCGCAGACGGAGGAGGTGCCGGTTTCAGACCTGGCAAAGGGCGTGTACCTGGTTGAAGCAACCAACGGCCAACTGCGGGCGTACACCGCCTTGGTTGTGACGGAAATCGGGCTGGTGACCAAGAGTGCGCCGGGGCAAATGGTGACGTTCGTGGCGGACCGCCGAAGCGGCGCGCCGGTGGACAAGGCGAACATTCTGCTTTGGTCCGACAAGAAAGAATTGACGCAGATGAAGAGCGGTGCCGACGGGCTGGCAGAGGCCACTCTGCCACAGGAAAAATATGAAGATGTGCGCGCTCTAGCCACGCACGGGGATGACGTTGCTGTCGTATCACCCTCCGGTTACAACCTGAGCAGCAACCCGGACGAAGATTGGACGGGCTACGTTTATACAGACCGGCCGGTGTACCGCCCCGGTCACACCGTGCACTTCAAGGTGATTCTGAGGACGCGGAGCGGCGAGCGCTATGCGGTGCCGGCGGGACAATCCGTCCAGATCGTAATCGAAGACCCTACTAGCAAGCAGTTGTATCAGACCAACTTGCCGGTTTCTTCCTTCGGAACGGTTCACGGCGAGTTGAATCTCGCGGAAAACGCCGCGTTGGGCTACTACTCGATTTCGGTGAACACCGGCGGCCAACGGCACTACAACATGAGCGGGGGATTCCACGTCGATGAGTACAAGAAACCGGAATACGAGGTGAAAGTTACGCCGAGCCAGGCGCGCGTCCTGCAGGGAGAATCGATCACGGCGACGATCGAAGCGAAGTATTACTTTGGGGAACCCGTGGCGGGTGCGGCGGTGAAATGGGTTGTGCACACTTCGCAATACTGGTCGCCGTTCATTGAGCGCGACGAAGACGATGCCACGAATAACGGCGGGGGCGGAGAAGGGGAAGATGGCGAGGGCGGTGACACGTCAGACCGGTACTTTGCGGGAGAACAGATTTCCGAAGAGAGCGGAACATTGGGCACGGACGGAAAGCTGGTGGTTCACGTTCCGACGCAACTCAACGCGCAGCATCGCGATGTGCGCTATCGCATCGAAGCACGAGTGACGGACGCGGGCAACCGCGAGATCGCCGGAACCAACGCAGTCATCGCGACATACGGAAGTTTTCAAGTGGGGATCTCCGCGGACAGCTACGTTTATCAAAAAGATGAAACCATCAAAGCGACAGCCGTGGCTAGAGATTACGACGGACACCCAGTTCAGACGGCAGTGCATGCGGAGTTGGTCCGGTGGCACTGGTACGGCTATGGGAATACGGCCAGGTCGCAAGAGGACGTGATTGAGTCGCAGGACGTTCGCACGCAGGATGACGGGACCGCGCGCGTAACTTTTCAGGCGAAGGAAGCCGGAAGCTTTCATCTACGGGTCACCGCAGAAACGCCGGAGAAGCGCGAAGTGAATCAAGTTTCCTGGATCTGGATTTCAGGCGCTGGAGAAAACTGGTGGGGTGGTGGACAAGAACGCCAGATTCGCATGGTGGCGGACAAGAAGTCTTACAAAGTGGGAGACAAGGCGCGCGTGCTGGTGATGACGGGCGTGCCGGATGCGTATCTCCTGGTGACTACGGAAGGGCGAACGGTACAGAGCAAGAAGGTGGTTCATGCCACGGCGCCGACTGTAACGGTGGAGATTCCCATTCAGAGCAGCAATCAGCCGAACGTTTTTGTGTCGGCGGTGTTCCTGCACGACGACAAACTCTATCAGGCCAGCAAGAGGCTCAAGGTGCCAGCTGTGCAGCAAAAGCTGCAGATTGAAATTCAACCGTCGAAGAAACAGTTTCAGCCGGGCGACAAAGCCACTTACACGCTGGTGGCGCGAGATGCCAACGGGAAACCTGTGGAGGGCGAACTGAGTTTCGGAATCATTGATGAGGCGCTGTACGCCATTCGTTCGGATACGACGCCGGATATTCACGATTATTTCTACGGCGCCGTTTACGATCGCGTGGGAACCGAATCGTCGCTGAATTTTTACTTCAGCGGGCACGCGGGGAAACGGGAGATGTTTCTCACCAAGAACAGCGGGTTCGGGAATGGACGCGCGCTGGCGCAGTTGAAGCCTTCCGACACGATGGTCGAGCCCAAGGTGCGAAAAGTGTTTCCGGACACGGCGTTGTGGTTGGCGGACGTTCGAACGGATGGACGCGGGCGCGCCGTGGCGGAACTGACGTTTCCCGATTCGCTGACAACCTGGCGCGCGACAGTGCGCGGCATCACGGCGGACACGAAGGTTGGCAGCACGATCGATCGCGTCATCGTCAGGAAAAACCTGATGGTGCGGCTGGCGGTGCCGCGATTCTTCCGCCAGGGAGACGAAGTGACGGTATCGGCCATCGTTCACAACTATCTTGCGATGACGAAAAACGTGCGCGTTTCGCTCGATCTGAAAGGCCTCGATGTACTCGAAGGATCGGTGCGCGAGCTGGATGTACCGAGCAGAGGAGAGGCGAAGCTCGACTGGCGCGTCAAGGCCAAGTCCACCAGCGAGGCCGTGCTCCTAGCAAAAGCTTTGACAAATGAAGAGTCCGACGCGATGGAACTCACGCTGCCCATCATCCCCTTTGGAGTGAAGCTGCACGACGCCAAGTCTGGCTCTCTCGGAGGGCCGGATCAGCAGGAAGATTCGTTTGTGATTCTGCCGGGGAATCCTGACCAGGCGGCGCCGACGCTGAACATCTCGTTGAGCCCGTCCATCGCGGGAGGGATTTTTGGAGGACTCGACTATCTGACTCACTACCCGTACGGCTGCACCGAGCAAACCATGTCGAGTTTTCTGCCGAATATCATTGTGGCCAAGGCGATGAAGGACCTGCACCTCACCACAACAGTGAACACACCGGAGCTGGAGAAAAAGATTCAAGCCGGCATCGAGCGGCTGAAGGGCTTCCAGCACGAAGACGGGGGCTGGGGCTGGTGGAAGGAAGATGAGAGCGTTGTGTTCATGACGGCGTACGTCGTCAGCGGATTTGGGCAGGCGCACTCCGCAGGATACGACCTCGATCCGGATTCGCTATCGCACGCGGAAGATTGGCTGCGCAAAGCGCTCGACAACAATCCAAACATGAGACCTGACCTCCGTGCATACGTGGTGTATGCACTGGCGCTGAATAGCAGTTCGAAGCCGGAATATGTGCAGAAGGCCTGGGATGCGCGCGAGTCCATGAGCACGCAGGGCCTGTCGATGCTGGGACTAGCGCTCCAGGCGACCGGCGACGACTCACGCGCGAAGAAAATCGCCCGCAAAGTGGAAGCGATGGCCACGGTGAATGACATCGAAGCGAACTGGTCCGCGACCTACGACTACTTCATGGAATTCGAAAGCGAAAGCGGAGCGGAGGCTACGGCTCATGCCGTGCGGCTGCTCAGCCTGACGAAGCCGGAGAGCCCGCTGCTGCCGAAGGCCGCGTTCTGGCTGGTGAATCACCGCAACGGCGGCTACTACTGGGACAGCACCAAGCAAACGGCCATGGTGATCTTTGGCTTGACGGAATACGTGAAGGCGAGTCACGAGTTGGAGGCCAACTTCAAGGCGGAAGTATACGTCAACGGCAAACAGGTTCTGGCGCGGCCATTTACCGCCGCAGATGGATTCAATCCCGTGCAGCCCGAAGTGCACCTGAATGTTTCCCAGCTCCTGCCCGGGAAAAACGAGATCCGCATCCACAAGGCGGGGACCGGGCGGTTGTACTGGTCGGCGAGCGGCACTTACTACTCGACCGAGAAGCATCTAATTCAGAACGGCAAGTACTCGCTGAACATTACGCGGGATTATTACATGATGGTGCCGGATTCCACCGGCGGCAAGATTACCTACAATCTGCAACCGCTCTCCGGCGAGCTTCACGTCGGAGACGTTGTCGCGGTTCGCGTGACGGTGGGCGGGAACGAGTGGCGCTATTTGCTCGTAGAAGATCCGATTCCGGCGGGGGCCGAGTTCATCGAGCGGGATGACCTGTACGAATTCCACCAAAAGCCCGCGTGGTGGGAATATTGGTGGACCCGGCGCGAATTCCATGATGATCGCGCGGCCTTTTTCCAGACGTATTTTACCCGCAATCACGAATACGTTTATCTGCTGAAAATCGTGAATCCGGGAAAGTTTCAAGTGAGTCCGGCCATCGTTCAGCCGATGTATCAGCCATCGCTTCTCGCGACGAGCGATGCAGCAACGATCGAGGTGAAGTAATGTCACACTTTGAGGAACCACGTCAAATTCTCGCCGGTAGTTTTCGAAATGGCCGGTTGTGGTTGATCCAATTCTTTTTGAACCCGATATTGTTTGGGTTGTTTGCGGCGTGGCTGCTCATCCCGGAAGCAAAGATCTGGCAGCTTGGCTTGAACGTTCTTCTTGTGGTGCTTATCGCGGCAGCGGCGCTGCTGCTCCACGCGGGAACGCTGAACTACTTCAGCGATCAGTTCCGGGAACAGCCCGCGGCGGTCACAACTGCGTTCGGGAGGGCGCTGCGTCACTTTGCAGCCATTGCGGTGTGCGCGATCGTCTTCTACGTGGTTTGGGCGCTCGCGGGCGGGTTGGACGCATATCACGAAACTATTCCAACGTATTTTCGCTCGATGTTGCCGGCTTCCGTTCGGCAACACATGTCTCTTGGCGCCTTGATCTGGACTCTTGACGGTCTGGTCTTCCTGCTGAAGTGGGTTGTGGTTCCCGGGCTTCTCTTGCCTCTAGCGCTGCTCGCAGCGGACCAAGGCTTTCGCGGTTTCGGGCTTGCGGGATGGAAGGCGTGGAAGACCACGATTGTCAGCCTGCACTATTGGTTGATTCTTGCAGTCGCGGCTTTTCTCGGCGTCTACGGGAGCGACACAACCATGGGTTGGAGGCCAGCCTCTGCGAGCCCAACGTTTGCTGGGGAGACCGCGAACCTTGTCTTCCGTCTGTTTCTCGCTTACGGCCTCGGACTTTTCTCATGGATGGTGGCTTGCTCCCTGATCGGACGGCGCGGTGGGTCTGTCCAGAACGTCGCTGGGAATTCCGCTGCTTAGCCAATTGAGAACGGTGCTCTTCCCATTTTGCTGGATCAGAGACGCCAGGCGCGCACGAGCAGCGGCATAGGCTTTCTCCTGCTTTTCGCGGGTGCCGGGATTGTGCAAGATCTCCTCCATCTCCTTGTCGGCGAGGGTCGCCGGTTGGGAGACCCGCTTGTCTGGCTCGGACAAGTAGAGCACCAACCCTTCGCGAAACCAGAGTGGAGTGTTCGAACGGGCGCGCGACTCAATCAGCAGATGAAAGAATTCGTGGCGCAGAGTGGACTCCAGGATAGAGCGTTTGCGGAGCTGAGCCAGAGGCTGCAGCCGGACTGTCTGGCCGCGAGTTGTGGCAGCCACCCAACCGGGTTGGCCGGTAGCGTCACGATAGCGGTCGAGCGTGGGGAAAACCTGCAAGCGGGCGCTAAATGAGAGTTTCCAACCGACAGATGTTTCATCTTCCTTCAGGATTTTCTCGGCAATGGGCAAAAGCGCAGAGTCTTCTTCCGGAGACGTACTAATCAGCTCGAATCGCTCGGATGTGCGTTTCTGCCAGTCATCGGCGGAAGTTTTCGAGAGGTGCGTTCCCGGAAAGTAAAAATCGAGAATTTGGCGGTAGTCTTTTCCCTGGCGGGCCATCTCTTCAGAGCCAGCCTGGCAGAGGCCGACTCCATGGCCGGAGCCGCGGCCGGAAAAGAGAATGTGGTCCCGGTCGTTTCGAAGGTCATAGAGATCGCTGCGAATCTTGTTCCATCCTAGTGCGCGATTGACCGCAAAGCGAAATGACGACGCGGAGACCAAAGCGTCTTGAGAAGTGCCACCTTTGAGGCGCAGGCGTTGAGCACGCCCGCTTTCCGAGCGGGTTACGATTTCGATGGCGGTCCATCCTACAGGGGATGAAAGTCCTGCGGTGTGAAGAGCAGCATCGAGATCGACGACGGAAATGCTGGATTCCCATTTGAGCGGCGACGCGGTGAGGCAGTACGGATCGGGATGACTTCGAAGGTAGGGTTCCGAGACGGTGGGCCACACCTCATTGCCGGCGGCGATCGTGCCTCCGCAATTCTGATGGTAAAAGGCGGGGATGGCGGTGCCATGGAACATAAGAATTTCACCGCGTGTGAAATTCATGGCCGCGCTGATGCGCGAGGTGATGCCGACCCACGAGGGGACTTGACAATGCGTGGTGTCGCAAAAGTCGAAGCCTTCGCTTGCGTGATGCCCCCGGAAGTGCGTTGTGTACGTGCGGACCACGACAGCCATGGCTTTGAGTGACTCGTCGTTGCGAAAGTCGCCGCTCTCCCCGGCGAGGACGGCGGCGACATAGTCTTCGATGGGGATCGCGGCCGTGAGAAGCAGATGGCCGGCGCTGGCCTGAATTTGCAGCGGGAAACTGGCAGCGATGGACGGCTGGCTGGAAGATTCGATTCGAATGGCGCCGGAAATGAAAATTTCGCGGCTCACGCCGGCATCGCGAATGCGCAGCTCAGACCCAGCCGCCTGGAGCAAGAGAATAGTTGCCGAGCTTTTCGAGCAGCCCGCGCAGCTCCGCCATTGCAGTTTTCCCGAGGCGGCTTTGATGGTTATTTCGCTGGGAGGATAGAGCGTGTAAAGGCGCACGCGCAAGTCCTGTGCGCGCGCCGGACAAGCAGGCAGGACAAGCAACAGAAAGATCAAATGGCGCGCGAGCCTCACGGCTGCTCTCTGAATCTCGCAAAGGCGCGGAAAACCGGCTGAGCAACGGCGGCGGCATCCATCCCGCGGCCCTGCGCAAGAAATACCACGACAGCGATCTCCGGCTTCTCCGCCGGCGCGTAGCCGACGAAGAATCCGTGCGTCTGTTGCCTGTTGCGCGCGACGGAAGTGCCCGTTTTCCCGGCGATGGTCATGCCGTTCACGAACGCAGCATGTGCCATGCCAAAGGTGACGGAGCCTTCCAGCCCGTTGAACACCGGTTCGTCAACGCCCAGAGCTGTTTCCCGCTTGCGAAGCGCCAGCTTGCGGTACGCTTCGAGCAATTCGAGCGGCGTGACCTCGATGCCGTGGTAGCCGAGTGCTTCGAGCTGGAGTTCCTCGTAATTGGGAGGCAGTTTGATGTGACCGCGGGCTTCGTGCGCTACAAGGCCAGTGGGCGATTCGAATCCTGCTCGCCGAAGAAGCGCGACGAGCTCAGTTCCATTCAAACGTGGCGCAATTTCCGCCACGTAGGAATTGCAGGAATACGCGATGGCGTCCGCGGTATCCAGTTCTGCTACCGCGGCAGGGTGTGTGCAGTCCATCCGAGCGGAGCCTATCTGTAGCGGTCGCCGGCAAATGAGCTGCTGCTTTGGATCGAGTTTGCCGGTTTCGAGGAGCGTCATCAGCAGGAATGGTTTCAGCGTCGATCCCGGAGCTTCCAAGCGAAGGCTCGCAAGATCCATGCGATGTGCAGCCAGGATAGTTCGAGACGTGACATCGATGACTACGAAAGCTCCGGGCAGTTTTCCCATGGCTCGATCGACTTCGCGTTGCAGCTTTGAGGTCAGTGAGGACTCGTCCGGGCGCAGTGGGAAGGCCAACACTGTGGCCAGAAGAAACGTGCTTGCTACCGCTGTTGAACTTGGGCGCATTGGGAACACCGGACTCAATTCTAATGCCTGTGAGACCCTTCGAGTGGCACAGGGTTTCCGCGGCCGTTCCAAGTTGCCGCTGGCGGGATTACATGTATGATTTGGGTGAATGTTGAACTAGGTAGTCCGCTTCCGGTGATCCTTTCGAGTCGAAAACAGTGAATTCGGTTTCCTAAGCTACGTCAGAGTACTCACGTGAGCCGGGGTAGTCTGGAATTGGGCAGCAACGCCGTGCGTCGGTGCGCGTCTCTCAACAGGTCTTAGTTCTTCCTGTACGCTCATAGGTGTTCTCACGTTCCGTGCCGTTCTGCCAGAGTTCTCTGATCATTCCGTGTACCCGCGGTGTACCTCACTTCGGCGTTTTTGTGGTTTTTCTCCGTTTTGCTGTTTCGTGGAATCAATAAGTTACGCAGTATCAATCTCCTCGAGGGGTTCGAATCCAACTCACGCATAAAGCAACTGTTGCCAACTGTTGCCAGAATCGGGCATTATACAGGTGTCCAGAGAGCCCCTAAGGGTTTCTAAGGGACATTGGAAAAATCAGTAAGTGGCAATAAACTGGGGAATTTAGCGGTTTTTCTTCGGTTTTCTTCAATAGCCGATTTACAATCCCATCGGCTCCACCAAATGACAGAATGTGTTTTTACCTCTACATCCTTCAGAGTCAATCTACCGCTCGCTACTACGTTGGCCAGACACAGGACATCGACGGCCGTTTGGCCTACCACGACGCAAATTACATCGGCTCGAAGCACTATTAGGTAGTATAACTCATAGGTAAAGAACCTGTATCAGCCGAATGCACCACGGCCGTGGCGGTGAGCTTGGCCGAATGCCGTCGCCAATTCAATGGCGATGCCCAAGATCAGTGAGTCAGCTCGAGCGGTTGCCCCTGGCCCCGATCGAAGGACCCGATCCAAGGTCTCGCCGCCAGGGTCCTTGGGTACAACGTAGTGCCAAGCGCTTGACACCCTGTCAATAGTTCGACATGTGCCCACATACACTAAAGAGCGAGCCTGCCCACTTCCTGCTTGTACGCCCCTCGTTATCTGTGTTATGCATCGCACTTAGGCTTCCCCCTAAAAGGCCAGGCGCGTGCACCGTAAGAGGCACGGCTAATTTCAAAAACGATCAAGTAAACAGAGAGGCTCGCGATGACTTTCCGCAGGACCTCGGCACACTTCCAATTCCCAATGGCTGGCGGCCTTTTGGCGGCACTTTTCGTATTAGGCGTTTCGCTGTTCAGTATTGGGTGCGGAGAAAAGAATGCGCAGGCCGGGAAGCCAGGAGCGGTTGACGTGCAGGTCGTTCAGGTTGAGCAAAAGGATGTTCCAATCTACGGAGAATGGATCGGGACGCTCGATGGACTGGTGAATGCGGATGTCAAGGCTCAGGTGACCGGCTACCTTCTCAAGCAAGCCTACGTGGAAGGCTCCTTCGTCAAAAAGGGCCAGCTGCTTTTTCAGATCGATCCGCGTCCCTTTGAGGCCGCTCTCGATCAGGCCAAGGCCCAGTTAGTACAAGCTCAGGCACAACTCGCCAACGCGGAAGCCACGCAACTGCAAGCCGAGCTCAACGTGAATAAATACGCGCCGCTGGTCAAGGAGCAGGCTGCCAC